>Ga0209427_10000851_pt1 | contig 33789 bp, 28 predicted proteins | sample DeeMarSWOR136_30_FD_187465 | JGI IMG/M metagenome (GOLD analysis project Ga0209427, IMG submission 187465) | Marine sediment microbial communities from White Oak River estuary, North Carolina - WOR-1-36_30 (SPAdes) (version 2) | ecosystem: Environmental > Aquatic > Marine > Intertidal zone >...
CGGGAGGTGGTCGCCCCCTGTCGCGCCGTAGCCTCTTGACCGCCATAGCTTTAGCGGCGGCGGTTGGCGAAGGCGGAAGCCCGCCCGCGGGAGGGGATAAACCCCTCCCCTACATGAGATTCAGGGTTCCATGATGGTGTTTTGAAGACCACCTCCCGACGGCCCCTAGAGCAAGCAAGGACTTTTTCAAGTTATTTCTGGGACGTGACACTAAGGTGTCGAAACAAACCCCCCTAAGTCAGGGAAGGAGACAGGTTATGCTGCTTGTAGAAGACTTGAGAGTGGAACTCGGAGAGAAAGTTATTCTGCAACATATAGATCTGGAGATCGAACCGGGCGAAACCCACGTGCTTTTCGGCCCGAATGGCTCTGGGAAAACATCGCTTCTCATGACCATCATGGGTTATCCTCAGTACAAGGTGACCCATGGCAAAATCGTTTTCAGGGACCAGGACATCACCCAGATGCCCATCAACGAGAGGGCTTTATTGGGGATCGGCATGTCCTACCAGCGACCGCCGACCATCCACGGCTTGAAAACGCGTCAGATGGTCAAAATATGCGCAAAAGGGGAGATGAATGAGGAAACCCTGGCCGAGCGCGTCAACTTTAAAGATTTCCTGGATCGGGATGTGAACGCCGGGTTTTCCGGAGGTGAAATCAAACGCTCTGAACTCCTCCAGTTGATGGCCCAAAACCCGGATCTCATGCTTTTCGACGAACCTGAATCCGGGGTGGACATGGAGAACATCCATCTTGTGGGTCGATCCATTGCCGCCCTTCTCCAAAAGGATTTGAGTCCTGATGAAGCCAAGACCAAAATGCAGAAAAAACTCGAGCGGACAAAAATGGGGCTCATCATAACCCACACGGGATACATCCTGGACTACGTGGCGGCGGACAAAGGGCAGGTGCTTTTCAATGGGATGTTGAGTTGTGTCACAAATCCCAGAGAGATCCTGAACTGCATCGGCCAAAACGGTTACGAGGAATGTGTGCGATGTATAGCGTAGATGAATTTAGAGAAAAGGCAACCATGGCAAAGGACAAGAAAGCGGCCATCGGGCCGGACATCAATCTGGATGAATTTGAAACGGCGCCTGTCCCCCATGATTACATGGCAGACGAGCAACTTTGTGAGCTGCCCCAGGAAGATCAGCAGCGCCTGATCATGGCTGGACTGGATGTCACCAAGAAAGATCGAGGAGGCACCTTCTTTCAAAAAGACACGTCGGTGATCCACTGCCACAGCCAGCAGGAGGGGATCGAAGTCATCCCGATACGAAAAGCTTTGGAGCAAGACTGGATTCGGGACTACTACTGGAAGCTCGTGGCTGTAGATGCGGACAAGTACACGGCTGCGGCTGAACTGGGATTGCACGACGGGTATGTGATCCGGGCGCTACCGGGGAGCACATCCGTTTACCCGATTCAGGCGTGCCTTTATCTGGACAAAGACGGATTGCAGCAAAACGTGCACAATATCATCATCGCGGAGGAGAATTCCGAGCTCCACATCATCACGGGATGCGCCACATCACCCCACCTCAAAAAAGGGGCTCACGTGGGGATTTCCGAATTCTATGTGAAGAAGAACGCCAAGCTCTCTTTCACCATGATCCACAACTGGGCGGAGGATATGGTGGTTCGTCCACGCTCTGTTGCGCAGGTGGAAGAGGGGGGTTTGTTCTTGAACAACTACATTTGCATGAAACCTGTGCGTTCCCTTCAAATGTATCCCACAACCCATCTGGTCGGAAAAGACGCTGTCGCCCGTTTTTACAGTATCATTGTTGGAAGCCCCGGTTCTGAATACGATTTGGGCGGCCGGGTTTTTCTGAAAAACAAGGGAAATCGCGCTGAGATTGTAGCCCGCACAATCAGCAACGGCGGGAAGATTATTGCCAGAGGTCATCTGATCGGAGAGGTTTCGGAAATAAAAGCCCACCTGGAGTGCCGAGGGTTGCTTCTCAACGGTGGCATCATCCATGCCATCCCCGAGCTGGAAGGCCACGCGGACGGTGTTGAGATGTCCCACGAGGCGGCGGTGGGCAAGATCGCGCAAGAGGAGATCGCCTATCTTATGTCCAGAGGCCTCAGTGAGGACGAGGCCACAGCCACCATCGTTCGCGGTTTTTTGAGCGTCGACATCCCGGGTTTACCGCCTCAGCTGAAGGCTGAGATCGACCGGGCGATTGAAGAAAGTGATAAGGACATGATGTAACCCTCCAGGGGGCCACTCGTTTTCCATGGGATCCTCAGAAAGCGATAAGGCTCCCTGCTTTTTGCCCGCCAGTCCAAGAGGGACATCCTGCGATACGCCTTCGAGGAAAAAGAAAGGGAAGGCCTTAATGCGTGAGATCAAGTTTCAGGGTCGCGGAGGCCAGGGTGTGGTCATGGCCTCCCAAATGCTTGGCCAGGCCTTTTTCAGGGCAGGTATGTACCCGCAGTGCTATTCTCTTTTCGGGGGTGAGAGACGCGGGGCGCCGGTGGTCAGTTTTCTTCGCGTGGATAAAGAAAAGATTCTCTTGAAATGTGAAATCAAGCATGCGAACCAGCTCCTTTGCTTTGATGAAAGTCTTCTCAACCCCCCTGAAATCAAAAACGTGATGCGGCCCGGCTCGCAGATTCTCGTGTGCACAGGCAAGGGGCCGGATGCGTTCGAGGAATTCAAAGGATTTTCCCTTGGGCTGATCAATGCATTGGCCATGGCCTATGCCCTGGAAGTGATCGAGCAGGTGGACAGGGATTTCGGGGCGCACTTCGGCAGGAAATACGGACTGGTTGAAGCGGTAGGCCTGGAAGGGGCGGAACTGGTGCTGGTGACCACCGCCACCATCACCTCCACGGCCCGGGTGGCTCTAGCGAGGCTGAGGGAGAAAGGACACAGGGTGGGTCTCGTGAAGATTCGCGTCTTCAGGCCCTTTCCCACGAGACTTCTGCGAAAGATCCTAGAGCCGGTGCCCAGGGTCGCTGTTCTGGAACGGAACCTTTCCCTGGGAAGGGAGGGCATCTTCTGTTCCGAGCTGAAGGCCGCCCTGGTGAATTCCGACCAACCCCATCAGGTCCAGGGGTATCTTGCGGGGATCGGCGGTACCAATGTGGACACTGATCTGATAGAGCGGGTTGTGCTGGATGCCCTGGGGAGAGAAAGGGCCTCGGATGAACCTATCTGGATAACGGAGGAAAGGACATGATTGCGAAGGCTCAGTCTCGTCCGGCCGAGGTGTTACGGTCAGGCCACGCCGGGTGTCCGGGATGCGGCCATGCCATGGGCATGCGCATGGTGCTCCAGGCCCTTGGGAATCGGGCCGTGGTCGTCGTGGTGCCCTCCTGCGTGGCCGTGATATCAGGCCCCTATCCCCATGCAGCACTTAATGTGCCCGTGTTCCACTCCGCCTTTGAGATCGCCGCGCCCACGGCAGCCGGGATCTCCCAGGCCTTGAAGATGCAGGGCAAGGACAACATCCCGGTGCTCGCCTTTGCAGGGGACGGCGGCACCTTTGACATTGGCCTCCAATCCCTCTCCGGTGCTGCGGACAGGAACGAGGACTTCATTTACGTCTGCATGGACAACGAGGCGTACATGAATACGGGGATTCAGGTCAGCTCCTCGACTCCCCGCTATGCCTGGACCGGCACGTCGCCCACGGGGAACACCCGGCGAAAAAAACAGATTATGGAGATCATGGGCGCTCATCGCATACCCTATGCAGCCACGGCATGCATCGGTTTTCCGGATGATCTGATGGCCAAAGTGAAAAAGGCGAGGGAGGTGCGGGGAACGCGGTTTCTCCATCTTCTGTCACCATGTCCCACGGGCTGGAAAATGGAAGAGCATCTTTCCCCCAAGGCGGCGGTCGCCGCGGTGGAGACGAATGTTTTTCCTCTCTATGAAATTTTCAATGGTGTGGACTACAAGATCAACCATATGTCCAAGGGTTTGCCCGTGGAGACATACTTGTCTTTACAGGGCCGATTCAAACATCTGCGCGACGAGGAGATCCGGGCGATCCAAAAGGATACGGATAGATTTTGGGAAAATCTTAAGGTGAAGGCCGGCCTGGGTGTTTGTTAGGAGAGACCGAATTGCAGGAAAAGAGGGTGATGAGAGGTCCGCACTGGAAAGACGTTCTAGGTCAACAAACCCATTGATAAGGCCGATCTGAGCGGCTTGAAGATCCGATGCTCACCTACCCATATCAACTTCCTGAAAAAACTGGGCGCAAACGCGAACGCCCTCCATCCCCAGGATGTTTGCGCAGCCCTGGAATGGGGACCGGAACAAATCACCCTTCAAGTACTTAGCCCCCTTTTCACTTTTACTCTGGCTCCCACCCCCATGTTCATGCTCATGGGCGAAATCATGTTCCAATCGGGCATGGCCCATGACACAATTGACGTCATAGACAAATGGTTGCGGCGCGCTCCCATTTATCCTCCGCAACATGGTTGCCATGGCTATGATCAACGCCTGGCCGCCGCTGGCCTTGTGGTTGCCCGGTGTTATGGGTTAATGGCGCTTCCTTGTTTTTGCATGGATTAGAGATTCGTACCTCTGCCTTATGGCGAGCAGGTTGAATCCATTCTTTAGACGCATGAGCTTCACTGGAAGGGTGAAATGGATGTTGTGTTTTGGGAAGTCATGTGCTAGTAAAAAAAGCATTTAGCATTTTATTTTAAGATCTCGGGGAGGGAGAAAGGCCATGGAAGTTAAGATAACACCTGCCAAACCAGGGGAGCTAAAGGAAAAACCCACGGACGAGTCCAAGCTCGGCTTCGGGGACATTCTTGCGGATCACCTGTTTCTCACGGATTACGAAACAGGGAAAGGGTGGTTCAATGCCCGCATCGAGCCTTATGGAAATTTGAGCCTGGATCCAGCGGCTATGATTCTCCACTACGGGCAGGAGGTTTTTGAGGGACTGAAAGCCTATTATGGAAAAGACGGAGGGCTTTATCTCTTCCGTGCCCGTGAGAATTTCAAAAGACTCAATCGGTCCGCTGTCAGGCTGTGCATGCCGGAGGTAGATATCGACTTGGTTATGGAGGGTCTAAAGCAACTGATCCTGCTGGACAGAGACTGGGTACCCAAGAGTCCCGGCACCTCACTCTACATCAGACCCACCATGCTCGCCACAGAGCCCCACTTGGGAGTTCGTCCTTCCAACAGTTACATTTTCTACATTATCATCGGTCCTGTAGGCGCCTATTACAAAGAGGGCCTGAATCCTGTGAAAATCCACGTGGAAGACAAGTACGTCCGGGCTGTGGTTGGGGGAATCGGTGACGCGAAGACCTGTGGTAACTACGCCGCAAGCCTTCTCGCCGCAGAAGAGGCGAAGAAGAAGGGCTTTACCCAAGTGCTGTGGCTCGATGCGGTGGAGCGGAAATACGTTGAGGAAGTGGGGACCATGAACATGTTCTTTGTCATCGACGAGGAGATCATCACAGCGCCCCTTACAGGGAGTATTCTGCCCGGCATCACCAGGGACTCGGTCATCCACATGGTCAAAGATTGGGGATTGAAGATGTCAGAAAGATCCCTGTCCATTGATGATGTGATCACTGCGGCCAAGGACGGAAGGCTGAAAGAGGCCTTTGGGACTGGAACAGCGGCGGTCATCTCCCCTGTTGGGCAGATCACTTATAAGGGTGAAGATTACATCGTGGCCGGAGGAAAGATGGGGGATCTCTCTCAGAAGCTTTACAATGAGATCGTGGCGATCCAGTACGCTGAAAAAGAGGACCCCTATGGGTGGCGCGAGAGAATCGGTTGACGAGGTGAAATAACGATGCTGCCCACGATCGAATGGCACGGCAAATATATACGCATGATCGATCAGCGAAAAATTCCCGGTAAGCTGGAATGGTACATTTGCAAAAGCTATAAGGATGTGGTCAGGGCGATCGGGAGGATGGTTATCCGCGGGGCCCCTGCCATCGGTGTGGCAGCGGCCATGGGCCTTGCCCTAGGGGCGGATGCCATCAGGGCCAAGTCTTACGAGAGTTTCAAGCGGTATTTCGATGACATGGCGGCGGCCATGGTCAAAGCCCGGCCCACGGCCGTCAATTTAAGGTGGGCTGTAGAAAGGATGTCTCTGCTCGTGGGGAAGATGGCGGACGTGCCCGTGGCAGAGATCAAGAAGGCCCTTCGAGAAGAGGCAGAAACCATTCTCGCTGAAGACATTGAGATCAATCGGAAGATCGGTCGGCACGGCCAACGGCTGGTGCCGAAAGGGGCGACTGTTTTGACCCACTGCAATGCCGGGTCATTGGCCACAGGGGGCTACGGGACCGCCTTGGGCGTCATCAGGGCCGCCCATGAGAAGGGGAAGATCGCGGGGGTCATTGCCGATGAAACCAGACCGTGGCTCCAAGGTCTCCGGCTCACCGCCTTCGAATTGATGCAGGACGGTATCCCGGTAACCGTGATTGCCGACAGTGCAGCGGGTGCCCTGATGCGCCAGAAAAAGATTGATCTGGTCATTACAGGGGCGGACAGAATTGCGGCAAACGGGGATGTGGCCAACAAGATCGGAACCTATCAGGTGGCTGTGCTTGCGAAAGAGAACAAGATTCCCTTCTATGTGGCTGCCCCCCTGTCCACGATTGATCCAACCCTTGGATCAGGCGAGATGATTCCTGTGGAAGAGAGAAAAGGGGAAGAGATCTCTCATATCGGACACTTGAAATTGGGGCCGCCAGGGGTCAAGGCGCTGAATCCGGCTTTCGACATTACCCCTAGCCGGTATGTGGCGGCCATCATTACCGAGAGAGGGATTGTCAGAGCGCCGTACCGGCGGGAGATCAAGAAAATTATGAAAAATTAAGGATATCACCTTGACCGGACAAACGGTTTGACATATACTCCGCGCGCATTTATATTGACCAGGAAAATTTTCCTGAAATCCGGGGCGATCCCGCTCCGGCGACATTGAATGGAAAGGGGTTGGGAAATTCGACACGTAGTCTAAATAGAAAGGGGGTGGGGACATTGAGCTCATTGTTGGATCTTGTTCTCATTGACCTTTACGAGTGTGATCACGATAGGCTTCTTGACGCTGAGAACATCAAGGCCGGAATGGTCAAGGCCGCTCAAATCATGGGAGCCGAAGTGGTCGCCACCTCGTTCCACACGTTTAAACCTTGGGGCGTAAGCGGGACGGTTACGATCGCAGAGTCTCATCTGGCGGTTCACACATGGCCGGAGTATGATTTTGCTGCTGTCACCTTCGAAACCTGTGGCCTCATGATGGATCACAGGAGAGCTTACAGATACCTGATCGAGTTTTTCGGGTCTAGAAGCCCCAAGATAGCCCATCAGAAAAGGGGATTTATGGATACTTCAAGAGGGGAAATATATTACAAACAAGAGGCCGGTTGACTGACAAGCCGGGCTTGTGTGGCCTTGCCCTCCGAAATATCTCCTCCTACCTTAGCAGAATGGCGCTCCGCCTGAGCCAAAGGCGGCGTCTATCCTCTTTTTGTCCTGTCCCAGATATCCAAATAAGCAACGCAATTTCAAGAAGTTATGTAACTAATGAAGCCGCACCTGCAAGATCTTTTTTGTGTCGTCACGAACTTTGAATCGATCGTCAATTCGGAAGCCGCAAATCCACACGGGGGTGTTGCCGCTCACGAGGATAGGGGTGGTCCGTCTGCGTTCGGAGGGGACTTTGAGATCCACAAAAAAGTCTTTCAGTTTTTTGTGTCCTGCCATGCCAAAGGGGATGAATCGATCTCCGGGCTTCATGTTTCTCACGATCAAGGGGTACCGAAGCTTGTCCGCATCCAGATATACGGTCCAGGGAGAGTGCGCTGGATCGAAAGGGCTATCCTTTTTCATTTCCACCAGGGTCAGGCTTTTCCCGATCTGCTCCAAAGAAAAGGTCCCGGGCCCCTCCAGAACATGGTGGAAGGCGACGGGCTCCTCCTGGCCACGGCTTCTGAAGATTAGACGGTCGTAACTTTTTTGAATGACAAGACGATCGGGCAAATGGAGGACGCCCTGGGGTCTTTCTGCTTGCACAAGCTGATGGATGGCCCTTATATGGCGCCTGTGAATCCTGCGCAGGTTTTTTCTGACCCTTCTTATCCCTTGTCTCGCCACCCGTCTTCTCAGGGGGAGCGGCAATCCCAAAAAAGAGTCCACAGGGAAGGAGATGTCATCCCCCCCTGTCGAATCCCCGATTTCATCCAACCAGCGATCCGCCACATAGTCCAGGTAGTCGTTTTCGTCTCCCAGGAGCGCTGCCAGGTCGCCAAGACGCTCAAGAAGACGGGGCTGATATTCTTGAAGGAGGGGCATGAGGTGGAGACGGATTTTGTTTCTCAGGTAATCGGTCCTGAGGTTGGAGCTGTCGGTCATGTGCGCGCAATTCCGCGCCTTCAGATAATCCTCGATCTCACGACGGGTCACTCCAATGAGGGGTCTGATAATGTCCTTGTCCCTCACAGGGGGGATGCCAGCGAGACCCGAAGGGCCGCTCCCTCTCAAAAGTCGCATCAAGACGGTTTCCGCCTGATCGTTTAGACTGTGCCCCAGGGCAATCTTCTGGGCTCGGTGCTTCGCCTTTACCTTTTCCAAGAAATGGTAGCGGGCAGTCCGGGCTTTTTCCTCGACGGAGGCATCAGCCATTTGAGCCAAGCCTGCTTTTTCGGTCTCAAAGGGGAGATTGAGGGACTGTGCAAGGGTGCGGACGAAATCGGTCTCGGCGTTGTCTTCAGCCGGCCTCAGTCCATGGTCGAAATGGGCGACCACAACATCGATCCCCAGTTCATCCATCAGGTCATGGAGAACGTGCAACAGGCACACAGAGTCAGGGCCGCCTGAAACGGCCACAATAACGCGATCCCCGGAGTCAATCATCTCGTATCGGGAGATTGTTTCCCTTAATTTCCTTTGGACATTTCGAATCGGATTCACTGCCCTTGCCCCAGCATGCATTCAATTCAACAACAAGAATCATAACACATGCGTGTCTGCTGTCCCAGAAATACCTGGTGAAGCTCTGCCTCCCCGGCTCCTTCCGGACCGGGACTGGCAAACCGGCTGGCATCCAGGATCTGCCCGATTCCCGCATCAGAGGGCATTACGCAGTCAATCCGAAAACACAATCTTCAGGTATGCGAATTTATGATACATGGCAGTAGTATCGTGTCCCAGAAGTTCCTTTAACAATTCTGAAGGGGCGGATTTTCAGAATCCCACATTCATGGGGCCGTCGGGGGGGGGTCTTCAAAACACCATCATGGAACCCTGAATCTCATGTAGGGGAGGGGTTTATCCGCCTCAGGCGGATTAATCCCCTCCCGCGGGCGGGCGCTTCCGCCTTCGCCAAGGCTACGGCGCGACAAGGGAGGACCACCCCCTGACAGCCCCTTTCGAGAACGAAGCATCTCATCTGAATGAGGACTTTTTCAAGGTATTTCTGGGACACGATACCAGTTCCTCTGCCTCCTCAAGGACCTGTTTTATAAGAGATGGACCTGCTTCCTTGTTTTCAATCACCCTGACCGCTGGTCCCAGGGGTCTCCATTGCAAAATCGGCGTATCCTTGAAAAGGGCTATGGTGGGTGTTCCGTGCATGGCGGCCAGATGGGTGATTCCACTGTCGTGGCCCACATACAGGCGCGCACCTGTCAGAAGCGCGCAAAGCCTTTCCTTCTCGGGACTGAGGAGGATTTCCGTCTCTCCCAGACTGAGTTTTTCCTGATAATAGGTGAAAAGCGGCTCTTCCGCAGGTCCTAAAAGGACCGAGAAGCGCTCTTTGTTGTAAGGAGGAAGGTCCTTCAAGGCCTTCATAAGGTTCAGCCAGAAAGGAAAGGGGTAGGCCTTTTTCGCCCCTCCTGAGCCGGGATGGAAAACCACGTTCCCTCCGGCCGGGGCTGCTGACATGGCGTTAAGAAGAGGGCGTCTGCAGGCCTCTTCTAAAGACGCCTCAGCGTCAAGGGGGCAGTTCGCCTTCTCGAGACATTTGGCCAGATAGAAAGCCACATGAACCTTATCTCGTTCAGGTGGAAAGGGGGCAAAACGATGAACTGGAATATTCGCAAAGATGGTCCTGAGATTCTTGGTTACCAACCCCTCGGGATCGTGAAGAAAGGCCACCAGTTGATTCACGGGTGGGATGTAGGGAAGCCGCCCCTTTTCGGAGCTATCGACAAAGAGGTTATGCCATCCCCCGCGCTCATAATCGATGCAGGCGTCCACGTAAGACCGGAGGTAGTCCGCACCGGGCGATCTTCCCACGAAAACGATCCCGGCTGAACGCTTCAGTTGGGCAATGGCCGGCATGAGCATCAGTGTATCGCCCAAGGCGGCGGGTCTGATGATGAGGACTTTCATAAGGGCTCCTGAGCACCCATCATTTCTTTCGGTTTAGCTCCTCGAAAAAGGACACGGCCTTCTCGAAGGTTACCAAGGTTTTGGTATTGTTCTGAGTGAAAAGCGGTGCCCGGACAGCACCTCACCTTCACTTGACTCCAAAGCCCTTGTGATTAAAATAACTTTCAGATTCGGACAACCGTCGGGGCATTTTGGCCCTTTTTTAGAAAGTGCTGGGTGGCCCTGCAGCCACCCAGTGGATGCTGATGGAGGTTATATTAAATGGGGAATTGGTTTAAGACAACCCTGCTTTTGGGTCTCATGACCGCACTGATCGTTTGGATCGGCCATCTTTTTGGAGGTCAAAAGGGGATGGTGTTTGCCTTCATTCTGGCCATGGGCATGAATTTTTTCAGTTACTGGTATTCTGACAAGATCGTTCTGAGAATGTACCGTGCCAGGGAGGTGTCTCCTCAGGAAAACCCGCAGATCTACCAAATCGTTGGTCAAATAGCGGAAAACGCAAGCCTTCCTATGCCGCGTATCTATATTATCCCGGATGCGTCACCCAACGCCTTTGCAACGGGCAGGAACCCGGAGCACGCCGTGGTTGCGGTGACGGAGGGGCTGCTCAAGCTGATGGACAGGGAAGAGATTGCCGGCGTTCTCTCTCATGAACTGGCGCACGTGAAAAACAGAGACATCCTTATCGGGTCCATAGCGGCTACCATGGCCGGTGCCATCATGATTCTCGCCAGTATGGCTCGATGGGCGGCCATTTTTGGCGGCGGCCGAGATGATGACGAAGGGGGCGGCTTGGGAGGCATCGGTTTGATCGCCATGTCTATCCTGGCGCCTATTGCGGCACTGCTCATCCAAATGGCGATATCGAGGTCCAGGGAATACCATGCCGATGCCACAGGGGCGAACTTTGTAGGACAGCCGTATGGCCTGGCCAGCGCTCTGGAGAAGCTTGGCGCTTACTCCCGGAAGCTCCCCCTGGCAGCCAACCCGAGCACAGCGCATATGTTCATCGTCAATCCACTCAGTGCCCGGAAAATGGCCAATCTGTTCTCCACCCATCCTCCCTTAGAAGAGCGGATTGCTCGCCTGAGGGGAACGAAGCCCGCGTTGTGGGAGGAAGCGGGTGAAGATAGAGGAAAAAGGGAAGCCGAAGCGAACTGGCGGAGACTTTCAAAATAGTCCTCCACTGGCTTCAGGGGATTTCCAAGAACACGGACGATGGAAAAGGCGGTCACCAAGGGACCGCCTTTTCTTGCACAGGGCATTCGTGGGGCGTTTTTTCTCTTCTTGTTTTCCTCCAAAGGGGAAAAGGACAGGTATGGGCGGCCGCAGTTATTCATTGCCCCGGACTACTGACGTGTGCTAAGAGGCAAAGATAGAAAAGTGGTGTATCACCATTGAAACCGGTGCTTAAATGGGGCCACGCCGATGGGAGGCATTGATTTGGGGTCCTGTTTGTTAAGATCGCTTCTTTTAAGGGTTTTGCCATGAGAAGATGTTGGCTTGCATTCATCTTGTCGGTATGTTTCTGGCCGATGCTGGCCGTAGGCGCCGAGCAACCCGTCGCGGGCGGCACACTCATCTGGGGACGGGGTGGTGACTCTGTTACTCTAGACCTTTCCCAGGCCAGCGACGTAAGGTCGATCGAAGCCGGCATTCAAATCTTTGAAAATTTGGTTGTCTTTGGAAGGGACTCCATGGATGTTGAGCCCCAATTGGCCGAGTCGTGGAACGTTTCGGATGATGGTTTAACCTGGACCTTCAAGCTCCGCAAAGGGGTTAAATTCCATGATGGTACGGCTTTCAACGCTCAGGCCGTTTACGACTCCTTTGCGCGGATCATCGACAAGAACCACCCCTTTTACGGATACGGTAAATGGAAGTACCCGAGCCTCTCGTTGGACCAGGTTGGTGAGATTAAGATCATAGATGACTACACCGTGGCTGTGATGACCAAGAAACCTTATGCGCCGTTGCTCAACAACCTGGCGCTATGGCTTTGTCCCATTGTCTCACCCATGGCCATGGCCGAGTACAAGGACCAGATCGGGCGCAACCCGGTAGGAACCGGGCCATTCAGGTTCGTTAAGTGGATTAAGGACGACCAAATTATCCTGGAGCGCAACGAGAATTACTGGGGAGAAAAGGCCAAGGTGGATGAAATCGTTCTGAAAGTGATTCCTGATCCCTCAGCGCGACTGATGGCGCTCCAGTCAAGCGCTGTCGATATCGCCGACCTGGACGCCAGCTCTGTGAATCTGGCCAAGAAAAATCCAAACCTGGCGGTGATAGAGCGGCCCAGCGTTAACGTGGCTTACTTGGCCCTGAACGTGGAAAAGCCGACCCTCAAGGATGTGCGGGTTCGCAGGGCGATCAATCACGCGATTGACAAGGAAACGTTGATTGAGACCATCTTCCATGGTTTGGCCGTTCCGGCCAAAAATCCCTTTGCCCCTTCCATCTGGGGCTACAATGACGCCATTGAACCTTACGAATACAACCCGGACAAGGCCAAGAAGCTTCTGGCTGAGGCCGATTTTGATAAAGACACAGAACTTGAACTCTGGGCCATGCCCGTTTCCCGGGCCTACATGCCGAAACCCGGCAAAGCGGCGGAATCGATTCAAGCCTATTTGGCTGCGGTAGGCATCAAGGCCAAGATCGTTAAGCATGACTGGGGAACCTATCTCAGCAAAACAGCCAATGGGGAGCATGACATGTGCATGCTCGGCTGGCTGGGCGGCAATGCGGACCCTGACAATTTTCTCTACGGCCTCCTCTCTGCCGACAAAGCGAAGACGCCTGGTGCAGCAAATGTGGCTTTGTGGAAGAATGCGGCGTTCACGGAGCTGTGTCTCAGAGCCCAGAGAACCTTTGACGGAGCTGAGAGAACGAAGCTTTATCTCAAAGCACAAGAAATTTTTCACCGAGAGGCCCCCTGGGTCCCCTTGGTCCACTCCATGATCGTGCGAAGTTATAACAAACGCCTCCATGACGTGCCGCTTCGGCCGAATGGGCTGAACTCATTCGAAATGGTTTGGAAGGAAAAGTGAAACTCCCCGCCCTTATCCATCCTCCGCAATAGCGTAAGGTCCCCTTAGAAAGCCGGCCCGCCTTTGAGCCCAACCGGGCCTCTGTAAATCCCACCGAAGTCCTACGATTCATAAATTCGTTAACGAATTTATTCCCTCAGGACTTAGTGCTGAGGGAGCAAATCCTTCGTATTGGCTTGAGAGAGAATACGTGGCCGTATTTGCGAATCGAAGCACTAAGCTATTACAGGATCGCTGTGTCCGGTTTCCATCCGAATCCTGATCTGTTTACACCCCGTAAAGAATCTCGACAACCGGCTGTTTCCAGAGCCGCCGATTCGCCTGCCAGAAAGGCAAATAGAACTAAATTTCAATGGGTTGTAGCCAATGACCTTCCGCTGATTTTGGCATGCGGCTTGCACAGTCCTGGATTGAGATTTGGGTGTTCCACAGCTTTTGGCCCGGTAAGGATGTGAAAATGGGCGTGTGTTGAGATGCTTTACTCTATTCGATCTAAATTCATTGCCGGTCTTTTGGGTGTAACCTTCCTGGTCGGGGCGGTATCGCTCGTCGTAGGAAGCGAACTCCTCGAGAGGGCCGTTCTCAGCGAAGCAAAAAACCGGGTGCACTTAGATCTCAATGCAGCCCGTGAAATCTTCTTGAACCGGATACAAACGGTGGAGATCTCTCTCCATATTACCACCCTCGGAATTGGATTCATCTCTGCGGTTGAGGAAAGACAGGTATCCGAGCTCCTGCCGCGACTCCAGCGCATGTCTCGCTACGCAGGGCTCGACTTGGCAGGCATTGTGACCGAAAAAGGGGAGATTATCTGCAGGATCGGTCCGGATCCTATTCCGAAGGGCAAGGACCGTCAGAGAAATCCCATAGCAGAACTGGCTCTCAAAGAACAGGCTTCCATTTCCGGGCCCATTTCACTGAGCGAGGCCTTTCTCTTCGACGAAAATCCAGAATTGGCCGTAAGGGCTAGGATTACTCTGGTCCCCACGCCGGCAACAAAACAGAAGACCGAAAAAATGACGACTTCAGGAATGGCCATCGCCTCGGCTGTGCCGGTCGTCGATGACGGCGCATGCGTGGGCGTCCTCTATGGAGGGATTCTCCTGAGCCGAGACAACGCGCTTGTGGATACGTTTAAGGAAACCGTTTTTCATGGGGAAGCATACAGAGGCCGCACTGTAGGACGGACCAGCATTTTTCTGGATGACGTGAGGATAGCAACGAACGTGCTCACCGAGGAAGGGATAAGGAGTATTGGCACGCGAGTTTCGGAAGAGGTGCGGCACCAAGTTCTCGACAAGGGTGAAGCGTGGACACAGCGCGCCCAGGTTATCGATGAGTGGTATATCACGGCATACGAACCCATTAGGGACATGATAGGCCGGAGAATCGGGATCCTTGGTGTGGGGGTCTTGGAGGAAAAATACAGCCACATGCGATGGAAGGCCCTTTCCATCTTCATTCTCATCACGCTGGCGGGCATGACAGTAGCCATCATTTTAGGACTCTTCGTGGCAGGCAAAATCATGGACCCTGTGCGAAGGCTTATCAAGGCGAGCCAGCAAGTAACGGAGGGCAGTCTCAAGCCGGATATCGGTCCCATCTCCGATGGGGAAATTGGGGTCCTACAGAACACCTTCAAAGAGATGGTGGAGGCCATGGGGCGGAGGCGAGCAGAAAGCCAGAACAGGCTCATGATGTCGGAAAAACAGGCCAGTGTTGGAAGACTCGCCGCAGGAGTTGCTCACGAGATCAACAATCCTCTGACCGGGGTTTTGACTTACACCCACATGTTGCTGCGGCGTAAAGATTTGCCCGATGATATCCGGGCTGATCTTCAGACCATTGCCGAGGCAACAGACCGGGTGAGGAAGATCGTCAAAGGGCTCCTAGATTTCTCCAGACAGACCAAGCTCGATCGGGAGCAAATCGATGTCAACAGACTGGTGGCCTCCACCACATCAATTATGGAAAACCAGGCCCTTGTGAGGGGGGTGAGCATAGAATTCGTGCCGGATGAGAATCTCCCCATGGTGAACATGGACCGCAACCAGTTCCAGAGCGTGCTCATGAATATGCTGCTCAATGCCCTGGACGCGACCGAAGCAGGAGACAAAATAACGGTTTCCACACGGAACAAGGAATCACCAAATGAAGCGGGGCAGCAAGGTATTGAGATAACCATTGCCGACACAGGGTGCGGCATAGCGCAGGAGCACCTCGGCAAACTCTTTGATCCCTTTTTCACCACCAAAGAGGTGGGACATGGGACGGGACTGGGCCTGGCCGTTTCTCTCGGGATCGTGCAGAGACACGGCGGCACGATCAAGGTGAACAGCCAGCCCGGCAAAGGAAGTGCCTTCACCATATGGGTTCCCCTGGAAGGGCGGGCTAAATAAAATGAAGATACTCATCGTAGACGACCAAAAGATTGTGCTGGATAGTTGCAAGCGGATTCTCGAGGAAGACGGTTTTGCAGTAATCCTGGCCACATCCGCTGATGAGGCCGTGGAATGGATCAAAACCGAGATGTTCTCCCTCATATTGGTGGATATCAAGATGCCCGGACGGGACGGTATGTCTCTTATGCGGCAAGTCAAGGAAAAGTGGCCCCACATTCCGATCATTGTGATGAGCGGGTACACCACGCCGGAGACGATTGCCGAAGTCTCAGAAATGGATGCGGCCACATTTATTGCCAAACCTTTTACGCCGGATGAACTGCTGGATGCCGTTTGCCAGGTCATCCAGAGGGAGGGGTGTGATGACAGAGAAAAAAGCTCTCGTGATTGACGATGAACAGATTGTCTTGGATAGTGTCAAGAGGATTCTTGACGATGGACACTATGAGGTAGAAACAACGCTGAGCGGCAGGCAGGGGCTTGAGTGGGCTCTTCAAAAGAGCTATGACGTGGTGCTCACCGATGTCCGTATGCCCGATATCGGGGGGATGCTTGTCCTCAGAGACATCAAGCGGGCCAAGCCGGCGCTACCTGTGTTGATTATCACTGGCTATGCAACCGTCCGTTCGGCGGTGCAGGCCATGAAACTGGGGGCTTCCGAATACATAGAAAAACCCTTTACCCCGGAAGAGCTCCTCAAGGCTGTAAAGCTGGCCATCAAGGCCGCCGCCTCACGGCCCCCGGAGGAACAAGCCCTCATTCACAAGGAAGAAATCATCGAGGTTCTGGAGCGGGCTGCCTCGGATGGTGAATTCGTCCACAATTTGCTGCACCACTGGGCGGATGCCCTTGAAGGGTATGATCTTACGGGCCCAGAAAAGCTGGCTTTGCTCACCGGTGACATTGAATGGATCGAGGATCATGCGGGACCCCTCACGCCCAGGCAAAGACGTTGGCTTGAGAGGCCGTTGAGCGCTGATATGTTGAGGACTTATGGTTGGTAAGTCCAGAAATGGCCCTTTTCCGCAATCTCAGCGCCAATCTGCGGAATTGCTTGTGCGGCGTACGACTTGTACGCCTCCTCGCAATCCCTTGATTTCCTCGCTCTTGCGAAAAATTGCTCATTTCTGAATTGGAAAGTTGACCCAGTGCCCATCCTTGCAAATTTTCATTTCTGGATGGGTGCAAGTTAAGGAGGGCATTTCATGGTTGATAGAATGTTGGTCATCGACGATGACAAGACGGTTCTGGATTCCTGCCAAAAGATTTTTGTGTCCGAAGGCTATGACGTCGTGGTCACGGCGGACCCCCAAGAGGGTCTCAAACTTGCTTCAGACAAGGCCTTTGACGTCATTCTGGTCGATTGGAAGATGCCCGGTTTTGATGGTCTGGATGTGGTTGAGGAACTCGACCGACGGTCCCCGGAATCCGCCACGGTGATGATCAGCGGCTACCCGGCCCTGGAACGGGCCACGGAGGCGATGAAGCGCGGGGCCATGGATTATGTTCCCAAGCCCTTTACGCCTGAAGAAATTATTCAAACCGTCAAGAAGGCCCTGCGACACAAGGTGACCACCGAAAAGAAGGCCTTGGGGCGAATTGAAAAGATGATCAAGGATTGGCAATTTCCTACCGGGACTGTCGAGGATAAGCCTCCCAAAACCATTGCAGAGACAGTGGCCTCCACGGTGGGGGTCGGCAAAGCCACCTCCCCTTGGGTCACTGTTTTTATCCTGGGGATTTTGGCAGGCGCCTATATCGGCTTTGGGGGTTTGCTGTCTACAAGCGTGACTTTCGATACCGGTGCGGCGCTGGGCATCGGCTTCAAGAAGTTTTTGGCAGGGTCGGTCTTCAGTGTGGGCCTGATACTCGTGGTCATCGCAGGTGCGGAACTCTTTACCGGCAATAATCTCATGATTTCCAGTGTGATGACTAAAGACATCGGCTTTGGTGCCATGGTCAAAAGATGGGGTCTCGTCTATTCGGCCAACTTCATAGGTTCTATTGTGCTGGCTTTGATTTTCTATTTGAGCGGCCTGTGGACGGCCGGCGGCGGTGCGATGGGAACGGCTGCCGTGGGTATCGCCTATGGAAAGGTGCATCTGAGTTTTATTGAGGCCCTGGTACGTGCCATAGGCTGCAACTGGCTCGTATGCCTTGCTGTGTGGATGGCTCTGGCCGCTCGTCAAATCATCAGCAAGATTTGGGCCATCTATTTTCCCATCATGGCTTTTGTGGCCATCGGCTTTGAGCACTGTGTGGCCAACATGTATTTTATCCCAGCCGGTATTTTCCTGCACAATTGGGCCGGGATAGCCGGACCGACCGCGTTCGACCCTGCATCGCTCGGTTGGGGAAGCTTTATCTGGCGAAATTTGTTGCCTGTGACAATCGGCAATATTATCGGCGGTGCCGTATTCGTGGGGATGAGCTACTGGAGTGCTTATCTGAGAGCCCCGGCCAGAACCGCCTAGCTTCTTGAACACGAGACCTTCTCTCGTGGGTGGTTTTGAAAGCCTCGCCGACACGGGCATGGCGCGAACTCAAGGGGGCATGATCGTTTTTCACCAGTACCGAGGCTCCCGGCCTGGGCATTCCCCTTCGAACCTGTGCTTCACCAATTGGTGGGCCCGCTGGACACAGGGGGTATCCAAGAGAACTGATGCCCCTCTGTGAAACAAGCCAAAGGTCGCGAGTGTGCAGGGGAGCTTTTCTTTCGTTCTAAGGCTCCCGGGCTGGTCTTTTCTGCCACTTAGCTGTGGGGGAGTTTTGCCCCCTCCGCATTCCACCCTTCGGGGTGTCTGCGGTTTCCCCCACAGCTAAGTGGCGAAAAGACAGCGCCCCCTCCCACCAGTCACTTCAGAAAAGCTCTCCTGCACCTCGGCTGCGGCTCGGAGTTGCCGTCCGAACCTTGTGTCAAGTAGAAGGTATGTGACATGCTCAGCTTTCTAAAGGGATTGGTAGCCTGTCCGACAGCCCGCAATACCTGCCCCTTTCAGCCTTCGTAGCCACTGAGGCGAAGTGGGCCAAGGGAGAGGGGGTTCTTGGGCAAGGTCTTAAGGGGGATTCGGAGGTCAAAGAATCAAGCAGCTATTCACGGTGTCAAGACAGGTGAAGACCGGAGAATAGCCAGCTGCCGCTCTGTTCGATTTTTTTCTTTATGGCCAGAACATATCGCGGCCGAACACCGTCTTTCCATCGCGGATAGCCCCCAAGCCAGACGTATTCGATCAGATCCCCAAAGACGGCTTTGCTAAAAAGTAACTCTCCTATGGATATTGTCCCGTTTGCAGGGTCCAGCCTAAGGGGAACCAGTCTTTTTTCAGCATAGCCTTCTATGACGGCGGTGACCAGAGAACGGTTCTGAGAGCCGTCCGGCTTCTGTTTGAAGTCCGCCTCTCTTTGAGGAAAGGGGAAGTGTTTGTATATTTCGCCGATAAAACCGGTAAAGCGGGTGCCGTGAATGGCGCCCATGAGATCGCCGATATCGTCTCGACGATCAATAGCGTAGGCTTCCCAAGACGTCTCATAAGGATGCTCCGGGGTGTTGTCAGCAAGGAGGCCTAAGTTTTGACAGAAGTGGTGGGCAAAAAGAAAATAGTGGTCGAGGAGGAGGAGGTCTGTATCGATGTTGAAAAAACCAAAGGCGATAAGGCCTCGATTTATGGACTGAAAAGCTAAAGGCATGGATTTGGGCGCTCAAAAAAGAAAGGTGTGGGATTTGACAGAAAGGCCATGACTCTATATATTAAAAGATTACGGCTTCACGTGATTTCTTGGGGAAACCAAGCCCTTAAGATAGTTTGAAAAAATCCTCCCAGACTGCAGGGAGAAAGAAGATCTTACATTGAGGAGTGAACAAATGCACGCAGAAAATTCGCTGAACCGCTTTACCGGGGCCTCACAATACGTTTTGGACGAGGAACTGGCGGAGATCGTCAACATTTCCATGGCCCTGGAGATGCCCCTTCTTCTCAAGGGAGAACCGGGAACGGGAAAGACAATGCTGGCCCATGCCATTGCTGAAGCCCTGGATATGAGGCTCATTGTGCTGAACGTGAAATCGAGCATGAAACTCGTGGAGGCCTTGTATCAGTATGACACCCTGACTCGCCTCAACGACAGTCGGTTTGGAGACTCCGCAAGGGATGTCAGCAATATCGAGGAATACATCCGAATGGGGAAAATCGGACAGTCCTTCGTCTCCGATGAGCGGGTCGTTCTCCTCATCGACGAAATAGACAAAGCGGACAGCGATTTTCAGGATGACATGCTCGATGTTCTGGATCAGATGGAGTTCGACATCATTGAGATCGACAAAACCATCAGGGCAAAACAGAGGCCCGTCATCGTCATTACCTCAAATGCCAAGAAAGACCTTTCTGATCCTTTCCTCGGCCGTTGCAATTTCCATCACATTGCTTTTCCAGACCCTGATATGATGAGGAGGATCGTGTCCGTTCACTTCCCTGATATCAGCAAGGATATCCTGGACAGTTCTGTGAAGGCCTTTTATCGCTTGAGGGACATTCGGGGCATCGAGAAAAAACCCGCCACCCGGGAGCTGATCAACTGGATCCGGGCGTTGAGAGCCGATCCGGACTTCAAGGTGAAGGATTTGATCAAAGGGGACGTGCCTTATCTGGGGGTCCTGTTCAAGAAGAGCCCCGACTATGCGATCGCCCAAAATGCCGTCAGCCGCTTCAGGTTGTAGAAGCTGGATGCCGATTCGTGCTGTTCTCGAGGATATGAGAACGAGATTTCCGGGTTTGTGCATCGGCGGGTATACGCGTTCCGCGAATGGGTAAAGATGTTTACGGATTTCTTTTATACATTGAAAAATGTGGGCATCCCGGTGTCGCCCACCTCCTTCCTCAGGCTGCAAAAGGCCTTGAGCATGGGCCTCATCAACTCCATCGGTGATTTTTACACCGCGGCCCGATCCATCCTGGTCAAAAGCGAGCGATACTTCGACCTCTACGATCAGGTCTTTGCCCATCATTTTGAGGGCGCTGAGCTGAAAGATCCGGATGAACTGGAACTTACAGAGGTGGCCCGGGCCTTGTTGCAGGAGTGGTTGAGGGACCCTGCGGAACTGGCCAGAGCACTCGGGGCGGACGAGGAGGAGCTGTCCAAACTGAGCCCTGAGGAGCTCATTCAGTACTTTCTTGATCGGCTCAAAGAGCAGACCGAGGCCCACCATGGCGGCAGCAAATGGATCGGCACAGGGGGAACGTCTCCGGTGGGTCACTCAGGCTATCATCCAGGCGGCATGAGAGTCGGCGGGGTATCGAGAAACAAGTCGGCCGTTAAGGTGGCGATGGATCGGAGATACAAGGACTATTCCCAAGAGGGCCCTTTGACACCGTCGCAGATGGGAGAGGCCCTGAAACGGTTGAGAAACCTCGTTCCTGTGGGACCCAAAGATGTGATCAATATCGATGAGACGATCTATGAGACCATGAAAAACGCAGGGGAGATCGAAATTGTGTTTGACCGGAGCCTGAAAGACCGGCTTAAAGTGATCCTCGCCATTGACAATGGCGGATGGTCCATGGACCCCTACATTGACATGGTTCAAACTCTATTCAACTACGCAAGAGCCCAGTTTAAGGATCTCAAGACCTTTTTCTTTCATAACTCCATCTACGATAACCTATGGGAAGATCCTCCCAGGCGGCGCAAGCCTTTTCCCGTAGACGAGCTTGTGCGCTTGGACCCTGAAACGCGATTTATCGTCGTTGGGGACGCCAGCATGGCCCCCTACGAGCTCATGGCCACGGATGGCTCTATTCATATCGAGGAGCGATCGGGAAAGCCGAGCTACGAGAGGCTCAAGTTCATTGCCAATACTTTTCCCCATGCTGTGTGGATTAACCCCAAAATGGAAATGGAATGGCCCTACACGCGGACCATTCAAATCATCCGAGAAATATTTCCCATGTTCGAGTTGACCTTGGACGGGCTGGAAAAGTCCGTTGCGTTCATGGTGGGCAAGAACTGATTGCAATCCCTTTCACCAACAAAATCGTGAAACGATTTTATGACTTGACTGTCTATCCATTTGTGATAGTTTTCCGTCCATACTCCCCCAAATAGTGATTCCGCGGCTAAATCCATGAAAGATTTTCACCGTCCTTTTTCGTGTTTTGAGACGCTGAGAAGACCGGTTCGGGAGAGTTCCGCTTCAACAAGTGAACGAAGGCGCCACTCTAGAAGAACCTGTTTCATGGCCGTGGACTTTGTCATCGAAGATCGGGTCTACAGGGATTTTGTGAGAAATATCAGCGACGGTGGGGTGTTCATCGACACGCGTGGGGCATTCTTTGTCGGGCAAGAAGTCTCTCTGGCTTTGCCATTTCCTGTTTCCCTGAAAAGAATTACCGGAAAAGTCGCTTGGGTCGGCCCGGACGGAATCGGGGTTAAGTTTCTCGTTATTGCTCCGGACGGCACAGGCGTTCGAACAGAAACCGCTCACCAAAAGGCCAACGAGAATAGGAGGGAGCTCAGAAAGATGGGAAAAATCAAGAAGAAAAAAGTTCGTTGGGAGGCTTCGGCCAGCGATGATGTGGCAAAGTACAAACTGTATTGGTCTAAATATGGGGAAGTCAATTACGATTCGGAATCCGCGGAAATCGGGGAAGTGACAGAGCTTGTTCTTCCAGACGATGTGCCTTCCTTTCCGCTGATCGCGGGTGACATCTACCTGGGCATCAGTGCGATCAACGATGCGGGAAATGAATCTGACATGACGAAGCTTTCGGCATACTTCAATTTCGTCGTTCCGGAACCACCACAGAACCTCGAGGTTGAAGACGTGTAGAGGTTCGAATCGTCCATCTTCGTGGTAGCCGTCGTTTCAATATTGCAGACTCGGTGCTCGCGGGCCTCCCACCTTTTGTCTGACACGGGGGTGCGGCCTTCTCGAACACGCCGATGTCGCTTATGGGCCAAGCTGGGTGGGGTGCACCCGAACCCTCACCTTTTGCGTTAACCCTGTGTTCGTGGGCCGGTGGTCAGAGGCGACCCCCTGAATCAACGAGGTTTTCGAGTCCTTGCCGGTCCAGTAACCGAATCCTTGGCCCAGCAGACTCAATGAGCCCCTGGGCCGACATTTTGCCGAGAATTCGCGAGAGGGTCTCCGGGATTGTGCCGAGAAGGCTGGCGAGTTGGCCTTTGGTGATGGTCAACTCCAGGACAGCGGATCCTCTCTTTTGCTCACTCAGGTAGAGCAGATAAGCAGCCAGGCGGCCAGGGACTTCCTTTAAAGAGAGATCATCGATCAGGGCTGTGAACCTGCGAAGTCTCCTCGATAAAATGGCCAGCATATTCAGAGCAAGGAAAGGATTCTTTTTGATCAAAGCCACGAAGGATGTTCTTGGAAAGAAAAAGAGTTGGCTTTCTGCCATGGCTTCCGCACTGGCCGGAAAATGGCGGCCCTCAAAAACAGGCACTTCCCCAAAGGGTTCCCCAGGCCCGAAAATGTGGAGAATTTGTTCCTTGCCTTCAGCAGACAGCTTGAATATTTTCACCCGTCCTGAAATGACCACATAGAATCCCGTCCCAGCGTCTCCCTCCATGAATATGGTTTGTCCTCGACTGAAAACGTGATCCACCTTGATCGCGGCCAGATCCTGGAGCTGATTCTGTGGGAGACCTTCAAACAGAGGAAGAGCGCCTATTTGTTCGACAATGTCCATGGCATCACAATGGAAAAATCAGTCTCCCTCAGCCGTTCACCAGTCTGACCAGCGTGGAATCGGGAAAGTAATCGATGATATTGAGGCAGCCATAGTCCTGGTGAAGATTTAACATGCGGGCAAGGTCAAGGCCCAGGGCGTCGCACAGGATGACCCGATTGACGGCCCCGTGGCCGACTACGAGAATATCGTTGCCGTTTTGCTCTTCTAGGATTTCGCGATAGCAGGGCATGATTCTCCTGGAAAGCTGCGCCAAAGTCTCCCCGTTTCCGGGTACGCGGAAGTTGATGAGGTCTTGCTTGCGCTTTTCCATTTCTTCTGGAAATTGTTCACGGATTTCCGTCAAGGTCATGCCCTCCCAGCTTCCGAAATAGACTTCGCGAAGCTCAGGCAGGACGTGAAGGGGCACGTTATGGTGGCGGGCAATGATTCGGGCGCCCACAGCCGATCTTTTCAGGTCACTGCAATAGATGGCGTTGATATGGGCAAGTCGCAGTTTTTCAGCGAGATGCTCTGTTTGGATAAGCCCCACTTCCGTCAGGTCCACATCCGTGTGGCCGTATACAGGGAAGTGCTCATAACCCATGACCTGGCCATGTCTCACCAAGTAGACTCGATTAACGCGGTTCATGGAGGGGATCATAGGAAGTCAGCCGACCAATGTCAACATCCCATCCCTCTCCCCCGTTTTCGGGGGAGAGGGGAAGGGAGAGGTATTTGGGCTTTATATCACGAGCCGAATATTGTATAAGCTCGGACAGAGGTTTTAGAGTCGATCAGGCTCAGCCAGCTTCGGCGGCGCTGGAGGCAAGCACGGTTCACCACAGAGTCACGGAGGGCACGGAGAGGAAGGCCCAATTTTTTCGTCTATCGGGAGATCCGCCGTCGCTGAAGCTTTGGCGAGACAATTACCGATAGACGAAAACGACCTCTCCAATGAGGTTCGTGACACAGACGTTTTCTATAAAGCTATTCCAGAAGATGTGAGTCAAATGGCCTGTAGACCTCAATCGAAGCATCGATAGCCTGAAAGGATAGGTGTCCTTAAGACATGATAGCCCGACGCATGGTAATTTTAGGATAGCATATTTTTGTTTGTCGGTATCTCCCGACAAACAAAAAATTATCTCTGTGGCCTCCGAGCCTCTGTGGTGAAAAGCTTATTTTGCACTGGTGTGGTCAATCATGGAGACAAAGGACTGCTTTGGCATTCTGGACAGGGTTTTTCCCATGGGAGAGGGGGGACTCAGAGAAGTGCCTTCCGAGTGCATGGGGTGCCCGGAAAAAACCGAATGCCTGCGACGGGCCATGTCAACACAGCAGGGGCTGGAGTTGAAAGGAGAAATGCTTGATCGGGCTGCTGCCGCCGGCCTGGTAAGCAGGCTGCAAAGATGGTCCCGGAAAAAGACCCTCAGCCGTCTCATCAAGGAGGAGAAAGGGAAGCGTCAATGACGGTCGAGATTACCTGCCCCAACTGTAACCTGACCAAAAGGATAGCGCGAGAGAAGATCCCACCCGGCGTCCGCCGGGCCACCTGCCCCAGATGCAATCATCGTTTTGAGTTTGTCCTTCCAGAGGACTTTGAAAACGCCATCTCGGAGAAGGGGCCTGGACCCGGAGCAAGGCGGGCACCACCCCCATGGGAAGATCGTGCGACATTCGGGACAGGGCATGCCATTCTCCAGACTTTGAAGTCCGTGCTTTTCTCTCCCATATCCTTTTTTAGGCGGGCGGACACGCACGGGGGTATGAGAGAACCCTTCGCTTTTGGACTTCTCATCGGTTCCATCGGCATGATGGTTGAGGTTTTCTGGCAATTCGTGATGATGGGGGAAAGCCTATCCTCAATGAGCGAGGGCCTTTTCGGGCCTGTGGCGATCGGTTTGCTGTTCCTGGGAGGCATGATCCTTTGCCCTGTTTTCGTGGCGCTCATCCTATTCCTGGCGAGTGTCATAGCGCACTTGTGTTTAATGGTCATGAGAGGGGCGACCCATGGTTTTGAAGCCACTTTCAGGGTGATGGCCTATTCACAGGGAACCCATGTCTGGGGTTTGATTCCCTTTGTGGGCGGCGCCATTGGTGGGATTTGGCTTCTTGTGGTGCAGGTCATCGGACTCAGGGAGATCCATGAAACCTCCTATTTGAGGGTTGTTATCGCCCTGCTTATTCCGTTTGCCTTCTCTATTTTCGTATTCATGGCTGTCTTGATTGCTTTGATGAATTTCGATTAACATGAAAACATTGACCAGCCGGTTTTTAAACAGGAAGGACCTATCTTGATAGCAGCTACTGAATATGAAAAAGTTCTCAATCCAGCGCAATTAAGCGCTGTGATGACCCTTGAAGGGCCCTTGCTGGTGATTGCTGGCGCAGGAAGCGGGAAAACCAGGACACTGGTCTACCGAGTAGCACGGCTTGTAGAGACAGGGATTTTCCCTGAGAACATTTTGCTCCTCACTTTTACGAGGAAGGCGGCCGGAGAGATGTTGGAAAGAGCGACCGGACTCGCTGATGAGCGATGCCGGAATGTCTCGGGCGGCACCTTCCACTCTTTGGCCCACAAGGTGCTTCGTCAATATGCCCATGTGTTGGGGTTTGATCGCGATTTTACCATTCTAGACCGGGCAGACATGGAAGAGGTTCTCCAGTCCTTGGTTCAAGAGATGCAAGTTGAAAGGGGGTCTATAAGGTTTCCCAGACGTTCCACATTGGCCAACATCCTGAGCAAGGCTGCGAACCTGGAAAGATCTGTAGAGGGCCTGATGGAAGATGAATATGCCCAGTTTCTGGAATATGTTCCCCACGTCAAAAGGCTCGGAGGGCTCTACAGAGACTACAAAAAAGAGAATCAACTCATGGATTATGACGACTTGATTCTTTTCTTCAGGGAGATTCTCGCTGATAACGAGGAAATCCGCCAGCACCTCAGTGATCAGTACCGCTTCATCATGGTGGACGAATACCAAGACACCAATGCCATCCAGGCTGACATCGTGAAATGGTTGGCCGACAGACACCGCAATATTATGGTTGTGGGCGATGACTCGCAGTCCATCTATTCCTTCCGGGGTGCCAATTACAGAAACATGTTTGACTTCCCTCAGCACTTTCCTGAAACGAAGATTATCAAGCTGGAAGAGAATTACAGGTCCACCCAGCCGATCCTCAATTTTACCAACGCACTGATGGACCAGGCTTCCGAAAAGTACACGAAATGCCTCTTTACCAGGAGAGGCGCTGGCGAGGTGCCGAGGGTTGTCGATACCCGGACCGAACCGGAACAGGCCATGTTCATTTGTCGGTACATCAAAGACCAGTTGAGCCAGGGCCGTTCCATCAGGGACTTTGTCATCCTATTCAGAGCGGGCCACCACTCCTTTGAGCTGGAAGTGGAATTGGCTCGCCAGGGCGTTCCCTTTGTCAAGTACGGCGGATTCAAGTTCGTGGAGTCGGCCCACATCAAAGACCTCTTGGCTCACCTCAGAGTCGTGGTGAACAGAGGAGACAGCATTAGCTGGGGACGTATTCTGAGGATGGTAAAAAACATCGGACAAGGCAAAAGTCAGGCGATCATCAACTGGATGAGGGAGAACAATCCTGTCCCGTGGCAGGTGGCCGAATGGCCTGGGGCGGGCAAGGGGGATGCAGGCCTAAAGAAACTTGCCCGCCTGCTCGAGCGCTTGTCTGTGAGGGGTGGGTCCCCGAAAAGGGCGGTCGAGTTGACCATGGAATACTATGAACCCATTCTCAAAGAACGATTTGATGATTTTCCACGGCGGGGAAAGGACCTGGAACAGCTCATTCCCATGGCCAGTCGGTATAAGAAGTTGAGGCCCTTTTTGGACGATCTCATTCTGGAGCCCCCAAGCAGTCTCGCCGATGTAGATCCGGAGTACCGCAAAGATCGACTGACACTGTCCACCGTCCATTCAGCAAAGGGACTTGAGTGGCGGGCTGTGTTTGTTATCTGGGTGATGGAAGGGTACTTCCCTTCCGCAAAGGCTAATGCCAACGTGGATGCTATGGAAGAGGAGCGACGTCTCATGTACGTGGCGGCCACAAGAGCGAAGGACCATCTCTTTCTTTGTTATCCGAGTCAGGAGGCATATCGTACCTGGTATGCCTCGGGCGGATATCAGAGATCCTACCACAACGGACTTTCCGCTTTTATCCAAGCGTTGCCGGAAGGGGTGATGGAGCTCGGTTTTTCCGAGAGCGCGTACAGCAGGAGCGTGGCGCCATACGCTGTTAAAGGCGCCGACCTAGAGGATCATGACGATAACACGCCGTCTGATCTTCGGGCCGGCGACAGAGTCGAGCATCCGGCCTTTGGTCAGGGGGTTGTCTCAAAAACTATGGGCCAAGAAAAGGTGGAGGTCCTTTTTAGAAACTTCGGCCGCAAACTCCTCCATCTTGGCTATACAAGCCTCCAGAAGGTGTGATAGATCGAATCATAGGAAATCTTTTCTATTGGGGCAGTTCAAATTTCAAAGGCTTGGGGTCTGCTGGAGTAACCCGTTTTGGAGTTTTGGAGTAGCGGAGTATTGGAGTGTTGGAAAAAGCCAAAGCCCGAGATGCAGCCTGAATTAGTCCTTTCATTACTCCATTACTCCATCACTCCATTACTCCAGCATCCGTTAAAGACTCCAGAAGCCCCCTCTGGGAGCGGCCCAAAGCCGGGGCCACAGGGGGCCCGGATTCTTTGGTGACGAGTGAAGAGAGATGGGATCAGCGAAGAGGAGACAGGTGTCGTATGAAAATGCAATCCAGGCCCTTTACAGTTTGCAAAAATACGGCATTAAGTTCGGCCTCTCCAAAACATCCAACCTCTTGAAGTCTTTCGGAAACCCTCATGACGGTCAAACCTATGTCCACATAGCAGGGACCAACGGTAAAGGCTCCGTGGCAGCCATTGTCGAAGCCATACTCATGAGAGCGGGCCTCAAAGTCGGCCTTTATTCCTCTCCCCATTTGGTAAGGTTCACCGAGCGCTTTCGCATCAACGGAGAAGAGATGCCCCCTGAAACGGCGGCGGCTGTTGCTGGGGAAGTGATGGCGCTGATAGATTCGAAGTCCCCCCCGACTTTCTTTGAAGTGGTCACGGCAATGGCTCTGATCTATTTTGCGAGGGAAGGGACGGACATCGCTATCATGGAAGTGGGAATGGGTGGCCGCCTTGACGCCACCAATGTGATAAAGCCAAGGGTAACGGTTATTACCAACATTTCCCTGGAACACCAATTTTTCCTGGGTCGCCGTTTATCCGATATTGCCAAAGAGAAAGGGGGCATCATCAAGCCGGGTGTGGATCTCGTAACGGGTGCGACCCAACCGCAGGTCGTCCGCGTGTTGAAGGCCACCTGTGAGGAGAGACGAGCGCCCCTTTGGCTTCTAGGAAGGGATGTCCGGTACCGCACGAATAACTCGAGGCTAAGCTATTACGGTCTTGACAAGAATTACGGGGCTCTTGAAGTGGGGCTTTTAGGAAGACATCAACACCGTAACGCCGCCCTGGCCTTGGCGGTCATAGAACTTTTGAAAAGAAGAGGGTTCTCATGCTCTGAGAAAGAGATCCGTGAAGGACTGAGGCATCCCAAGTGGCCTGGACGAATGCACGTCATTGGAAAAGACCCTTTCGTGCTTCTGGATGGGGCCCACAATCCTGCGGCCATGAAGCATCTTGCCGATTCGGTGAAGCAAAAGTTCCCGTACCGGCGTCTCATTGTGGTCTTGGGTGTTATGGGGGACAAGGATATTCGGAAGATGCTACGAAACATCGTGCCTTTGGCGGACTACGTCATCTATACGCGGCCGGAATACCACAGGGCAGCCAGCCCTGAAGCCTTGATCCAAGAAGCCGCTGCCTTTGGAAAACCAGGAGAAATCCAACCGGCCGTTTCTCAGGCGCTTTGCAAAGCAAATGAAATCGCCGAGCCTGCGGATATGATTCTTGTAACAGGGTCTCTTTTTACGGTTGGGGAAGCATTGAGCTTTGTCGATCCGGATACATTCAGACCGGACGAGGTTCGGCAAGTGATCCCCTAGCAGGGGCTTGCCGACGAAAGGGGTCAACCTGTCCTAACGCATTGGGTGGAGGCGTGCCATAGCACCGAGGAGCCTGAAAATAAGCGTTTGCCTGGTTTCGATTGTGTTCCTGGTCGTATCTTTCACTGTGACAGCCTCAATGGCCATGGATCGGTCCTTAAAGGATAGGGTGCTGGGGGATGAGGAGACACAATGGGAAATTACGGCGACAAAGATGGGTTACGATGAAAAGAAAGGGCTCTACATTGCTGAAGGGGGCGTGGTCATTTCAAGAGCGGGGCAGGTCCTTTCTGCTGAAAAGGCCAAGTACAACGAAAAGACGGGGATCGTGGAGGTGTCGGGGAACGTGGTTTTAGAGGTGAATGGTGATGTTCTTTCGGGAGAGGAAGCCGTCTTCGATTTGAATACGCGTCAGGGGCGAATGAGCAAAGGGCGCCTCTTTCTGCGGGAAAACAACTTTATCGTCACGGGGGATGTGATCGAAAAAACAGGTCCTGACACATACAGGGTCGAGAATTGCTGTTTAACCACCTGTGAGGGGGAGAAGCCGGATTGGAGCGTGACCGGTTCAGAGGTGGAGGTCACCATCGAAGGCTATGGTAAGGTCAAGCACACTGTTTTTAGAATCCGTGATGTTCCCGCCCTCTACCTTCCCTATGCCATCTTTCCCGTGAAAACGAAGCGTCAAACAGGCTTTCTGCCACCTCGGGGAGGGTATTCGAGCCTAAACGGTGTGGACCTGGAAATCCCCTTTTTTTGGGCGATCGCCGATCAGGTGGATGCCACCTTCTACGGGCGTTACATGACTGAGCGTGGTTTCATGCCAGGCATTGAGGCCCGCTACGTGGCGGAAGGGGACTCGAAAGGCCTGTTTCTTTTGGACATCCTTTCAGACAAGGTCAAGGAGAAGGACCTCAACGACCCGGATCAGTTGGATTTGAGCCCTTTCCCAAGGACCAACCAGACCCGGTACTGGCTGAGGGGTGGGGTGAATCAGCAGCTCCCTCTGGGCGTGACAGCCAATCTGGATGCGGATTATGTGAGTGATCAGGATTACCTCAGGGAGTTTCAAACGGGCCTTTTCGGCTACGAAGGAAGACCGGAATTGACGGAGAACTTCAATCGGCCTGTTGAGGAGATCCAGTCTCCCACAAGAAGGTCTGCCTTGCGACTGTCTCGGGATGGAGAAAGCTACAGTCTGCAGGCCTTGGGCGCTTATTATGAAAGGGCGGAAAACCCCCCGATGGATGACACGGCGCAGCCTTTTGGCGGGTTCTTTGAGATCCTGCCCAGGCCGGTCCCGGAGTTTCCTCTTTTTTTCGGGCTGGTCTCCGACTACGACTATGTGTGGCGGGATGTCGGTTTAAAGGGCCATCGCTTTTCCTTTACACCGTCTCTGTCTTATCCCGTGTGGTTGGGACATTACTTGGAGTTTGAGCCATCTTTTCAATACGGCGTGAACATGCAATGGATCGAGGATGATGAAGTGGATATCGATCGCCAGTCCAGGGAAGCCTATGATTTTCGGGGCAGATTGTCCACAGTTCTGGAGAGGACATTCGACATGGACTGGATGCAGGGGAAAAAATTGAAACACAAATTTTTTCCTTCCCTGACCTACCGGTATCGGGTTCCTGAAGATCAAGAAAAACTCAGGCCTTGGTTTGAGCCCATTGACGTGGAGGGAAAGATTAATGCCTTCACGCTTTCCCTCGAGAACTTTCTGGATGTGCGTCGGGAGAATGAGAAAGGCGACGTTCGCTACGACCAATGGGCTACTTTTACTCTCAGTCAGGCATACGATATCGATGAAGCGAGACAAGACGAGACCCCTGAACAACCCAATGAGCCTTTTGGCCCTCTCTTGGGCGCGGTGACGCTCAGACTCCCTTATTACATCGATCTCGATGCAGAAGCCGGATGGGACCACTATGAGGGTGACATCGCTTCTACAGATGTTTCCCTCAGGGTAAAATATCCCAGATCCGGAGGGCGAACCGACCGCCTTTACCTCAATTACGGGTATAAAGAAAACGGAAGTGAAAGCATCACGTATAGCTTGGACGTTAATCTGCTCTACGGTTTTTCCGCAGGCATTAGGCAGACGCGAGATCTGAGCCTAAAGAAAGACAACACCACCAGGTTCTATGTGGACTATCAGTCCCAGTGCTGGGGTCTCCGATTCTCCGCTGAAAGCCTGGATGAGGTGGACACCTTCATGGTCACCTTTCGCCTTCTGGGTTTTGGGGAATTTGGATCCAGCCAGTGACAGGCCCGACGTCGTGCCATGCTACCAGCAGACCATGAAAAGGCCCAGGGCCCCGCAATAGGGAGCAAAGTAGAAAAGTTTTCCCTTCTGAACCACGTGCATGAGAATTCTCAGGGCCAGCAGCCCGACGAGGAGGGAGGAAAGAAACCCGAAAGACCACGGCGCCAGACCGACGGGGCTGGCGTCAAGAGCGCTCAACTGAACAACCATTGCCCCGAAGATGGCCGGCACAGAGAGAAGGAAAGAAAAGCGCGCCGCCAAGTCTCTCCGGAGTCCAAAGAACATGCCACAAACAATGGTTGCTCCGGACCTGGATATGCCCGGTGCAATAGCGATACCTTGGGCGATCCCCACGGCGAGTGCGGCCAAAATACCGATCGTGGTGCGCCTGTTGTAGTTATCGGGGATGAAGATAACTGCTGCCAGTATGGCCCCCGTGCACAGGAGCATGACACCCACCGCATTGACCGATGCAAAAAGATTCTCCAAAGGGATCCTAAAGAGTATGCCGATAAGGGCGGTGGGCAGGGTGCCGATGACAACCCACAGGGTCAAGGCTGCATAAGGGTTTTCCGCAAAATCTTTCAGGGCTTTTCGGCCGTGAGACAGGTGAGAGAAAAAAGGCCATGTTTCTTTCATCATGTTCTTCAGATCGGTGCGGAAGTAAAGACAGACGGCGGTCAGGGTTCCCAGGTGAAGGCCCACGTCGAAGAGTAAGGCGGGTTCTCTGTAACCGAGAAGGTTCTGAAACAGAACCAGGTGACCGGAGCTGCTAATAGGCAAGAACTCGGTCAATCCCTGGATGATACCCAAGAGGATGCTTGAGGAGAAGTCCATCGAACGCGTTCCGTAGCTGTGTTGTGAAGCACCATACAGGAAACCCTTTGGACTTGGCAAGTTGAAAGTGTGTTCACAGGGTGGAGAGCCCGGTTCACCACGCCTTGACACTAGGCCGCCCTTCCTCTATAGTAAGTGCGGCTTCTTAAACGTTCATCGGGAGGCACGACATGAAAATAAAGGTTGGTGTCCTTACTGCGGGCCGAGACTGCCCCGGTATCAACAGCGCTGTCCATTGGCTTGTCAACTCCGCTCTGGACAAGGACCTTGTGCCCACGAGGGGGGTGATGTTTAACATCGTGGGCATCGTTGACGGATGGAAAGGTCTCATTGATGTCAAACCGGACAAGAAAGAAAGCGTCAAACGTTGGACCATGCCGCTGGATACACACATGGTGCGGACTTGGGACAGATATGGCGGGACCAGACTGGGAACGACCGTTGTCAACCCCTTTGACCCCAAAAAGGATCGCTCTGAGCTTGTTGTCCAAAACATCAAAAAGCTCGGTCTGGAGGCCCTGGTCGTGATCGGTGGCTTTGATAATCTCGGCGTCGCCTACAAACTGTATAAGGAGGGTGTCAATGTCGTAGGGATTCCCAAGACCATTGATAAAGATCTCTCCGACACGGATTACACCCTCGGGTTTGATTCAGCGGTGAATATCATCACACAGGACATCGATAGACTGCGTATCACAGCCGGTTCCCACAGCAGAATCTTTGTCGTCGAGACCATGGGGCGTAAAGCCGGATGGCTCGCTCTCGAGGGCGGCGAAGCATCGGGAGCGGCGATTATCTTGATTCCTGAACATGATTTCGTGATGGAAAGGGTTACAGAACTCCTGCACTTGAAAAAGAAAGAGGGCAAACGGTACAGCATCGTCCTGGTTGCTGAAGGGGCGAAAATTCGAGGCATGGAAGAGGTGCATGAAAAAAGGGGGAGAGACGGTTTCGGCAACTTCTACCTCGGCGGAATAGGCGGGTTCATCGCTGAGGAGGTCGAGAAGGCGACCAACATGGAGGTGCGCTACGTTGCCCTCCGTCACCTTCAGAGAGGCGGTTCTCCAACGGCCTATGATCGCAGGATGGGCCGCAAGTTCGGGATTGCGGCCATCGACATGATCGTCAA
>Ga0209427_10000852_pt1 | contig 33737 bp, 21 predicted proteins | sample DeeMarSWOR136_30_FD_187465 | JGI IMG/M metagenome (GOLD analysis project Ga0209427, IMG submission 187465) | Marine sediment microbial communities from White Oak River estuary, North Carolina - WOR-1-36_30 (SPAdes) (version 2) | ecosystem: Environmental > Aquatic > Marine > Intertidal zone >...
CTGGTCGACAGGCCCGACTCGCTGATTGTAATGAACAAGGCCTCGTTAAATAAATTCGCTCCTCGGCTTAAAGCCGGCGGGCTGCTTGTTATGAACAGCTCCTTGATTGATACGAAGCCGGAATTAGACAACTCTATCGAGATTATAGCGGTCCCGGCGGACGAAATCGCGGTCGAATTAGGCAATAAGAAAGCGGCCAATATGGTCGCCCTCGGTGCATATTTTCAAAAGCGAGGTATTCTCAGCCCTGATGCTGCCGTCGCCTGTTTACCCGATACCATTGCCAAACGTTATCATAAAACACTGCCGGTCAACACCGAAGCCATCTACCGAGGCGCTGAATTCACCAAAGATAACCAATAGCAGATAAAAACCAAAGGCTCCTCTCTGAAAAAATAAAAAAGGCCCTGAAAAACCAAGATTGTGGGCACAAATTGCAAAAATTCAAAAAAGTGTTAAATTATGAATCAGGAATTTTAGTATAAAAAGGTCTTCAATTAAGGAAATCAATGATATGAATTGGAGAAAAGTATTCGGTGTATCTGCATTTGTGTGCATGACATTACTCCTTTTTGCCGCCGCCATTTATGCCGCAGAGCAATACAAGCAGCAAAACAGAGAAGCAATCTCCCAAATCGTGGATGGCAAGCACGACAAAGCCATAAGACATTTTGAGAACTACCTTAAGAAACATCCCGCGGATCTCGAATCTCTATACGGCCTGGCAGTAGCTTACTCTCAAAAGAAAGACATTAACAAGGCCATCGCATATACCAGGCAGGCCCTTGACGCGGGGCTTCCTCTGGACCGTTTCCTCGCCGGCCCAAGAGATTTACTAAAGCCCCTAACCGAAAGCGCACAGTTTCAGTTATTGGCGAAAAAACACACCACCGAGCTTCTACACGGCCCAATGCTCGGCTGCGTCACCGACAGCAGCGCAAAATTCTGGGTACGCACAATAAACGAAGTACCCGTGCAAGTTGTCGTTAGCCCCTTGCAGAATATGAGTCCGGCTATAAAGTCCGGTGTAGTGAAAACAAACAAAATGAGGGACTTCACAGCCGTAGTTGGCATAGAGAATCTTAAGCCGGATACCAGGTATTATTACGAACTTCTGGTGAACGGCAGTAAGCAGCCGAAAAGGCGGTCGTTTCTCACCTTCCCCCCGGCCGGCGCGAAAGCGAAGTTTCAAGTCTGTTTCGGCGGCGGTGCAGGATATACACCCTGGAACGAAAGAATGTGGAACACGATTACAGCACACAATCCTCTTGCCTTCCTTTTTCTCGGCGACAACGTATATATCGACAACCCGACAAGACCAGCCGTACAGCAGTATTGTTATTATCGACGACAGTCCCGCCCTGAATTCCGTAATTTCATCGCTTCCACGGCCATTTACTCAATCTGGGACGACCATGATTTTACCACCAATGACGGCTGGGGTGGACCAAACATTAACGAGCCTTCGTGGAAGATTCCCGTCTGGCGGTTATTTCGCAATAACTGGAACAATCCCTATTACGGCGGAGGGGAAAACCAACCCGGCTGCTGGTTCGACTTTTCCATCGGTGACGTAGACTTCTTCATGCTCGACGGACGATACTACCGTATGAAACCCACAGGCGAGAAACCATCCATGCTCGGTCCGGTCCAGAAAGAATGGTTTTTAAAAAAGGTAAAGGCCTCTACCGCCACATTCAAAGTTCTCGCCTCACCCGTGTCCTGGGCTTATGGCACCAAGCCCGGAAGCCGCGACACATGGCAGGGCTACAAGAAAGAGCGCGAGGAAATATTGGGCTTTCTCGAAGAAAACAAAATTGACGGCGTAATCCTTATCTCGGCCGACCGTCATCGCTCGGATATCTGGAAGATTGACCGTGCAAACGGATATGACCTTTACGAGTTCGAAAGCTCGAAGCTGACAAACATCCACACGCACCGCCTGATGGAGGCCGCCCTATTCGGGTACAATAAGAAATGCTCATTCGGAATGCTCACATTCGACACAACAGCTACGGATCCAAAGGTAACTTATCAGATAATCAATATCGACAACGAACTCATCCATACGTTCTCACTTCTCAAAAGCCAGCTTACGCACAAATAATCTTACAAACGCATTCGGAAACGGAGATCGCTGATGATACAAACAATAGTAAAGACCAATAAATGCCGGGATGACCCCCGCGTGAGTTTCAGCTAATAAACTGCTGCAGGCAGCAATTACTTTCTATTCATCCAGTTGCTGATCACACTACAGTAAATGAATTAATTTACATCGGCATATTACACAGATTTATCTGTATCGACGTGTCCTTCTGTCCATCTCGCTAAACGAATCCAAACCGTCATCATAACGATATTCCAGTTCCGGATCCGATTCCCAATCAGTCAACCTGGTCTCCCATGCTCTCAAAAGTTCTTTCGGCTCCTTCTGGGCTTTTGTTATCTCACTTAACTTAACCCGTAACTCTTCGTCCCAATGCCTCGTGCTAATGGGTATGTGCTCAATATTATCCCCATCGAAACTGTAAAGCATATCATAATAACGCCTGGCATACATATTCCTTCCCCCCGACCAATCATCGACCGGGACAACATCCACAAGAACCACTCCAGTAGTATAATCAATTGTCTCGGGGGTCGTAGGCAAAATCTTTTCCCCCTCCGCCGGCTCAAAATCAGCAACCTTACCTATAACTTCTCCCGGCTTGACCGTAAAGTCCTTGCTGTACCAGTAACCTAACGTATACTTGGCGACATTCACTGTAACAAGTCTCGCCGTCTCTTTTACATCACGAGGGAAAAAATACAATGTTTCCGGAACATCTACAATCTCCTTTACTTCAGAGAACTCGCTCCATAAAACAATCTTGTCCTTAAGGTCTTCATCCTGCTCCACGAATTTGTTCGTCCCGGCTATCGGATTAAAAACGCCCAGGCGAATTCTGTACCGGTAACTATTCCCCGGCTCCAGGGTATCATCGTGCGCCCAGAACAACAACGGCTCCCGCAACTTCTTAAGATCCGTTTGCCTCGTAATCAGAATATCTTCCAGTTGCTGATAAAGATCAGCCAAACTTTCCCTCGAAGTCTCTCTAAGTTCAGCCAGACGTTCTTCTCTCTCTTTGGCTCGCTGCTCACGCTCTTCCCTCCTTGACAATACTTCGGTTCCATCGCTGAGATCGCCACGGTCTCTTCCTGGCCTCGACCGTCTGCCACCTCTATCGCCTCCTAAACGATCTTCTCTGCGCATGGAGTCACGCCTTCCGCCCAACTGTCCTCGAAACGACCCTGTTTCAGATGTTCTGCCTCGCCGATCTTCGCGCGCCTCCTCGCGCTCCTTTCTAATTTTTTCGCGCTCCTCCTCACGCTCCAATCTTTCTTTATCCCTGGCTCTGCGCTCCTTTTCCATATCTATCTCTTGCCGCTGTTCTACATATTTCTTATGCAGCGAGGGAGGAAACCACTCTTCATTTGCCGATGCAATCTTATAAGCCTCCGGCTGCAGCAGAGCCATTCTCACTTGGGCATCATCAAACTGAAGCAGACGCACTTTTATTCCGCCGGGGGGCAGATCTCCAACCTCTTCTACTGATTCAAACATCTTTTTGTGAAGGTCAACCCTTGTTCGAGGCACAATCTGCCACTGGCCCCAACTGCCGTCGTCGCCCAATTCCTGCCTTTGCAACTGCACAGCCGCAAAAACCGGTTCCGCAAGGCACGGATCACGCCACCCTTCCTTCTCAACATCACCACCGGCAAAACTATCATAAAATCTCCCATAAAGGCCCGAGACATCAAACCTCGCCTCCACAGTGACAAAATCAATATCATTCGGCCTGCTCACCGTCATATCATATCGATTCTGCTCGTCAATTTCTATAACAGGCTCATAAGCCACCGCCCTGATGTACGAGATTGCAGCAGCGGTGATTTCTCCAATCCAGGGAAGACGATATTTTTGTTTACCACGAACATCTGTTGAACTATGAATGGGCAGCGGCCAATGCAAGCCAACATCAACATCACCTATCGGCAGATCGACCATATCAACAAAATCATCAACCCGCTTTTTGTACGGCGGCAGCGGCTCAGGCTTACTCCCCAGCCTCAACTTCAAAAGCTCTGCTTCCTGGCTGATACGAAGATCAATATCACCAGGACCGAGTTTCACACCCGCATACAGAACAACCTTATTCGGGCTGATAACGACCCATGTTATCAATAGCCAAAGAAAAACAAGAACAACAAGAGCCAACACGATCTTTTCAACATGTTCTTCGAGAAAGTTACCACCTTTTTTACGCATTTCTACACCTTCGCAAAGTTTCCTCTTTTAACTCGTTACTTCTCTGCAGATTGTCTAACGTCTGAAACTCGAATCCCAGCCCGACGGAACGGCTGGAATTATCTGCGACTGCTTAACCGATTCCGGCTTAATGTCATCGTAGCCCTTCGTGCTAAAGACATATTCGCAAATTAAGTCCAATTCCACAACGGCATCCTCACCATAACGGTAGTATTCGTGTATTTCATATTGTCGATAAATCGACGTAATCTTACTTTCCAAAATCGTTATCTGATTATGCTTTGCGTATCTTGGACCCTGCATTTGCCCACCAGACTCACGAACTATATGCCGCTTTGCGCTGCACAACTGCTGCATAAACCGCAAAACGGCTTTCGTACTTACTATAAGACGAACATTAAAATGCACAACATCGATATCATCATTGCATACCCGGCTGGTCCATGGCACGGTAACCCCATCATCAATTGTAAGAACATACGTTGGCATATCTCGTCCTATTCGTGCAGTGGACCTCGTCGCACCCCTCCCTGCAACAGTCCTAATGACATGCCCTGCACCCCTCTCGGCAGAAGTAAATCCTATGCTCAGAAGCCGCTTGACCGGTGATTCGAAAACACTGTTAGAGCCCGAATTTACTGAACCTATCGTATCGATAATATCTTCGATTATCCAGTAAGCCAACTGGGAGTACCAGCAGTCCTCAACAGCCTCCTGTGTCCCGGTATATTGATAATCTTCCCAGAATAGGTATCCGCCCAAGCTAACCGGATCAATATAAACAGAAGCAGACTCCGCTTTCGACCGGCAAAGAGCATCTATTATCTCATCACCAGCTCCGCTCAAAGCCCCCCGGCTTAAGCGGCTACCGCCGCGACGTACACCACTGGACAAGCCCCCCAGACTTCTATCCAACTCCTCCTTTGTGGGACATTCACCGGCATTTATATCCTTAAGACGCTTATCCACCCCACTGCGAAACCACTGACCGAACCCCTTGAAAAGCACAATTGATTCATCTTTGGGTTTTGGAAATATCTGGTCGCTTAATAACTGTCTTTGGCTCAGTTCTTTGGCTAACAGCGATATTTGATTGGCATCGCTCTGATATGCCTGCTGTCGTCCTTTTTCTAATTTCCATTGGTCACTGGCAGGGGTACTTTCCCGCAAGGACGCAAGTTGTCTGCTCCCCTGCATAACACTTTGTTCTGTCATCTGCGCCCTGAGTTTACCGTTCATTAATCGCGTAGGTATAAAAAGCAGCGCGCCGACCAGGCCTATAATAACCGGTACTAGCAACGATGAATGTCTCTTAAAAATACTCAGCTTTTCTATAATATCTTTAAATTGGGGGATATCCATTTTAACTCACTATTCTATTTTGCTCTTTTCATTTCTTATCACACCCTGACGTTACCCTAAAAGTCGTCAAGACCTATTGGCCGGCCCCCGGTTTTCCCGGTATCGTCCTGCTCCGAAGTTCCGATGGGCGGTCTGGCAGATGTATCCGACCTACTATCAAAACCATAATCACCGGGCATAGTTGAAACCGGCAACGCAGGCGGCGCCGGCGCATCTTTCCACGAAAATTTAAGATTAAGTATGAACCAACTGTCATTGACTGTATAAATAGGTTTGCCTCTGGAGTCGAGTTTCGGTTTCCCGTCCTCGTCCATCTCCGCAACCTTACTGATAATTTCCTTCGTCATAGGATCAATCAAAACTCTTACACCAATCATTGCCTCATCCATTGAATCTGACATTCCCGTTATCGGCCTTGACATTCCCATTATCGGCCTTGAAGTTCCCATGCCCGTCGTTCTCATTTTTTTATACCTAATCTCCTCAACACCTATTCCTCTAAATATATCCGTCGTATCACTTCTACTTAGCTCCTCAGGGGCTTCGACATCATCAGGTTTGAACTTGAAGTGTTTGTCACCTCCGGTTTTCTTGTAGAGTTTGAACGGACTGTTCCCATCAACAATATCGTCGAGATGCGCCAAACGAGTAATAAATCCCCACTTGTCCGGTTGGTTTTCCACTCCCGCCGGGTCCATCAATTCATATATATTCTTGTAGGGACTGTATCCGACCATTGTTACCAAAAATCCAGGCTCGCCTTGCCGCACAGCACCACCAACCTGCATGCTTCCGACACTGGTGTAATCCAAACGTTCCCGCCTTCTTTCAGATACACCATATCTATCGGTCCTGCTTACAAACACCGCTTTGTTAACATCTTCGTCAAAATAAATCTGCATATCCGTTATGAATATCTGCTTTCTCTCCTTGCGGGGAATCTGCAAGATTGTTTCTACATCACCTGCGGCAAAAGCTGAATAAAGCCCTCTCTGTTCCGGATTGTTTTTCTCGTTCGGCAAAGCCGACATTATCATTTCAGTCAAAAGCGGAATAACATTACGATAATTAAAAACTTCAAATTCCTTTTGTATCATTGCTTCAAAACCCGAACCTGCGCTTTTTTCAGCATTGGCCCTGCTTTTGGCCCGCCTGGCATCCTCAATAATCGCGCTGTGTTCCTGTCGAACATCTGATTTTTTGGCATATGTGGCCTTGTCGAAAAGCGCTCGCGCAAAGGCCAGAACCGAGACCAGCAGAATCAAACCCGCCGCCAATGTAAAGTACCGTGCTTTACTTGCCCAGGCCATCGACCTTGCAATGCCGCGCGGCAGCAAATTGCTTTCTATTCTCCCCATCTCCAACGCCTGCAAACCAAGCCCATAAACAATACCAAAATCGCTCACATTCTCGTGAAATTTGGCCGCTGAAACACCTGAACTTATCACAAGCTTCTTGAATGAATCCGGTCTCTCAACCGGAATTTCCACCGTTTGCTGCAGGTACTTGAGCAAGCCGCGCATCTTTGTCCCGCCGCCGTGAGCAATAATCTTCTTCAATTTAATGTTCGGATTGGAAGTCCTGTAAAAACCCAGCGACCGCTGGACTTCAGTTGCCAAATCTGTGAAGACCGGCCGCATCGCTTGGAATATTTGCCGCGCATATTTGCTCATCGGAGCAGTACGTTTGAGTTTCTCGGCTTTTTCAAAATTAAGTTTAAATGTATCCGCTATCGCCCTTGTAAAGGCATTACCTCCTATAAGAATACATCTCTGCCATACAGTCGAACCTGTGCAGATAACTAAATCGGTGTTTTCCGCACCTACGTTGAGAACAACAGTGGCTTCATCATCGGAATCGTCCAAATCATCACGGTCGTACAGCACGTAGTTATAAAGAGCCATAGGTGCCATCTGAACATAACCAACCTGTATATTTTCTCGGCTAAAGTGTTCCAGCGCCGAATTAACAACCTCATTCTTGATAGCAAAAATACCCACTCTCTTTTCAGTGCTGTCCGCCTCCGTCATCAACTGCCAGTCCCACTGAACATCATTGATATCAAAGGGAATCTGTTGAACGGCTTCAAACCTGACTATCTCGGGAATCCGCTTCTCCTCCACAGGCGGCAGGTTAACAAAACGGGCAAAACTGTTCTGGCTCGGAACAGAAATAATTACATCATCTTTGCCCAAATTGTTTTGCTCTACAAACTGGCGAAAAGTCAATGCAACCAGCTCGTCCCTTTCCGCGGCCCTTACTCCGGCCCCGGTAACAATTTTGCCGTGTTGGATATGGTCGAATCCGATCGCTACAACAGCGTCTCCCTCAGCGCTTAAGTGCAATGCTTTTAGCGAATTACTTCCTATATCTATTGCCCAAACCGCACTGGATTTTGCCGCCATAACAAACCTCCCGCGTCGTCCTTAGCTCATACCTTTGAGTCTGTTATTTATGAACCAACAACCATGAACTCAATCAGCTTGTAAATCTATTTTAACAAATATATTATATCTTATTATGAAAACTTTTTCCATAAATACTCTTGGCTGCAAGGTCAATCAATACGAAAGCCAGCAGATTCGCCAGTTGCTTGAACAGTTCGGACTCATTAAGGCTGAAACGGCCGCTAAATCCGACCTGGTTGTTATCAATACCTGCTGTGTAACCCATACTGCCTCAGCAAAAAGCAGGCAAAAAATCCGAAAAGCCCAAAAGCTTAGTCCTGACGCTGTTATCATTGTTTCGGGTTGCCTGCCGACCGTACAAATAGACGAACTCAGCAATCCCGGTAAAAACGTCCACCTTATTCATAATCGAGATAGCCTGCCTGCCACTTTAGCCCAAATAATTGGCGTAAAAACCGATTCCTCCGGTTTTGAAAGCCCTCAATCCTGCAAAATTAACCGGGCCAATAAGACGAAACTGCCGCTTTTAACCCACTTTAGAGGCCATACAAGGGCCTTTCTAAAGATTCAAGATGGCTGTGACGGATATTGTTCCTACTGTATTGTACCGAAAACACGCCCTTTTGTCCATAGCAAGCCACCTGAAACCGTTCTGGAAGAGGCGCAAGCACTTGTAAAAGCAGGACATAAGGAAATCGTTATAACTGGAATATTTCTCGGTGCTTACGGTGAAAAAAGCGTCAGACGAAAAACCTGGCCAAGTCAGCAAAACGAACAATTAGCCGAAATACTCGACAAAATGGCCAAAATACCCAATCTTGCGAGGATTAGACTTAGTTCACTGGAGCCAGGCGACGTTACTCCACGATTACTTGATACCTTCTCTCAAAACCGTAACATCATGCCACATCTGCACTTATCGCTCCAGTCAGGTTCAAATTCCATCCTTAAAAGGATGGGCCGGCAATACACAACCGATGAATTTATGGATAAGGTTGAAACAATAAAATCCCGGCTCGACAGGCCCGCCATCACTACGGATATAATCGTCGGTTTTCCCGGTGAGACCGATGATGATTTCGAGAAGACTATAAATTTGGCCGGAGTCGTGGGATTTGCCAAAATGCACATTTTCAGCTTCTCGCCGCGTAAAGGCACGCTTGCCGCAACTATGCAAGATACTGTAGATAATAGAGTTATAAAAAAGAGAGTACAGGTATTGTGCGATTTGAACAACGAGTTGGCATCCAAATTTCGAGAACAATTTATTGGTGAAACAGCCTCTATATTAACTGAAAACAGCGATCAACAATCCTGTGGCCGTAGCGAAAGATATTTCATGGTCTACCTCGAAAAAGAGGCAAAAAAAACGGGAAAAAACCAGCTTATAAGGGTGAAATTGATTCGAAATGCTGAAAATGGCCTGATCGGCAAATTAGACACCACAAAAAAAGGCTAAAAAATTCGTAAAATTTTGGAAAATATTGACAAAATTTTATTTAAAAAAACGTTCTTCTTGACATTGTTTTAACATTGTATACTTTTGCCACTCCCAACTGCTGCAACTGTATTATCAAATAGTCATCCATGATACAATGAAATGATTCAATTGAATGCACGTACCGGAACTTGGATAAAAGATGAGTGAAACAAAAATACTCCTGAACGCATATTATGAAGCGCTGCATGATAAGCTGGAATTAAATAAGGAGCTCCTGACCGAAAAAATAGAAAAGCTGCTGAAAGCCGAGTTTCAAAACCGCGACTTTGGCAGCATCACCCGGGAAAAACACAATGCTTACATGGACGCCTGCATGGCGTTTATAGATGAACGAATAGAAATGTACAACCCAACCGGGATTCAGTACACTTTTGACGGCACAAGAAGAAGACAGGCCTTTGAACTGGAGTTACAGCTTAACTTCTACGACAGCCGAGCTGAATTCGAAGCTTTAGTAGAGGCTGCACAAAACAAATTACAGGCACAAACAGACGAGCAGGAATTGCTTGAACTGGCCGATGAACTCATTAACGAAATCGGCGCATTCCCGGATAAAAGCATTATCTTCGCTTACGAGGCCGAACCGGCTCTCAACAAGCTGCCTGACTACATTACCGCACGGGCCATCGAAGAAATCGTCACGTCAACTTAAATACCAACTCACATACAAAGCTATTGTTCATTTCTGTTTTGAAAAGCTCTCTGTTGCTTATAACAAGCTAATCCGTTATCATTAGAAGCTGGTTTTTATATACGATATTGCAGCCGCTAACTGCGGGAACTAATTATGAAGATTATTATTAAAGCCACTTTAGTCGTCGTCATCGCCGGACTTTGTTTAATCCTCGCGGCGATCATATTCAATAAGCTCGATTCTGTAGAAAAGATAACATTAAAAGAGTCTGCACCACAAGAATTCGCCGTCACGGACCAAAACAATTGGCCTATGTTTCGCGGCGGACAAAGCCTTCTCGGCACAGCAGACGGGACATTGCCGAATTCACTGCAGCTTATCTGGAAATTCAAAACAGGCGCCGAAATAAAATCTTCTCCCGCAATAAACGACGGTATTGTCTTCATCGGCTCAGCGGATGCAAATGTCTATGCAATTGATTTAGAAAAGGGACACAAGATCTGGGAATATACGACCGGTGATTTTGTTGAGGCCACACCTTGTGTGGTTAATGGCTGCGTTTTCGTAGGCTCATCCGACGGCTTCCTGTATGCCCTTGACGCAAAAACCGGTTCACTTAAATTCAAATATGAAACAGGCAGCCAAATACTTGGAGCTGCAAACTGGACCCGCTCACCAGACGGCCAAAGCATCTGGATACTCGTCGGAAGCTACGATAATATCCTTTACTGCCTGGATTCAGCCGATGGCCGGCTTATATGGAAATATGAAACAGACAACTACATAAACGGTTCGCCCGCGGTCGGTGAAGGAATCGTAGCCTTTGGAGGCTGTGATGCACAGATTCATGTGGTGTCCCTGACTGACGGCAGCGAAATTAAGAAAATTGATACCGGCTCATACATCGCTGCTTCTGCCGCAATCTTCGAAGGACAAATTTATGTAGGCAATTATGACAATGTTTTAATTTGCGCTGATATCGCTTCCGGCAAAATCCGGTGGAAATATACCGATGCAGAGTCCCCGTTTTTTTCCTCGCCTGCAGTAAGCCCAAACGTCATTTTGCTCGGATGCAGGGACAGGCTTGTGCATTGCATTGGTCGTAGTAATGGGAAACAAATCTGGACATTTAAGACGCTCGGTGAAGTTGACAGTTCACCGGTTATCTGCGGAGACAAAGTTGTTTTCGGCTCCGAGGACGGCCGGTTTTACATGATAAAGCTTTCCGATGGCAGCAGGGTATGGTCGTATGAGATTGGCCGGGCCGTTACTTCTTCTCCGGCTATCGCTAAAGGAATGGTTATTGTCGGCAGTGATGACGGTTATTTATATGCGTTTGCCGCCAGGTGATAAAACCGGAGTGCAGATTTATGAGAGTTGTTCATCTTACGCCGGGCACAGGAGATAGCTTTTATTGTGAAAACTGCGTACGTGATGCCGCACTGGTTACAGCGATGCGCAGTCTGGGCCACGATGTATTAATCATTCCCATGTATTTGCCGATGCAGGGTGACAAAAATGAGCCGGTCGGCAACACACCGATTTTTTTCGGCGGCATCAATGTGTACCTGCAGCAGAAGTCGGCGTTTTTTCAAAAGACCCCTCGCTGGCTCGACCGTATTTTTGACTCACCGAAACTCCTCGGCTGGCTGGCCCGAAAATCTAAAATGACAAGTGCCGGCGTCTTGGCGGAAACCACAATATCGATGCTGCGCGGAGAAGAAGGCAGACAGGTAAAGGAATTAAACCGTCTCATCGAATGGCTGGACTCACAGGACAACAAGCCCGACATCGTGTGCCTCTCCAATGTTCTGCTAATAGGCCTGGCCAGAAGTATCAAGGCAAGGCTCGGCGTGCCTGTTGTATGCCTGCTGCAGGATGAAGATGACTTTCTGGACGGATTGGTGTCGCCATATAAGGAGCAGGCATGGCAAATGATTGCAGAGCTTTCGATGGATGTAGACGCATTTATCGCCGTGAGTAAATATTTTGCCTCTGTTATGCAGCAAAAACTGCAACTGAGTGCCGATCGAATGCACGTCGTGTATTCGGGTATTTCGCTGGATGGTTACGAAGCACTGCAAGCTGAACCGAACATACCAACGATCGGTTATCTTTCACGCATGTGTTCCGACAGAGGTTTGGACACGTTAGTCGATGCTTTTGCTATACTAAAGAACAATGAGAACTTAAAGAAAGCAAGACTACGCATAGCAGGCGGTAAATCCGGCAATGATGAGAAATTTATACATAATATTAGGCAAAAGCTCACAACTTGCGGTTTTACTGATGATGTCCGGTTTCTTCCGGCTTTCGACCGCGATGCTAAGCTCGCATTTTTTCAATCACTCTCTTTGTTGTCGGTACCTGAAAAGCGGCCAACCGCTTACGGCTTATATGTGCTCGAAGCCCTTGCGGCAGGTGTGCCGGTAGTTGAGCCGAAAAGTGGTGCATTTCCTGAATTATTAGACATTACAGGCGGCGGCGTATTATTTGAGCCAAATAGTACTGAAGCCCTTGCCGAAGCGATGCAGTCCTTGCTGCTTGATCCTGACTACGCACGGAAACTGGGAGAACAGGGCAAAAAGCAGGTTTTTCAAAAATTCAACGTAGAGCAAACAGCTAAAGACTTGATGCGTATATATCAGGTAACTGTGCAGCAGTCTCCATAAAGGATAATAATGCTTGAACTTATTGACGTGTCAAAAGAATATCAGTCACCGGCAGACACCGGCAGCGTTTCTGTATTGAAGGACATAACACTAAAAATCGATAAAGGCCGGTCAGTCGCGATAGTCGGACCTTCCGGCTGCGGCAAGAGCACGCTTCTTAACATCATTGGTGCCCTCGACCGTCCAACTGCAGGCCGGGTTTTGTTCGACGGTAAAGACCTCACTAAAGCCGGTGATATTGAACTTGCCGAAATACGCAACAGCAAAATAGGTTTTGTTTTTCAGTTGCACCATCTTTTACCTCAGTGTACGGTCATCGAAAATGTAATAGTGCCAACTCTTGCGGACAAAAACCGCTCCTTGAGGGAAGAGGTTGAGGAAAGGGCCGTAAGTCTGCTGGAACGTGTCGGCCTTAAAGACTGGATGCTCCATCGCCCGGGTCAGCTCTCCGGAGGTCAGCGCCAGCGGGTAGCGGTTGTCAGGGCTTTGATTAACCAACCGAAGCTCCTGCTCGCCGACGAACCGACCGGCTCACTCGACGAGCACGCTGCACAAAATATAGCCGAACTGCTCGTTGAGTTAAACCAAAGTGAAGAAGTTACTTTGATTCTCGCCACGCATTCCATCAAGCTCGCAGAGCACATGGGCCAGGTTTTGGAATTGAGTAACGGCACGTTAACAGAGAGGGCAACCTCGAAATGAGCTTGTTAGGTCTCGTTAAAAGAAGTCTCCTCTTTTATTGGAGGACGAACCTCGGCGTCCTGCTGGCCGTCATGACCAGCACTGCTATTTTGACAGGCGCCCTTGTCGTCGGAGACTCGGTCCGCCACAGTCTCAAAATGACAATGACAGCCCGGCTGGGCAAAACGAATCTCGCCCTCGTTGCAAACAACCGCTTCTTCACAGCCGGATTGGCAGATGAACTCGCTCAAAAGCTTAACACAAACGTCGCTCCCGTGCTGTTTTTGCAGGGTATCGTTGCAAACAGCGATGGCACAAAACGCGCAAATAAAATTGAGGTGCTCGGCCTGGATGACCGCTTTTTTAGACTTGGCCCCGGTAAAAATCCCTTTGGCGAAGATTTCAGTGAAGGGATTGTCCTTAACGACCTACTGGCCGCAAGGCTTGGTGTTACAGTCGGCGATGAGGTTGTATTACGAATTGAACAGCCGGCTCTAATGTCGCGTGATATCCCCATTACACCGGATTCGGATTTGTCCATAGCTTCCCGCCTTGTCGTGAAGGCCGTGGCAGGTGAGTCCGAGTTTGGATGCTTCAGCCTGCAGGCCAATCAAATTCCCTCGTTGAATGCCTATGTCCCCATTCAATGGCTGCAGGAAAAACTCGACCGAAACGAACAGGCAAACATTCTGTTAGTCGCCGACGATGCAAACGAAAGTATAACGGTTGAAAGAGCAAATGAAGCTGTTCGCAAATCCTGGCAGCTCGCCGACTCCGGCCTTGAACTGCGCAAACCGGACAATCACGACATCCTTGAACTTCGCAGCAGGCGGATATTTATTGACGAACCCCTAACCATAGCAGCAATTAACGCAAGAGATGATGCTGTCGGAATTCTGACTTATTTCGTCAACGAATTGCGTTTTGGTGACAAGTCAACACCCTATTCGATGGTGACTGCAATCGGAAAATCAGGAGATTCCAAGAATTCTATTACAATAGACATCCAGGATGATGAAATCATTATCAACCAATGGTTAGCCGATGACCTTGGTGCTAAGGTCGGCGATTCACTTGAACTGACTTATTTCGTCGTCAGTCCCATGAGGAAACTCGACGAGGAACAAACCACTTTCAGAATTCGGCGAATCCTGCCTATGCAGGGCGCTGCAATAGACCCGGAGCTAATGCCGGATTTCCCCGGCCTGGCGGACGCAGACAACTGCCGGGATTGGGATGCGGGTATTCCTATTGACCTCGACAAAATACGCAAAGTCGATGAGGATTACTGGGACAAGTTCCAAGGGACACCAAAGGCTTTTATCACCCTAAAGGCCGGCCAGATGATATGGGCCAACAGGTACGGAAACCTGACGGCTGTACGCTACCAACTAAGAGGGAAATTGAGTAAGGATGTCGAAGAAAGTGTAACCACGAGACTGTTAAAGGAAGTTGATCCGGCCTCCGTAGGCCTGTACTTTCAACCGGTTCGGGCACGCGGCATGAAGGCAGGTAATGAAGCAACCGACTTCGGCCAGCTTTTCCTTGGTTTTAGTTTCTTTCTCATTATAGCCGCCCTGGTCTTGATGAGTCTTATCTTTGTATTCGGCGTCGAGAAACGCAGTGAGCAGGTTGGAATGCTGCTGGCTGTAGGTTTTCCAACCAGGTTAGTTAGACGGTTACTATTTATTGAAGGCGGGATATTGGCACTGCTTGGCGCACTCGCAGGAACCGCAGCGGGCCTGCTTTACACCAGGGCCATGATTTACGGACTGGCGACCATCTGGCATGTGGCAGTAAGCGGTTCGTCAATCCAGTTTTATGCAAAATTATCTACACTATTGACTGGAGCTTTAGCAGCAATGGCCGTTTCCCTGATAACAATATGGCTGACCCTGCGTAAGCAGGTCTCCCGACCTGCCCACGAGCTGCTCGTTGGGGAATTGAAATGGCAATTCGTCAAAGCCACACCCGTCACAAGAGGCCGGATTAGTCTGTGGATCGCGGCAATTTCATCAGTAAGCGCAGCAGGACTGGTTGCTATGATGACTGCTGCAGAGGGAAGCACAGCCGCCGGCGCTTTTTTTGGAGCAGGTGCCTTAATATTGATATCCGGACTCGCACTAATCCAGTTCTTCCTGAGAATGCTCAAAGACACATGGAGTAAGACTTTGGCATCACTGGCAGGTCTGGGATTGCGAAATTCAACAAGAAGAAGCGGGCGAAGTCTGGCGGTTGTAGGATTGCTCGCGTGTGGGATTTTTCTGGTCATAGCAGTAGGAGCCAACAGACAAAATCCCTTGAAAAACGCTCACAGACGCGATTCCGGCACAGGGGGTTTTGCTATTTTTGGTGAATCCGCCATCGCTGTTATACATGATTTGAACAGCAAAACCGGACGTCAATCCTTAGGACTGGATGACAAGATACTTGATAACGTCAACATACTGCAGTTGCGTCTCCACGAGGGGGACGATGCGAGCTGCTTCAATCTGAACCGTGCTCAAATACCCTCTCTATTGGGCGTACAGCCAGAGCAAATACGAGAAGCTTTTCGTTTCACGGACATAATTGAAGGTGCCGACAAAAATGACGGATGGCCATTACTTACACACGACCTAACAGAAAATGTAGTGCCGGCGATTGGTGACTACTCCACTATTGTCTGGTCACTCGGCAAATCCGTCGGTGACGTGCTTGAGTATATCGACGAAAAAGGCCGAGCGTTCCAAGTGCGGATCATTGGAATGCTGAAAAATTCAATCCTGCAGGGAAATCTACTCATCTCCGAGGATGAATTTGTCAACCGTTTCCCATCAGAAAACGGATACAGAATTTTCCTCATAGACGCTCCGCCGGGAGAGACTGAAACGGTGATGGATATTCTTTCCGCAGGATTAGCAGACTTTGGGCCGGCATTGACTCCCGCGACTCAGCGACTGGCGGATTTCAGTGCCGTAGAGAATACATATCTATCCATATTCCAGATGCTTGGCGGCCTTGGGCTCGTTCTTGGAAGCATCGGACTCGGCCTTGTGGTCCTCCGTAATGTGCTTGACCGGAGAGGAGAACTTGCTATGATGCAGGCAGTAGGAATTAATAAAATCGCACTGAAGCGAATGGTATTGTATGAACACGGGGCACTTTGCCTATGCGGCTTAGTTTGCGGGATTATCGCTGCTCTCGTAGCAGTCGGTCCTGCTTTGAGTTCACCGGCCGCGAATGTGCCCTATTTTTCTCTGGTACTAATAATTCTTGCTATAGGAATAAGTGGATTAGTATGGATATGGATGGCAACTGCATTTGCGCTCAGTGGCCAACTGTTGGAAGCGTTACGAAATGAATAATTATAACAAAATATCGACGGGGAACGTATGAGAGACTCACCCATCGCCAGGATAATACCGGTCGCATTGGTTATAGTAGGCGTGGTCTCAATATACCTATGGTGGAAGCGCGATGTCGCAGCCCAGTTTACGCTCCGACTGCCCATCCCTGAAAACCTCCCGCAAACATCTATTGATGAAAACGGCGAAGTACCAATTCGCACTGAATTCCTCCGGTTGGATGGCATCCCTTCGGATTTACCCGGTTCCTGGCCTCGCTTCAGAGGTGCCAACTTCGACGCAATAAGCACTGAAAACATTAACCTTGCACAAACCTGGGCCCCCGAAGGGCCGAAGCCTTTATGGTCCATTGAAGTCGGTGAAGGCTATGCCGGCGCGGCAATTCTGGCCGGCAGAGTTTACCTCCTGGATTATGACCGCCAAAAGCAGGCCGATGTCATTCGATGCCTATCCCTCGAGGATGGCAAGGACATCTGGCGATATTCGTATACCGTCAGAGTCAAAAGGCTGCACGGGATGAGCAGAACGGTTCCCGCAGTTACAGAAAAATATGTCGTAACATTAGGGCCGAAATGTCACGTCACTTGTCTCGATTCTGTAACCGGCGAGTTTCGATGGATGCTTGATTTGGTAAAGGATTTCAATTCAACCGTGCCCGACTGGTACGCCGGCCAGTGCCCGCTCATCGAAGATGACAAGGCGATTATTGCCGTCGGCGGTGATACCTTGATAATGGCGGTTGATTGTGAAACGGGCGAGATTCTATGGCAAAGTCCGAATCCAAATAATTGGGTAATGACACATTCTTCCATTATCCCCGCAGAATTCATGGGTACTCGTATGTACGTCTACTGTGCCAGTGGAGGGGTGGTAGGCGTCTCCGCGGGGGATGGAGTCATCCTGTGGGAAAACAACGAATGGAAGATTCGAGTTGCAAACGTAGCTACTCCGTTGGTTGTAGGTGACGGCTTAATTTTCCTGGCCGGTGGATATAATGCCGGCGCCATGATGCTGAAACTAAACATGGAAAACAATATAATTACCACACAATCTTTATTTAAACTCGAGCCGGAAGTCTTTGGCGCTGAGCAGCACACCCCCATTTTCTACGATGGCCATATTTACGGAATCCGCCCGGATAAACACCTGATCTGTCTCGATCTAAACGGCCAGGTTGTCTGGACCAGCCCGGATACGCATCTGTTCGGACCGCGTGGATTGGGGCCTTATATGATTGCGGATGGCAAGATATATATTTTAGACGACGAAGGCGTCCTGACTCTGGCACAAGCCTCGCCGACCGGTTACGTACAGCTTGCAGAAGCAAAAGTTCTGGAAGGCCCCGAGGCCTGGGGACCCATGGCCCTTGCTTCCGGAAGATTGATTGTTCGGGATATGAACCGAATGATATGTCTGGATGTCTCAGGGGGTTCCCCAAACGCGAAATAATGCGTTTGGGGGCCTTCAGGGCAATAGCCGGCTCACGTTGCAGCCGGGCGGTTTCTTTGTTAGAATGAATCGCAGGAAAATTGGAAAACAAAGATTAAGAAGACATTATTATGAAAAGTCTATCAGCAACAGCCAATACCAAAATACTTATAGCTGGTATCATTGTCCTTGCTGTTGCCGTTGCCATTATCGCTGTCGTTAAGTTTGACACGACGGGTAAAAGAGGCAGCGGTCTGGGGCGGGAGTTCATCTACGACCTTGGCGACCTCGGCAAAGTTGATCCCAATTTGATTCTTTATAAAGAGTCAGCCCAGGCAATTGACACCGGTTTCACCGAATCCCGCGCCATTGCCCTCAATTCACGGGGAACTATCTATGTGGCCGGCGACAAATCTGTTCGCAAGTTCGATGAAAACGGTAACAACCTTGGCGAAATAAAACTTAACGATGCGCCAATGTGCCTGACTATCGATACAGATGGAAAAATTTACATCGCCATGAAGAACCATGTGCAGATCTATGATGACCAGCATAAGCTGCTGACAACATGGCAGAGTTTAGGCAAAAATGCGGTTTTGACAGGCATCGCAGTATCAAAAAATGATGTCTTCGTCGCTGATGCAGGAAATCGAATTGTTCATCATCTCGACAAAACAGGAAAGTTAATCAATCGTATCGGCGACAAAGACAAGGACAGAAACATTCCGGGATTTATAATACCCAGCCCGCATTTCGACCTCGCTGTCGCTCCCGATGGACTGTTACGGGTAGTCAATCCAGGAAACCACCGAATTGAAGCCTATACTTACAACGGAGACCTCGAATTTTCATGGGGCAAATTCTCCAATACGGACTTAAAAGGATTCTGCGGGTGCTGTAATCCCGTCAATTTTGCCATTCTGGCCGATGAAAGTTTCGTCACCGTCGAAAAAGGTCTCACGCGTCTCAAGATTTACGACCCCGAAGGGGCCTTCGTCGGTGTCGTTGCCGGGCCGGAACAACTGGTCCAGGAGGGTACACCCCGTATTTGCGACACAGCTGCAGAGTGTCAAACAGGCAGCTTCGATGTCGCAGTGGACGAAAGCGGCAGGATTTTTGTAATCGATACTATCAAAAATGTGGTCAGAACATTCACCAGGAACCCACAAAAGCAATAACTGGTGATTGAGGTTCAAATAGAATTAAGGAAACATAATGAGTAAAAATCCTCAACAGGAACAGACCCGCCGACAAATGCTTATCGCGGCGTTACGATACGGAGCGCTGGGGCTGCTCGGAGCAACCGGCGGTGCCGCCGTCTTTGCAGGCAAAAAGAATAACACGCAAAACACCGTCTGGCAAATCGATCCCGAAATATGTATCGCATGCGGCAACTGTGCCACCTACTGTGTACTGGAAGAATCGGCCGTTAAGTGTGTCCACGCCTACGCAATATGCGGATACTGCAGAATTTGTTTCGGCTTTTTCGGTCCCGAACCGGCTGATATCAACGAGGCCGCCGAAAATCAGCTATGTCCCACCGGAGCGATAAAAAGAACTTTTGTGGAGGACCCCTACTACGAGTACACCATCGACGAATCACTGTGCATGGGTTGCGGCAAATGTGTCAAGGGCTGCAGCACTTTTGGAAACGGCTCACTTTATCTCCAGGTACGCCACGACCGCTGCAAGAACTGCAACGAGTGTTCGATTGCCGCGGCTTGTCCTTCGGGAGCATATAAGCGCGTTCCCGCCGATAAGCCTTACCTGCTTAAGAGGGTGGACCACGTTTAATGATACGTCCGGCTTATATCACAATCAGCTTAGCGCTCTCTGTGCTTTCCTGCACCATTTCATCGGCGGTAGAACGATTCCCCCCACCGGATTTTGAAAGCGGCTACGTACAGCCTACCCCGACCACACCGGGGCCGCGACAGACCATGTACGAATATATAGATACGGCTGTACTGTTCGCCGCACTCTTCCTGGCCACCTTGTTGGTCCTGAAGGTACGCAAACGCCGTGCAATATTCGTGATGATGATTTTCTCTCTTGTTTACTTCGGCTTCTGGCGAAAGGGCTGCGTCTGCCCGATTGGTGCGATTCAGAATGTCACTTTGTCCTTCTTCGATCCCGGCTACAGCGTCCCGATTACCACTACGCTATTTTTCCTGCTCCCGCTGATATTCACACTGTTTTTCGCAAGGTCATTCTGTGCGGCCGTATGTCCCCTCGGCGCCATCCAGGACCTGGTGCTGCTGCGCCCCACCTCACTGCCCCAATGGCTCGAAAGCGGTTTACGTCTTTTCGCTTATGTTTACCTGGCGGCGGCCGTCCTCTTCGCCGCCACAGGCAGCGCCTTCATTATATGCCGATACGACCCATTCGTCTCGTTTCTACGACTCAACGGGAGCCTGAACATCCTGATACTCGGAGCATGCTTTCTATTCATAGGGATGTTCATAGGCCGTCCCTATTGCCGCTTTATATGTCCCTACGGAGTTATCCTCAGGCAGCTTTCGCGCATCTCGAAATGGAAGGTCACCATCACACCGGACGACTGCATAAAATGCAGACTCTGCGAAGATTCCTGCCCTTTTGGTGCTATCAAAATCCCCACCGAAGACTGGCCCGCCCACGACTATAACAAAAGTAAAAGAAGACTCATCTTCCTGATTATTCTGCTGCCCATATTAGTCCTTTCATTCGGCTGGATCGGATCCATACTACAACCGGTGACATCCCGGGTGCATGCCACGGTCAGGCTTGCGGACCGCATATACCTCGAAGAATCGGGCCAGGCCGAAGGAACTACAGACGCAAGTGACGCATTCAGAGCAACAGGCAAAGATATCAAAGATCTCTATACCGAAGCGCTGGCAATCCAGTCCAGATTCGGCCTGGGCGGCTGGCTCGCCGGAGGATTCGTGGGCCTGGTCATCGCACTAAAGCTGATTGTCCCATCTCTAAGACGCCACAGGTCAGACTACGAAGCCGACATGGCGAGCTGCCTGGCGTGTGGTCGATGTTTCGAATATTGTCCCAAAGAGCATTCTAAGCGCAAACAAGCGAAAGAGGAATTCCCCAAACGCGAAATAGTGCGTTTGGGGGCCCCGGAAACGATGGGTGAAAATCGATGAAAATCCCGACCGATGATATACATAAAGCTTCACCATTAAACAACAAGGTGACAAGCCAATGGTATTACACTGCTGTGACCACCGCTGTTATCGGCGGCGTATTCTTCCTTATCGTCCTCGAGTTGATGCTTTTCAATTACTTTCAGAGAACAGTAGCGGAACCCAAGCGAGCCGACAAGCTGGAGGAACTCAAAATACAGCTCCGCCAGCCCCTTAATGACAGCCAGCTCCTATCTCATATTCAGGAACTGGATGTAAAGAGCATACCCGACCCAAACCAGGCAAAGCAGCTTAAGCTTCTCAAAGCAGAATTTCCTGCCAATCCCCAGGACCAGCAACTCTTGTCGAAAATTCGCAATTTGTATATGCAAATCAGACAAAATAATATTCGCGAATTAGACTTGCAGATCAGGCAAATCAGAATGCGCAGATGGGATTTTTCCCGCAGAGGAAGTTACCTTCTTCTTAGCGGTGTCGTGGTATTTTTAATCGGCATTAAATCAGCATCCGCTTACAAAAAGAAGCTGCCGTTACCACAAAAGCAGCCTGATAAAATCAATGAACAGGTCCGCAAAGCGATATATGCCCGCTGGGCCGTTACTGTTGGATTAGTCATACTCGGCTCAGGAGCATTGTTTCTTGCAACCAGACCCTGGATCGATCTAACTACAACCGACACTACGGCTACTTCTTTTCCCACGATGGAAGAAACCAGTCAAAACTGGCCTCGTTTTCGCGGGCCCGGCGGACTTGGAGTCAGCAACTATACGAATATCCCCGAAAGCTGGAACGGTACAACAGGAGAAGCCATTCTATGGAAAACCAGGGTGCCCCTGCCCGGCCACAACTCCCCCATCGTCTGGGGTGACCGCGTCTTTGTCACCGGGGCCGACCCAAATGTGCGCCAAGTTTACTGCTTTGATGCACTTTCGGGCAAGCTCTTGTGGAATCGTCCTGTTAAAAGCCCCTCACAGGATACCAAACCGATCGACGTATTCGAAGATACCGGCTTCGCCGCCTCCACCGCGGTAACAGACGGTCGCCGGGTGTACGCTATTTTTGCTACCGGCGATGTCGGCTGTTTCAACTTCGAAGGCAAAGAATTATGGATAAGAAAACTGGAAGTTCCCGACAGCGCCTATGGCTACGCATCTTCACTGGCTATATACCGAAATCTGCTGCTGATACAATACGACCAGGGAGCAGCCGATGACGAAATGTCGAAGTTAATAGCATTAGATACATTTACAGGCCGCACCGTATGGGAAACCAAACGACCCGTACCGAATTCATGGTCGTCACCTATAGTAGTCGAAGTGGAAGCTCAACCTCAGATAATTACCTGCGGCGACCCATGTGTCATAGCATACAATCCAACAAACGGCACGGAAATCTGGCGTGCCAAATGTCTCGGTGGTGAAATTGCACCTTCACCCATTTACACCGCCGGCCTGATAATCGCTATAGAACCCTATACCACAATGGTCGCCATAAGACCGGATGGCCGGGGAGACGTCACCAAAACACATATCGTATGGAAATCCGATCAAATTACTCCGGACATCTCATGCCCCGTCAGCAATGGCGAATTAATATTTCTCCTCACAACAGAAGGATTTCTAACCTGCTGCAAAACCACCGATGGAACCAAGATCTGGGAGCAGGAACTCCAAAAGGATTTCCTCGCATCCCCAAGCATCGTCGGCAATCGCCTTTACATGCTCAGCGAAAAAGGAGTCATGTATATCTCTGAGATCGGCGCCGAATACAAAGAGCTTGCAAGATGTCAGCTTGGCGAGGAATGCTTCGCTTCGCCCGCTTTTATGGACGGCCGAATCTACATCCGGGCCAAAAACAACTTATATTGTATAGGAACCACTGATTAATGGATGAGTTGGATTTGACATTTGTAGAAGAGTCCGTCAAAAAAATCGGCACCGGACCAGAGAAGGTCCTCGAGATGCTGCAGGCCCTCCAGTCACACTATGGCTACCTTCCCAACGAAGCCCTCGAACGCGTCTGCGAGCTGACAGAGATTACACCTGCATCCATCGCCGGCGTTTCAACTTTCTACAGTCAATTCAGACACCGCCCGGCCGGCCGACATATGATCAAGGTCTGCATCGGCACCGCCTGCCATGTCAAAGGCGGCCAGCAAATTTATGATGCCTTCCAGCGCGACCTCGGCATACCGGACAGCGAGGATACCGATCCGCAAAAATTATTCACTATCGAAAAAGTCGCTTGCCTTGGATGCTGCATGCTCGCCCCGGCCATACAGATTGATGATATTACATACGGGCACCTTACCTCTGACAAAGTCCCGATCGTCCTCAGGGACTTTCTCGAACAGCAAAAAGCCCAGGCACAGCAGGCCGAAGGTTCGGCTTATACAAAAGGCGATGGAATCCTCGGTGAAATCCGGATATGCCTCGACTCAAGCTGTGTCGCCAGCGGAAGCGCCAAGGTATACCAGGCTTTAAAAAAAGCCGTTAAAGAAACGGGCGCCAAAGCTGTAATCAAAAGTGTCGGCTGTTCGGGAATGTCGTTCCTTGCGCCTCTGGTGGAAGTCGTTCTCACTGACGGGCCTTCCTTTCGCTACGCACAAGTCACACCCGACTACGCTAAGGCCATCATACTCAGACACTTCAAACCCAAACAGATTACACAAAAAATCAGAAACACCATTTCGACAATGCTGGATAAACTGCTTACCGACAAGGCATGGGAACCGGTGACACGCTATTCCGTTGACGTGCGGGACAGGCCCCTGGCCGGCTTTCTGAAAAAGCAGGTACATATCGCAACTGAGCACTGCGGCTGCGTCGACCCTCTCGACCTCGATGAATATATTCGCAACGACGGCTTCAAGGCAGTGAGAAAAGTTCTGTCTGAAATGAACCCCGAGCAGGTCATCGACGAAATCAAAAAAAGCGGGCTTCGCGGCAGAGGTGGTGCCGGTTACCACACACACCTCAAATTATCTCGTGTGCACGACAGTAAATCAGAAAAAAAATACGTAATCTGCAACGGTGACGAAGGCGACCCCGGCGCATTTATGGATCGTATGCTGATTGAATCGTATCCATACCGCGTCATTGAAGGCATAGCTATAGCCGCTTACGCCGTAGGCGCTAATGAAGGTTACCTTTATATTCGTGCAGAGTATCCACTTGCCGTCAAACGAATGACCGAGGCTATAAACACCTGTCAACAACGGGGATTTCTCGGTGACAACATCACAGGAAGCCTCTTTTCACTTAAGTTAAAAATCGTGCATGGTGCCGGCGCGTTCGTATGCGGAGAGGAAACCGCTCTGATAGCCAGCATAGAGGGACGACGCGGTATGCCGCGCCTGCGTCCGCCTTACCCGGCAGAAAGCGGCCTTTGGGGCAAACCCACTCTCATCAGCAATGTGGAAACCTACACCGTTATGCCCTGTATTATTCGCAACGGATCCGATGCCTTCGCAAAGCTTGGAACACCTAAAAGCAAGGGAACAAAGGTCTTCGCGCTGGCGGGGAAAATAGCGAGAGGCGGCCTCGTTGAAGTACCGATGGGTATTTCCATACACCAGATTATAGAAGATATCGGGGGGGGAATCACGGAAGGTTCGAGATTAAAGGCCGTACAGATCGGTGGGCCTTCCGGAGGTTGCATCCCCGTCGAAATGGCGCATATCCCGGTCGACTATGAAACGCTCAATGATATCGGGGCGATGATGGGCTCCGGAGGTATGGTTGCGCTCGATGAATCAGACTGCATGGTCGATATCGCCAGGTACTTTCTCGAATTCACACAGGACCAGTCCTGCGGAAAGTGCACTTTCTGCAGAATCGGAACACGACGGATGCTGGATATACTCGAACGCCTGTGTTCCGGTGAAGGCAAAAAAACGGACATACAGGAACTGGAAAACCTCGCAAAAATGGTCCGGCAAGCAAGTCTTTGCGGCCTCGGCAGTACCGCTCCGAACCCGGTCCTGTCAACAATCAGGTACTTCCGGGAAGAGTACTGGGCCCACCTGAACAAGCGCTGTCCCGCAGGCAGATGCAAGGCCCTTATTACATATTCTATAACCGACGATTGCATTGGCTGTACCTTATGCGCGCAGCACTGCCCCGCCGATGCCATTGAAATGAAGCCATACGAGAAGCACGAAATCGACACGGAAAAATGTATTCGCTGTGGAACATGCAAAAGTGTATGTCAATCAAACGCGGTTAAAGTCGAGTGAGAATGCCAAAACTGACCATAGACAAAAAGAAGGTTCAAGTCGACAACGGCGCCACGATTCTCGACGCCGCCGGTAAACTGGGTATTGAAATACCCACAATGTGCTTCCTGAAAGGCTACAAACCTTCTACAAGCTGCATGTTGTGCGTCGTCAAAGTAAATAATTCCGACAAGCTGCTTCCGGCCTGTGGCACTATCGCACAGGAAGGCATGAAAGTGGAAACAGATTCCGACGAAATCCGCCAGGCAAGAAAGGCCGCACTGGAATTACTGCTAAGCGACCATGCCGGCGATTGCATCGGCCCCTGTCAGGCCGCCTGTCCCGCCCATATGAATATCCCCCTGATGATTCGCCAAATCGCAGCAGGAAAACTCCGCGATGCAATCGTAACGGTCAAGAAAGATATCCCCCTGCCCGCAGTGCTCGGCCGAATCTGTCCAAAGCCCTGCGAGCAAACGTGCAGAAGAGCCCAGTTCGATAAGGCCGTTTCAATTTGCCTCCTGAAAAGGTACATTGCCGACGTCGACCTTCAATCCGAAAAACCTTATGTACCAACGCGCGATAAAAACCGCAACAAGCAAGTGGCCGTCGTGGGAGCAGGTCCGGCAGGATTAGCGGCTGCTTATTATTTGCTCACAGACGGGTATAGCTGCACAGTTTTCGACGACCACGAAAGCCCGGGCGGTATGCTGCGGTACGGCGTTTCACAGGATAAGCTCCCGACAGATGTACTTGACGACGAAATTGCATTGATTAAAAAACTCGGTATGGTCTTTAAAGGTCAAATGCCTATAGGCTACGCCATAAAAATGGAAGAATTGCGAAAAGACTTTGATGCCATACTTATTGCAATTGGCCAAACAAAGCCCGGTGATGTCAAATCGATGGGCCTTGAGACATCTCCCAACGGCATCGCAATAAATCCAAGAACCTATGAAACGAATCTGCCCGGTGTTTTTGCCGCCGGTGCCGCCGTTCGCAAGAGCAAGCTCGCTGTCAGGGCCGTTGCGGATGGCAAGGAAGCGGCCGTGGCCATCGCTCAATTACTGTCCGGCCAAACGGTGACAGGTTCACCTCACGTGTTTAACACCCGCATGGGTAAGCTGGAAGATAATGAGATAGAAAGGTTTGTCGTCAATGCCGACAGAACCGAACGTCTGACGCACTCACCCGAAGGCACCGGTTTCGCCGATGACCAAGCCCGCGAAGAGGCCGCTCGATGCCTGCACTGTGACTGCCGAAAGCCCGACAGTTGTAAACTAAGAAAATACGCCCAGCAATATGGAGCCAAACCGGGACGCTATAAGGGTAGACGCCGTCCTCTTGTTCAACATATGCAGAACCCGGAACTAATCTATGAGCCCGGCAAATGCATAAGCTGTGGATTGTGTATACAAATTGCTTCTGAAGCCGGTGAATCGCTCGGCCTGACATTTATAGGCCGCGGCTTTGACGTCCGAGTCGCCGTGCCCTTCGACCGCTCAATCGCCGAAGGCCTCAAGCTCGCAGCGAAAAAATGCGTCGAGTCGTGCCCAACCGGGGCGCTTGTCTTCAAAACAAAAAATTGACGGGACTTACTCATCCGATTGAATCACCTTGTCATCACTATTACTGCCCATCCAGGGACATTCTTCTCTCTGGGGACAATGAGCACAACTGTGCCTCTTCGAAAACAATGGAAGGAAAATAAATGCTACAAAAGCAAACAGAACAAGCAAAACGACCATCGACCATGAGAAGCCGCGTACAGCAAAAACAACACCCGCAATAATCGGTACGAACCACAAAGGCACAATAACGGGGATATGCCTCTTGAATTTTTCCCCGAACCGGCTAACATCTGCTTTCTCTCGAAGCCTTGCCGCTACACGTCCATATCCGCATGGACAGCACATCGTACCATGACGCTCGCAGAAAGGACACAAAAATACTATAATCCATAACGCCCCGGCCACGCTGTAAATCACGTAGGCACTTGCACAAACCCACCCCCATACCGGATTCCCAAATCCTGTAATTAAAATCGCAGCCCCAAGCAATGTCATAGCAATGTATGGTAGATTATTGATAATCTGTTGGGTATACGAATACTCCTCTATCAAGCTACCTTCTTTAATTTCGCTACGATCGTCGGACACGCCTTCACTCATAATGTATCAACTCCTTTATCTTAAGTCGAAATTGGCTCACTAACATACTGACCGATTTTTTAGTGAACTAACACCTTTGTTTTCAAGTAAATACAGTCTGTAGACTCGATATTGAGCAGCAGATTATACAATGTAGTGTTGAAACAATATACAATAATCGGACCAAAAAATAAGGTTGACATGCAATCCATATTTTTGTATAAGAACGGAGACCATAAATTATTGTCTATTTTGGAGGTAAATTATGAAATTTCAAAGAATGGTCAATCACTACATACTGGCGCTGGTCTTTGGTTTTACAGCCTGTGCAATGTGGATCGGCTTTTACAACACTGTCGAGGCCGCTGACTGGCCGAACTGGCGCGGGCCGAACCACAACGGCATTTCAAATGAAACGGGATGGAATGCTGACTGGCCCGAAACCGGACCAAAAGTGCTCTGGGAAAAAACGCTCGGACCGGGATTTGCTTCGATGTCAATAGCCGACGGCCGAGTCTATGCAATGGGCAACATCAACAACAACGACGTACTCTATTGCCTCGATGCCGATACCGGAAAAGAAATATGGAAAAAATCATATTCATGTCCAATATTTAAGAAAAACCACGAAGGCGGCCCCTCCGCCACACCAACCGTAGAAGGTGACTCAGTTTACACTTTGAGCAAAAACGGGGACGCTATACACTTCAAGAAAACCAACGGCGAGATTGTATGGCATAAAAAGCTCAACGAGGACTTAGGCTATAAACATCCTACCTGGTACTTTGCCTCCTCACCCCTTATAATCGACAACATGGTCATTCTTAATGTCGGCAGTTATGGCATCGCTCTTAACAAAGCCAACGGCAGCATAACATGGGAAAACGGCAAAGGTGCCGCCGGATACTCTACCGCTGTCCCCTTCACAATGGACGGTCAAAAATGTATCGCTCTATTCGCTGCCAGGGAAATGGTGGTTTTGGTTGCAAAAACCGGTAAAATACTCTGGAAGATTCCCTGGAAAACAAGCTACGACGTCAACGCCGCAGATGCGATTATCGAGGGCAACAAGTTATTCCTCTCTTCAGGATATAACAAGGGCTGCGCGGTTTACACATTTAGCTCCTCTGATTTCACTGAAGATTGGCAGAACAAGAATATGCGGAACCATTTCAACAGTTGTGTCCTCTGGAAGGGATATATTTACGGTGTTGACGATGATGATTCCATATCATGCCTGGATTTCACAACAGGACAGGTCAAGTGGGAACAGAGAGGATTCGGCAAAGGAAGTCTTATGCTCGCTGATGGAAAGCTCATCATTCTAAGCGACAGAGGAAAAATGGCGATTTCAGAAGCCACCCCGACAGAATATAAGGAACTCGCATCGGCCCAGGTTTTGCCCAACAAAAAGTGCTGGACCGTACCCGTCCTGGCCAACGGCAGAATCTACGCCCGCAACAATCCCGATGGACAGCTTGTTTGTCTTGATGTCAGCGGCAAATAATAAAATGCTACAAGGCCGGTTTTATTGAAATTAAGCTGAAAATTATCAAGAGTAATTACTACGCGAAGATTGCTGCATAAGATTTTCCTTCGAGGTGTGCGATTATGTTAAGAACAATCAAAGAATGTTGTTCTCATTTCGCACTATACCTGCTCATTCTGAGCATTCACAATGGTGCACACGCCGCAGACTGGCCCCAGTGGCGAGGTCCAAACCGTGATGGCGTCTGGAACGAAAAGGGCATAATCAAAAAATTCACTACCGAGCAATTACCAATCCGCTGGCGAGCAGAAATCTCAAACGGCTACAGTGGGCCGACAGTCGCTAAAAACCGTGTTTATGTCACCGACCGCCTGACGGAACCTGAACAGATCGAACGTTTCCTCTGCTTCGATGCTATGACCGGAAAATCCATCTGGCTATACAAGTACAAGTGCAAATATGAAAGGTTTGAACATCGTGACGGCCCGCGGGCCTCCGTCACCGTCAACGACAGCCGTGCCTATTCACTCGGCGCTATGGGAAACCTGTTTTGTTTTGACGCGGCAAAGGGAAACGTTCTCTGGAGCAAAGACCTCGACGCCGAATACAAAATTAAAATGCCTCTCTGGGGGATTGCCGCCGCACCATTTGTCCATAACGGTCTGGTAATAGTACAAATCGGCGGATCAGACAACGCCTGCCTCGTCGCATTCGACAAAACTGACGGAACCGAAAAATGGCGGGCATTAAATGACCCCGCCTCATATTCGACGCCAATCGTTATCGAACAGGCCGGCAGGTCTGTGCTGGTCTGCTGGACCGGCCGTACGGTAGTCGGCATCAATCCAAAAACCGGAAAGCTTTACTGGCAGCATCCATACGCTCAACCTCGCATGTCCCAAAACATTGCCGACCCCGTCTTTCACAAAAACTATCTTTTCGTAAGCAGCTTTTTTGATGGCTCGTTGATGTTAAAAGTCAATCCCGACCGGTTCTCCGTAGAAAAACTCTGGCAGCGAAAAGGCCGCAGCGAAAGAGATACCGACAGTCTACATTGCTGCATATCCACTCCCGTCCTGCAGGGTGACTACATCTACGGTGTAGACAGCTACGGCGAGCTTCGATGCCTCGACCTCCACACTGGCGACCGAATCTGGGAAAGCCTCGACGCCATCCCCAAAAACCGCTGGGCCAATATTCACATGGTACAAAACGAAGACAATATATGGATGTTCAACGAAAGTGGCGAACTAATAATCTGCAAACTCTCACCGAAGGGATTCCACGAAATCAGCCGTGCAAAACTAATAAAGCCGACAAAAGGTCAGCTTAACCGGGGCGTCTGCTGGTCTCATCCCGCATTCGCCTACAGGCACGTCTACATCAGAAACGACGAAGAACTCGTTTGTGCAGACCTCTCTGAAAAAGAATAAAGACCCGTTCCTGCGGGCCTACAAATATGGTTTCTAATCCCCAAAAAACCCTTGAATTCTCTCGCATATTCTGGTAATTTGCTCTTTCTATATATAACCAAATTGCCCATCAACCCATTGAACTTAAAAAGGAGGCAGTCAATGAATCGTCGTACATTTCTTAAACAAAGCACAGCCCTCGGAGCAGGACTAACCATTTTAAAATCAGGAATCCTCAAGGCTGGCAATTCGCCTAACGAAAAGCTAAACATCGCCGTCATTGGAGTCGCCGGTCGAGGCGGCGGAAACATGAACAGCGTCAAAAGCGAGAATATCGTCGCCCTCTGTGACGTCAACGCCAAAAACCTCGCAAAGGCCGCCAAACAATTCCCAAAAGCCAAAACGTATAAGGACTGGCGAAAGTGCCTCGACCAGAAGGACATCGAAGCCGTCGTCTGCTCCACGACCGACCATACGCACGCTTTCGTCAACGTCTGGGCGATGAACCGCGGCAAGCACGTCTACTGCGAAAAACCCCTCGCAAACTCAGTCCACGAGGCGCACGTGGTCCGCCAGACCTACCTCAAGAACAAAAACAAACTCGCAACTCAGATGGGCACGCAGATTCACGAATACGATAATTATCGCCGAATGGTCGAGCTCGTACGCCGCGGCGCAATCGGTACCGTAAAAGACGTCCGCGTCTGGTGCAGCCGCACGCCGAAAGGCGGCAGCTACCTGCCCGAGGTAAAGCCAATACCGGACCACATCGACTGGGACCTCTGGCTCGGCCCATCACCATACCATCCCTACAATCCGGGCTACTTCGGCGGGTGTCTCGCATGGAACCTCTATTGGGACTTCGGCAGTGGACAAATCGGTGACATGGGCAGCCACATGATGGATATGGCCTACTGGGCACTCGACCTAAAACTCCCCACCACCTGCAAGGCCGAAGGAACTCCCGTCAATCCCGATACCTGTCCCCAGTGGCTCACCGCCGAATGGGACCATCCCGCAAACGACTGGCGGCCGGAAGTAAAGGTATACTGGTACGATGGCGGCAAAAAACCCGGCATGCCCTCTAAGGCCTTCAACCAGGAATGGCTCTTCAAGGGCACCTTGTTCAAAGGTGACAAGGGCTGGCTCATGGTTGATTATGACTGGCGAATTCTTATGCCCAGAGTTGAGAGTGATATGACGCACTATAGCTCGCCTAAACCTGAGGATTTGATACCCTCTTCGCCCGGCCACCACAAGGAATGGATCATCGGCTGCAAAACAGGAAAACCAACACTCTGCAACTTCGATTATTCCGGTGCGCTCATCGAGCACAACATGCTGGCTCTGGTCGCCTATCGCGTCGGCAAAAAGCTCGAATACGATGCCGAAAACATGAAAGCCACAAACTGCCCCGAGGCCGACCGGTACATCCGAAAAACGTACCGACAAGGCTGGGTCCTGAACGGTTAATTCGTTAAAATAGCGCGTTAGAACCATATAGCAGTCCTTACTCAGGCATAACCAACTTGCCTGGCAAGGCGGGATTGTTTCTGGCCTAAGCCGCATAAATATACAAAGTAGCATCTAATGCGACAGACAGTAATAACAACCCAAATTGTTTTCATCTTTCTGGCAATAATCGCCTTTTGGGCTCAAGACTCTTTTGCTCAGAGAAAGCTCGAAATACAATCCTCGGCGAAAAAGGTGGGCAAATACGAAAAACTCGAAATCCTAATGAAAATAGATGCCACCTATGACAATTTCTTCGACCCCGACCAGGTCGATTTGACTGTCACTTTGAAAACACCCGACAAAAAACAAATTAATATTCCCGCCTTTTTCTGTCAGGACTACGAACGCCGAAAATTCGACCGGCAGCGCGGCAGGGCCAACTGGTACTACCCCATCGGCCGGGGCTCGTGGAAGGCCCGATTTGCTCCTGCCCAAACCGGCACTTATTCGGCAACCGCAACGCTCAAGGATAAAAACGGTACAATCTATTCACAAATCATACAATTCGACTGCATACCTTCTTCGAAAAAAGGCTTCATCCGGGCCGGCCGAAAAGACCCGCGCTTCTTCGAATTCACTGAAGGCTCTCCATTCTTCGCCATCGGCCAGAATCTTGCTTTCATCGGAGAAGGTCAATATGTAAATCTTACAAAGGCCGAACAGATTTTTGAAACGCTCTCAAGCAACGTCGCCAACTTCCTCAGAATCTGGACCTGCTGCAAGGACTGGGCAATGGCCATCGAAGCGAGAAAAAGTGCCTGGGACCGCTCCTGGCACCGAAGAAAAATCGTTGTCCCCATACCGGGCACCGAAAACGACCCAAGTCCCCGCAAGTGCGTAAAGCTCGAAGGCAACGGAGCTTCAATCAACGTCTTACCCTCACATCCGTTGGCATTAAGGCCTAACACAAGCTATATCCTCACCGGCCAATTTATGGCAGATGGCCCCACAGGGCTATGTGTTAATCTCTCACACGCCGACGGCCAACAAACCTTCGACGCACTTCCAAAAGGCAAATGGAAAAAATTCAAGATAGAGTTCACTACAGGACAAAACGATTTCTTCCTCGGCAGGCTTACTCTCGGCTTAGTCGGCTCAGGTACAATCTGGCTCGATAACATGTCACTCAAAGAAGCTGCCGGCGGAGCGGAATTGCTCTGGGAAGCCGATGTCAATCGCCCCATAAGAGGAATCTACAACCAGCTCGACTGCTTCATGCTCGACAAAATCATCGAATCAGCCGAGCTAAACGATATCTACCTGATGTTATGTCTTATCACCAGAGACCTCTATATGAATACTCTCTCCAAGGAAAAAAGTTCCGAATATCAGCAGGCCATAGACGACGCCAAAAAGTTCATGCGTTACGCTGTCGCAAGATGGGGATATTCAACCAACGTAGCCGCCTGGGAGTACTTTAACGAGATTGACCCCGGCAAACCCACCGACCGCTTCTATAATGAGGTCGGT
>Ga0209427_10000855_pt1 | contig 33664 bp, 42 predicted proteins | sample DeeMarSWOR136_30_FD_187465 | JGI IMG/M metagenome (GOLD analysis project Ga0209427, IMG submission 187465) | Marine sediment microbial communities from White Oak River estuary, North Carolina - WOR-1-36_30 (SPAdes) (version 2) | ecosystem: Environmental > Aquatic > Marine > Intertidal zone >...
CCTGAGGGACGCTGGCATCGATGTGTTTGAGGAAGTCGAGGTATTCTTGGTGGCGGTGACGGTGTTTGCAGCGGGTGAGAACTTGACCAGTGGCAATGTTCAAGGCAGCAAACAGCGTCGTGGTGCCGTGACGAACATAGTCGTGGGTAACTCCTTCGACATAGCCTAGACCCATTGGCAGAAGGGGCTGAGTGCGATCGAGAGTTTGGATTTGGCTCTTTTCGTCCACACAGAGAACCATAGCCTTTTCTGGAGGGTTTAGATACAAGCCCACGATATCTCGGACTTTCTCCACGAAGAAAGGATCGGTGGAGAGTTTAAAATGCCGTTGACGATGGGGCTGGAGACCAAAGGCCCTCCAGATGCGATGCACGGTGGGTCGGGACAGCTTGGTTTCTTTCGCAATGGAACGAATTGTCCAGTGTGTGCCATCTCTGGGTTTGGTGGTGAGGGTTTTCCGGACCAGGAAAGCCACTTTTTGATCTGAAATGGAGCGGGGCCGTCCGGGGCGCAATTCGTCGTGGAGACCGGAGAGCCCCTCGTGCAGATAGCGTTGCCGCCATTTACAGACCATCTGGGGGCTGAGATCGACTTTTTCGGCAATCTCACGGTTTGTGGCTCCTTGGGCTGCCATTAAAACAATTCGGGCTCGGGTGATCAGACCGTGTGGGAGAGATCGAGAATAGACCATCGATTTCAATTGTGCATGTTCCTCATTGGAGAGAATGATTGGGATTTTTGGTCGTCCGGTTTTCATGGGTTTTCTCCTTTATCTTAGATGGATGAACCCATGATACCAGAACCTTAATACTTAATCAAGTTATTTTTGAGACAAAACACTAGAAGATGAGAAGATCATGTTGTTTTTCACTGCAATAAAGAACCGCCGAGATCGAGTGATGTTTATGCTGATGCTCCGATGTGGACTACGGGTTGAAGAGGTATCAAATCTGACTCTTGCGGCCATAGATTTTCAGCGCAAACAGATCGTCGTCTACAACGGCAAGTGGAGAAAAGACCGGGTGGTGTATATCAGCAACGATGCAGATCATGCCCTTAGAGAGTATCTCGGGGTTAGGCCAGCATCCAAGGCAAGGAGGGTCTTCTTGGCGGAGAAGGGGCCGTGCCGGGGAAGTCCATATCGGTTCGAGGCATGCAGAAGAGGATACAACATTACGCCCGAAAAACGGGATTGAATGTGTCCTGTCATCAACTGAGACATACAATGGCCACCCAGCTGCTGAATGCCGATGCCAGGTTGGTGACGGTTAAAATGCTTTTGGGACACGGTTCTATTTTTTCGACCCAAAGGTATTGCAGGGTGTCAAACTTGAAGGTGAAGCGGGATTATTACAAAGCCATGGAGGTCGTGATGCTGGGAACATCATTGGAACGACCCGGGCCAGGCTAGTGGTTATGGGGATAGAAGAAACTCACCCCGACAGAGGCAGCTACTCTGAGAAGGCAGATTCAACCATCTCTAGTAGCTACTTCCTTGTTGAGAGGGGGGGATCATTTTGCATGTTCCTTTCGCTCGGGATATCTCTTTATTTACAAGATGAATCAGTTATCTTTCGCCGAAGGCTGATTCTATCGATTTGCGATTGGATTAATCAGCTGCTTGCTATCCAAGTGGCGCTCTTAGGAGCCGAACGTCATCAATCCATGCCGTTCCCTTCCCGTCGATAACGAGATTCAGTTTCACGTTGTCGGGATTCTCTCCCTTTTTTAAGAAGAATGGAGTCTCCTCGGTCGTCCATTCGGTGGTACCAGCGAGCGGAGTCTGGAGCCCGCGGGAGAAGAACTCGCCTTTGCCCGGGAAATGGCACCACATCTCCAGGTAGGCTCGGCCCTCCACATTTTCCGTTCGGAGGCGGGCTTGATAGATCAGGCGTGCATTCTCAGCGTCAATGTCCCCTGTCTGAAATAAACGGATGACGGTAGGCCTGGTCGATGTAATTTTCAAAGAGCCATTGCCATCCCTCGAAATTTCCTTGTCAATCGCTACGCCTGAACGTGTAATAATTCCCTCCATGCTGTCAATGGGAAAATGTCTCAGCTCGAGTACTTGTTCAGACGGGTTAGAACAGCTGACCAGGAAAAACATCATCCAAACACATACAAACAAAACCAAATCCCTCATCCTCATGTCCCTTTCCTCCTTTCCCGCTTCAGCCGATTCCGGCCCAGACTAACATTTGTCAGGTCTGCAAAGCGTGAACGCAGCCCTCATAGATCAGTACAAATTTGTTAAACGTTCAGTTTACTATTTTGACCTCATATTGGGATTTGTCAAATTCCCTTACTGATAGTCCTTGACCCATCTTTCGATTTCACATAAGAGTAGAATCGAGGAAATTCTCATATTCGGGGGAATAAGATAAATGGGAAGCTTGATGCAGATCATTACCAGGAGACACAGCGTCAGGGGCTACCGGGACAAGCCGGTTGAAAGGGAGAAGATCCTCCAAATCGTTGAGGCGGCGCGCCTTGCTCCCTCAACGAGCAATGTTCAGCCATGGCGCTTTATCGTCGTGGAAGACCCAAAGCTGAGGGATGACCTGGTGAAGAAGGGGATGGGAATAGTGGTTCCCAATCGGTGGGCCAAAGAAGCACCAATCATCATCGTCCTCTGTGCCCATTTGGACTGGGTTGTTCACCAATTGGGGGCAAGGACCGCGGATTTGCAGTATTACCTTCTGGACATAGGAATTGCAGGGGAGCACATGGTCTTGACGGCAACTGAGCTGGGTTTGGGCACCTGCTGGATCGGTTGGTTTAGGGCCAAGGCCATCAAAAAAATCCTCAACATCCCCAAGGGTTGGAAAGTCGCAGCACTAGTCACCTTGGGCTATCCCAAAGAGGAAGGGCCTCCAAAGACCCAAACCAGGCTCGGCCTCGATGAGATTCTCTTCTTCAATAGAGTGGGAGGATCATGAGAGATCCCCTTCTACCTTCCTTTTCCCCTAATCTCTTAATCTCGGATTGGAGTCATCGGCTTCCACTCACCACAAGGCGGTTTGGATCAATTTCCTTGCCCATGAGAAACGACTCCACGTTCTCCACTGCCATCATTAGCCCGGCAATGGTTGCCTCGGGAGTCATACCCGAATTGTGGGGAGTCAATACAACGTTCGGCAGGGTCGTCAATGGATCCCCAGGCGGAAGGGGCTCTTGGTCATACACGTCCAGTGCAACCCCTGCAATCTTTTTTGACCGTAATGCGGCCTCGAGTGCACCAGGCTCAATCAGTCCCGCACGGGCGGTATTCACAAAAAAGGCATTTGGCTTCATCAAATCAAAGTCCTTTTTTTTCAAAAACCCCTTGGTTTCATCGTTCAATCTGAGATGAAGGCTCACTACGTCGGCGGTTTTCATCAGCTCCTCTCTGGAAACGAAACGAACACCGCTTTCTCGTGCTCTTTCTGGAGACGGATGCAGCGTCCATGCGATCACATCCATACCCAATCCCTTGGCAATTATTGCCACATGTCTTCCAATCGCTCCCAAACCGAATATGCCCAAAACCTTACCGCTGAGCTGTACCATTTCTACCCGTGGCCAGCTCCCTGATCGGACTTCCCGATCCAGATAGGGAATCTGGCGCGCCAAGGCGAGGAGGATGGCCATGGTATGCTCGGCCACGGACACTGCATTGGCTCCGGGTGTATTTGTAACGGTGATGCCCAGTTCCCGTGCTGATTCGAGATCCACATTATCCGTTCCCGTCCCCCAGATGGATATCAACCTCAAATTTGGGCACGAAGTGAGAACTTGTCGGGTAAAATGGCTGTATGCCCGGACATTAATGACCGCCTCAAAGGCATTGATCCTTTCAGTGAGTTCTTCCTGGGTTTCAGCCTTGTGGGAATAGATTCGGACGTTTCCAAGGCCCCGCAGTTTCTCCCCTGCTTTCGTCCCAGAGATAGCCGTGGGAAAATCATCGGGAATAACAATTTGACGCGTCATACTGCTTCCCCTATCTTTCGCTTTCAACATGTCCCCTGAGAATTCCCTTCTGACTACTGCCTTATAGACCATGTTCAGGAGGGTCTATATGTCAAATATGCGCAGCCCGATTTCCCGCTGAATGGCAGCTGCATAGGGTGGCATGTTCGTGCACTCCAGCACGATGCCGCCTACCTCTGGGTAGTCAGATGTCATCTTCCTTGCAATCTTTACCAATTTGCCTTTTGATTTCTCCACATTCAGTTCCATCTCATCATTGAGAATGGCCCGGGAGAATTCCTCTTCCCCTTCTGTACCTAGTATGACGTGAGGCACTTTGTCGACATCTACGGACGAGAGGTGTCTTTAGGTTAAAGACGTGGCATGAATTTCACTAACAGTATTTCATGAACGTGTTAGCAGTTCATAGAGAAGAGACAAAAGCTTCCTCATCCTCTCTCGGTTTGTAAGATAATAATTGCCACAATGACCGAGATTCCCCCGATGATTTGGGGGAATAACAGGCGTTCTCCTAGGAGAAGGTAGGAGACCACCCCAGCAACAATGGGCTCCAGGGTGCTGGTGATGCTCGCCCGGGTTGCCCTGATATATGTTACTCCCTGGAAGAATAGGCCGAAAGGGATAACGGTCCCCACGATGACCACGTAGAGAAGATAGGGCCACTCCGTCAGGGAGAAGCCTCGCCGCAAGACCTCCCAAGGGGTCACAAAGAGGGCCCAAAAGAGGGCGCTTAAGCCAAAGGCATAGACCAGCATGGTCCAAGGGCTATACCGCTTCAGCCCCCATTCCCCATATAAGGTGCAGAAGGCGAAAAAGAGGGCTGTAATGAGGCCACAGATTAATCCGATGGTATTCAATCTCAACAACTTGAGGTTATACCCCCCCACCAGAAAGAAACACCCCCAAAAGGCCAAGGCCAGGGAGGTAACCTTAACCCAAGTCAACCGCTCCCCTTGAAAGGAGACGGCGAAGATGGCGATGAAGATGATCCCTGTATATTGGAGAAGGACAGCAGTGGCGACATTTGTTTTACTGATAGTGTAGAAAAACATGAAGCTAACCATGGTCATCCCGCCAATGGCAAAGGTTACCATGAAGGGAAAGTCCTTTTGGGTGAATCTGATGAGATCCCTTTTGAAGAGAGCCAGAACGGTGAACAGGATGAGAAAGGCGAAGGCGGATCTGATTTGGACCAGCATAGCGGGCGAAATTCCATGGTTAAAGAGGTACTTTGCCGCCACGCCATTTGTTCCCCACATGGCTGCGGCTAGGATGACGAAGAGATAGCCTTTCCATTGGTTTGTTGAGTAATTGTGCGCCGCCATTGAGACCCGCGAAATTGGGATGCCTCGCTATTGAGGACCGGAGCGGAATAGTATACGTGTACCTCTTCATGAGCGGATTTGCAAGGTGAATAGTCTCGGTAGATCGGATGCCCCGACCTAAGAAGATGGGTAAAATAGTACGCGGGCCCGATAGTCTCCTCGAATCCATTGCTTCCTTTGCGGAATGCCTTGAATACCTCATGAAATTATGTTACGGTCTTACCTCCTGAAAGGACTAACCCGCCTTTTTTGGCTTCCTAAAGAGTGCTCGCCCATGGAAATTAAGACGATGGACAAAAAGGCCCTTTCGCTATTAAGCTTGGGCCACATGGTTACGGATATCAATCAGGGAGCCGTGCCCATTCTCCTCCCCTTCATCAAAGAGGCGTTACATATTTCCTACGCCAAGGCCGGGTTCATCCTCCTCGTTGCCAATATGGCCTCTTCCATCATTCAACCCGCTTTCGGACATCTTTCGGATCGTTATCCCCAGGGGTGGTTCCTCCCGGGGGGCATTCTCCTCGCCTCCATCGCATTTTCTCTGACAGGGTTTGCGTGGAATTATGAGACGCTCCTTATTCTCGTTGTCCTCAGCGGGATCGGGATCGCCAGCTATCACCCCGAGGGCTATCGGACTGCCCATTTTTTTACCGGTGAAAGAAAGGCAACGGGAATGGCAATCTTCTCCGTCGGCGGGAATCTCGGTTTCTCCCTTGGGCCCATAATGGTAACTTATCTGGTTACCTACTTCGGACTCAAAGGCTCCGGTTTCTTCTCGATACCCGGAGTTATAACGGGTATTCTCTTCCTTTCCTCCCTTCAATGGCTGATTTCCCCTGTCAGGAGTTCTTTGGTGGGTCGGCAAGGAGGGATAAAGATTCGGGCCCCTTTTCGGAATATACTTAGCCTGGTCCTACTCATTCTGACCGTAACCATGCGATCCTGGATCTTCGCGGGTTTGATGACCTTTATCCCCTTCTACTATATCAACTACCTCAGAGGTGAAGCCATCTATGCGGGGAAATTGGTCTTCATCTTTTTGGTTACCGGAGCCGTCGGTACGCTCTTGGGTGGGCCTTTGGCGGATCGATGGGGTCACAAGAACTTCCTCTTGATTACGTTGGGAATTACATTCCCTCTGATATTGGCCTTCCTCACCTTCACCGGCTGGGCCGTTATCATTATCCTGGGGCTTTCCGGCCTCGTTCTCGTCTCCAGCTTTACGCCGACTATTGTAATGGCCCAGGAAATGCTCCCCCACAATCTGGGGGTTGTCTCGGGTATGATGGTCGGTTTTGCCATTGGTACAGGGGGGATTGGAGTGACCCTTTTGGGATATCTGGCGGATCTATGGGGGATCCCCTTTGCCCTGAAGGCCATTGCCCTTATGCCTGTCATCGGATTGTTGATCGCCTGGTTCATCCCCTATCCTCCAAAAAGGGCCTAAAAGTTTATTACTCTCTCTTTATGGGCAAAGTAAATCGGGCGGAGCTGTCCCCTTTGATGTGACATCATCCTTCCCTGAGGTTTGGTGCTTACCATGAACTAATGGGATTTCATCTCAGAAAAAATAAAAAAAGGTGGTTTGCGAAAACGGTGAGGTAGAAGAGCAACGTACATACGATGATAGTCTTGACAATGGGTAGATTCTTGTAAATGCAAAGGAGGAAAATGCACAGCGCGGTTAAGATGTATTTTATGGCAAAGAAGTAGATGTTTCCATAGCCAATCAGGAAATCCATGAAGGGGTTGATTTCCCGGGCTCCTCGTCCAACATGGAAGATCGTGAAGTAAGCGTCCAAAACGGAAAGCAAGATAATGAGGAGGAGGGAAAGCAGGAGGTAAGGGCCATAGAGGTCGACATACATATAGGTTTTCCGGTCCGCCTTTCGCCGAATCCATCGACGGCGACCGAAGTGCAGATATCTGCTGGAAGGCTTCGTTGGCTTTTGGCGTCGATCCCTCACTATTCGTCTATCCTTTTCGGATGTGACCATTTTTCACCCACGGATGCCTGTTTGCAAAAACGATTCCGGTCAGATGATGGTCCTTTGAAAGGCATTCAACGAGCAGAGCTCTATATCAATCCTTTTGGCCATATCAAAGATTGTAAAGAATTGGAGGAATTAGTCAAGTTGGTTTAAGTTGGTTCTAGTCGGCCGTTATTGGGAGTTGGTGGTTACATTTTGGTTGAGAATCAGAGGATCTTGATGCCCCTCTTACCCCTTAGGAACTTAGAAAAGAGGGCAAGCAATGGAAAAAAATTTCACCATGTTTTGAGGGCCTTTTTACCCTCAAGGAGGTAAGAAAAGATTTTAACACCTACCAGTGTCAGGGTTGTTAGGGTCGATAAAGATGGTAAGTTCGAAGTGACTATGTGAATGGAGCAAACTCGGAACCCGAAACAGAAGAAGAGATGCCCCCTGAAGATGACACGGGAAAGGCAGAATGCAATGACTTTATATTATTTCAATATCTTAGAATTTGGATATTTCTTAATCCACTTTCTCCACTTGGTGTCCTCGGAGGGAATTTTGGGGAGCCATCTTTTGAAGTATTTGCCCTGGATGCTCGTAAGGCCCTTTCTATAAGGGTACCAGAGGCTACTCGTCTCTCTGTCGTATAACACAAAAGTGTTCTTATAGGTCCAACCGGAGGGTACGAGGGATAATGTCTGACCGTCTATCTGGCGACTGTACACAGCCGCTAAATTGACGAGAGGTCAAAAACCCACCGCGATTGGTTTTGATCCTATCTTGCTATTGGCGATCTCGTGGCCCCGGAGTCGCGGGATTGAATAAGCTTGTGCCTGAAGATTCTCTACAACGCCGAGGACACGAAGGTTCTGGGGAACGTAACCGATGTCATCACTCAGATAGGAATCGTCCAGGGGGGTAAAGGCGTTCCTTCCCAATCCAAACTGGAACCTTTCGGGCTTGAAACCGATCGACTCCGCCTGGGTCACGTCCCATCGCTCCCCCGTAGTATCTACAATATACGCCTTGCCATCATCTCTTATCACACGAGAGAATGCGCGGTTATCCGCCATCTAAGAGATAACACCAAGGATGATCATAAAAAAATAGAATGCTCTTCTAAACATAGTTCCCCCTTGTCCTCTCACCTGCGCCTCCTCGCTATAGTGTCTTAAGAAACGCCACCAAAGACTTAACATCTTCATCCGGCAGTCCAGCAAAGGACGGCATTGCGCGGAAAGGTGTTTTTAGCTGTTTTCGGACGTTATCCTCTGTTACTGTCCCGCCACTCATCGGTAGTTTATCCCATTTAAAAAGCTCCTTGAGTCCTGGGCCGATTCTGAGCTCGGTTCTATCCGCGTAGTGGCAGTCAGCGCAGCCCTTATCATTAAAGAGGCGGGCCCCTTCCCGGGCGAGTTCCTCTTGTAAATCTCCGGTGATCTGGAAAGAACTTACTCCACGCATCGGGAAATAGTACCCAGCAGAGGTCGCCGTCGTGGTCAATAGTAATATAAAAACGCCGAGGCCTATTGGAACCGCCATCGTGTAATACTTTTTGTAGAACCGGACGAGTATGATCTTGAGGAAGAGCAAGAAAAAGGTCGCCACGGCAAAGATGCCATGAAGGACAGCCCTAACAGGGAGATCTTGGCCCATTCCTCTCATAATTTTTATGCAAAAGTTGGAGATGAAAAGGAAAAGACGATAAAAAATAGCCACTCAGTCGGTGGATTAGACGTAACTTTTTTGGATTGAACCTCCTCTCCTCCGTTCGGCCAAGAAGTTCCAGCATAACCACCAGGTTGACAATGGCCAACCCCGTCAAAATCAGCGCGAGAATGGACTTGGTTAAGAAAATCATCACCGTATACCTATTACTCCTTGCAATGGCCTTCCCCGAATTCGACACCAGGGACTCACTTCCCTTAAGTCAAAATAGCAGAATCATGATGGACGAGTCAACCAGGCCGGAATTGGAAGAGTATAACGACAGTTTTTGAAGTCTTCTGGTCTAATCCTTTCGGGTAAACCCTTCAACCTATCCGCCGAAGATATTTCAAGGCCTATTATTATAGAAAAGTTTGGCCCCTTTTCCACTGCCCCTTTAAAATGTTTGCACAATGAGTCGAAGGTCGGCCGAATAGCCCTGTGAGGTCACGTCCACGAATCGCTCATGAGGCCCCGATAAATTGTCCTGGCTCTGGGTTGGCCCTTGAGTTTATTGATTGCTCTATGCTCGATCTGCCGAACCCTTTCCCGCGATATCCCGAAGCGCTTTCCAACCTCTTCCAGTGTATAGCTCTTCGGCTCGCCGATACCGAACCGAAGGCGCAGAATCTGCTCCTCCTTCGAATTGAGGAGAGAAAGGAGATCTCGGGTTTTTCTGGCCTGATCCATACACTCGAGTAATTCCTCTACGAAACTCAGGCTTTCCTCGTCCCCGATAAAATCCTCTAGTTTACCGTCTTCTCCCACCTGGGTTTCCAAGGATACTGGCTCCTGAATTAGGTCCATGACCTTCTGAACATTGGCCAGATCAATCCCCGCCTCAGTGGCGATTTCCTCAGGGAGGGGGTCCCTGTCCCGCTCTTTGGTCATCTGGTGAAAAGCCTTAAAGACTTTACGTTTCATCTCCAACAGGTGGTTTGGGATCCGTATCGTCCTGGATTTGTCGGCCAGGGCCCTGGTAATAGCCTGCCTGATCCACCAAACGGCATACGTGCTAAACTTAAACCCCTTCCGGTAATCATACTTTGTAACAGCCCTCATTAACCCCAGGTTTCCCTCCTGAAGGAGATCGAGGAAGGAAAGCCCTCTATTGACATATTCTTTGGCAATTCTGACAACGAGCCTCAAGTTAGACTGAACCATTTGCGCCGTTGCCTCCTTCACATCGGCCTCTGTCTTTTTCAGCTCTTTCAGCAGATCTCGAAATTCATTCCCGTTATCGCCAGAATGCCTGTTCAGCTCCTCCAGCTTTTGAACCGCCTTGCTGGTGATTTCTTCCCTGGATCGAGCAATATCCCAGGTCTTGATCTCACCATCCTCCAGTTCGTGGTCCGAGGGGTCAATTTCCCCCAAAACGACTGAAAATCGCAGAAGGAGAATGCGAATTTTCTGCTCACCAAGGCGGATACGCTTGGCCAGTTCAATCTCCCTCTCCCTCGTAAGCAGGGGAACCTTGTTCATCTCCTTGAGATACATCGCCGCGATGTTCCCATCGCGTCCGCGATCATCCTTCTGGTTGACCTCCTTGGCTTGCTTATCAGTCACATAGGGATCGTGCTCCGCTTCTTGCGGAAGGGTAGTAAGCTCTCTCAATGGACCCCAAGATGTCAATTCAAACGCCATAAGCCATCACCTCCTGTTCACGGTTCCTCGTCTTCTCCATTTGTTTCGCGCCCTCCATTGGTAAAAGCCTTGTATGGACGCGATTCAAGGATTTGTCGATTTCGTCCCCAGCCCCAACTCTGAGGCAATTTCGGTTTCCAAAATACAAACCGAAGAGAAAGGTCAATTAGAGGGATTTGGAAGTGAGAAAATGGATTACGTCGGAAATGACCTATCCAGGACTGCCTTTGTCAATGAAATCACGAGAACTTTTTCATCCTCGGTTAAGTCCGGGAACCAATTTCTCAGCATTCTCTGTTCAAAATATTCTCTTCCCCTTCCGCTTTTTTTGATCTCCTCAGGGAGAATATCCAGTAATATTTGGCTTAGGATTTCCCCAATGCCCATTTCCATATCACCTAAACCGGGGATTAATTTCGATACAGCTCATGTATTTCCCTCTTTTTCACTCAAAGCCTACCAAAATGGGAGAAAAAGTATATGGGGTAGATTCCCCATTTTAGATGGAGAATTACCCCATTTCTTGGCCTCTTACCATGTACCGTCAGGCCGGAAATCCTATCCAGGCCAATACGAAAATTTTCCCTCGGTGTTTTAGGACTCTCCTTCCCCGTTTGGATCATGAGAATCAAGACCCCTCTCGGATAAAATGGATTGAACTAATTCCACAACTTCGTCAGTCGAGGTGCACTTTGGGAGGAAGTAATTAGCCCCGCTTTGACCCGCAGCCTCTCGGTGTTCCGGTGAATTATAATAAGTAAGAATGATAATGATTATCTCGGGATACTTCGTCTTTACTTTTTGGGTCACCTGGAGACCGCTCTCGCCGGGCAATTTGATGTCCATGAAGATGAGATCGGGAACAAGGGCATCGATCTTTTGCAAGGCTTCCTCACCATCCTCCGCCTCCCCAATGGCCATGAAGGGAAATTGGGTATGCAGAACCTCCTTGAGCGTTTGCCGAAAGATGGCGTTGTCCTCAACGATCAATATCTTGAACATGATGATTAATCCAAAGCATGGGCCGTGAAAATGCCGATGCGGTCCTCGCTGAAAACTCCGGTCTGACAGCCGTGTTTCTTAAGCTCCAAAAGTCAGCTTCATTTTTTTCGTCAAAAGACGAGATAATACCTCTAAATTTATCTTTACTAATGATTATTGGCGTGGTAAATAGGGTATGTACTTTATAAAGTTCGATATTTGACGGTATTTTTTAGGGGGGGAGTGGGAATCGGCGACGGCATGGGGAAAAAGCAATAAAGCTTCCTCCTTTGGCTTTATTCCTTCTGAAACCCGTCACCCCATCTTTTCATCGTATCATGGGAGAGAAGCAGGGAATCGTTATAGCTGAAGACCATACGATCCTCAGGGAAGGGTTAAGGGCACTGATCACTTCGAATCCTGATTTTGAGGTTGTAGGCGAGGCAGGAGATGGCCGCGAGGCTATCCGATGCGTTGAGAAGCTCACGCCAGACCTTATCCTAATAGATCTTTCTATGCCGAGGATGAATGGCATGGATGCCATCAGAGAGATCAAGAAGGGATGTCCAGAGACGAAGATCTTGGTCTTAACGGTCCACAAAACCGAGGAATACATTCTCGCTACCCTGCGGGCCGGCGCAGACGGGTATGTCTTAAAGGATGCCACCCATGCTGAACTGTTGATGGCAATAGAGAGTGTTTTAAAGGGAAAGCCTTATCTTAGTCCTGGGGTTTCGGAGAGGGTGATAGAGGGATACTTAGAGGGAAGAAAAACCCTACGATCGGAGTCCCCATGGGATACCCTCACCCAACGCGAACGAGAGGTCCTGAAGCTGATCGGTGAGGGATACAAGAATAAAGAGATTGCCGACTACCTCTATATCAGTGTAAAAACCGTGGAGAAACACCGGGCCAACCTCATGAAGAAGCTGGACCTCCATAGTATCTCGGCCTTGACAGCTTATGCCATGGAAAAGGGGTTGGTTACCAGGTAAACCCCACTGCTTACTGCCCACTCCCTACTTCTTCATTTCTTCCACGCCGCCCGGACGACGGTTCCTTCCCCCTTACCGTACTCGATGAAAAAGGACCCGCCAGAAAGTTCCGTTCGCTCTTTCATGCTGGAAAGGCCTAATCCTTTCCTAGAGTTCTCCACAGAGAGAGCCTTCTCCAGATCGAAGCCGATGCCGTTATCCTCGATAACCAATTCTATCGTGCTATCTATGCTTTTGAGGGAAATATTTGCCAGATTTGCTTTGCTGTGTTTGGCCACATTGTTCAGGGCCTCCTGCAAGACCCTGTAAATAGCTGTCTTCAGAGGATCAGGAACTTCATTTTCCTGTATGTTGATCTCCTTCTCGATGCGAATTCCCGAATAAATCGTTTGAAATTCCCGACAAAACCAGGCAATAGTAGCTAAAATACCGAGATCATCCAGGGTTGCCGGCCGCAAGTCCATAGCAATTTTTCGAACTTCCTCGATGGATTCCTGGATCATGGGAATAGCGACCTCCAATGACTTGAACATCGGCCCAGGTGTTTCTCTATCCATCCCTTTAAGGCTATTCTCGACGCTAAATTTGATGGCACTCAGGGATTGCCCAATGGCGTCATGGAGTTCCCGGGCGATCCGTTCTCTCTCTTTTTCCTGTGCCGTAAGGAGCTGGGAGGAGAGATATCTGAGCTGCTTCTCTGATTCCCGGAGTGCCTCTTCGGCTTGTCTGCGCTCTTTTATTTCCTGCTTTAGTTTAGCAGTACGCTCCTCCACCCGATCCTCCAGCTCGTCGTGAGCTTTTTGCAGCGCGTCCTCAGCCCGCTTGCGCTCAGAAATGTTTATGACCATTGACCTACTCTCAACGACATTCCCATCCCGATCTTTCAAGGGCTCAACAGTGAGGCTTATCCAAATGGGCTGGCCATCCTTGCGTTTCATCTGCAGCTCAACGTCCCTTATCGATTCCCCGGCCTTGAATCGCCTTAGAATTTCTCTTGCCTCGGATGTACCATGAGGGGTATCAGCATAGAGATCCAAAACCTTCATCCCCGCTATGGTTTCCTTATGATAGCCAAGCAGCTGCAGTGCCGCGGAGTTACATCTTAAAACGGATCCATCGACAGCGCTGATCGAAAAATAGGCGATTGGTGCATTCTCGTATAGGTCACGATACCGTCCCTCGCTCTCACGAAGCGAATCCTCCGCCCGCTTGCGCTCGGTGATGTCTTCTTTGACTCCAACGAAATGGGTAATAACGCCTTCCTCATTCTTGATCGGGGAGATCGACGCAAACTCCCAGTAGAAATCCCCATTTTTCTTCTTGTTGTGGAATTCCCCCCGCCACTCTTTACCATGTGTAATCGTCTCCCACAACTCCTGATAGAATTTAGGAGGTTGTTCCCCAGACTTTAGGATTCTTGGATTCTGTCCAATCGTTTCCTCGACGCTGAATCCGGTGAGTTCCGTAAATTTTGGGTTGACGTATTCTATGGTTCCCTCTGAGTCCGTTATCATCACGCTAGTCGGGCTTTGTTCTACGGCACGGGACAATTTGCGTAGTTCTTCTTCGGTCTTCCTGCGCTCGTTGGTTTCTTCTCGAAGTTCTGCGGTTCGCTCTTTAACCAACTCTTCACGAAGATCACGGTTTTTGCTTAACTGGCCTGCTGCCCGCTGGCTCCGGGCTCCCGATGCTTCTAATTTGGCCAGCCGTTGGAGCAATTGATTCAACTCATTTGCAAGTTGCTCTTTTGTCTTATCTTCATCTTTCATCTTGTATGTCTCCTGAAATAAGAAGCGACCTCATTTCCCCGACTTAGACCCAAAAGGCTCTAATAACCCTGAACTTTGGCTGATGATAAGTCAGGTAATACATGATTCCCCTGGGTGAAGAATTAAAAGCTTGGACGGTGAGATGTCCAAAAATACTCTGAACCAATATTATAAGTCAATCTAATTCCGAGTGATAGTCTACTAGGACAGTGACCAAGTTGAAGTCTTGCGCAAGAATCAAATTCGCTCTGAAGGCTAGATACGGAAAATCATAGCAGGCACCAAAAAATACGGCATTCCCGGTCATAAAATACATACTTCACCCCATTTGTTGCTCAACCAGCAATAAGGTAACCGTAACTGATAGATACTACAGAGCTGCAGAAAAGACGCTTATAAATGGAGCAAAAAATGGCTGATGTGAGGACAATTACAGAGATAGTGGCCGCGTTTGTTCGCGAAGGTTTCGCTAGTGAGCTCGGCAGGCCTGAGGTAGAAATGAAGGAAGTCCTCGTGTCGAAGAGGGTTCGTGAAGCCGGGTCGAGATTGTGGCTTGATACCGGGGATATAGAGGAAGCCTTAAGCTTATGGAATTCGAACTTCGAGGGGCTCACCGTCAACAAAACGCTCGTCAACAGAGAGGTTCAGAAGGGCATCTACGACGGTTTTATCCCCAAAGCCGCCTCAACGATAAGAGAGGCATCACCTGACATAGATGAGAGACGGTTATTGTTAGAGATAACATTTGCCTTGAACGCTTATCACTGGCTCAGGCTGGTGGAGAAGATCGACGCATACGTGAGCGTCGAACTCCATACCGATCTCGCGAATGATGTAGAGGGAACGGCAAATTACGGCAGGAGGTTTTACGAAATCTGTCTGGAGAGATTCTATGTGAAGGTGCCCCTCACGCCAGCAGGATTTCTCGCTGCCCGGAAGCTCGGTGAGTGGGGTGTTCCGGTGAACTTCACCTTTGGTTTTTCCGTCAGGCACAACTACCTGGCGGCCCTCCTGTCACGTCCCCGTTACGTACTGTGTGGTAAAATGAAACTCGACAACGGAACGAGATTTCTTCTGGTTGATCCACCCCATAAGATCTGAGAACTCCAGGGGACATGGGTACTAAGCCCCGACTCTTGGAATGTGCGGTCTATTTGGGGAAGGACTTCGATATTGAAAGGACGGCCTTCAAACATGAGGTTTTGGGCTCAGCCATGGGGGGTCGGGGATACCTGCTAGGCCTCCAGGGACTACCTGAAGGGGAGGGGCAATCAGGTTTAAAAAAGAGGGAATTCATCTTTTTGTCAGGAGGGAAGGAAAATGCATGATGAGGAAAGAATTAAAATCACCCCGGCTATCCGGGCATATTCCGACGATGCACATGAGAAACTGGACATCGAAATTGAGCTTCCCGGTGTTGAGAGAAAGGATATCGACCTCAAGATTCACAACGATAGTTTCTATTTGGCCGCTCCCAGGGACAATGTGCTCTATGTAGCCAACTATGCCACCTGCTGCCCCATTGATCCAAAAAAGGCAACGGCCAAATACAAAAATGGCCTTTTGAGGATAGAGGTTCCCTTCCTCGAGATAAAGGAAAAGCACATCAAGGTAGAGGTGAAATAATAGGGGGCTTATCCCTCTCTCGGTTCTTCGGGCTCTTGCACCATGAATTCTTCGGGCCCCTGTGCCACCTCTTCCTGATGGACATCTTCGAGGAGGTCCTTTAACACCTTATAGGTATCCTTTAAAATACGAACGGGAGTTTTATCAGATCCTCCTCTTCCAAACTCCTTTGCAATCTCAACAGCTCTGACAAGACACCACCTCTTGTTATTCACGGATAGGGCCATGGGAGAGACCTCCTTCTGCTGGGTTATGACGAAGATAGTCGAAAAATAGCCATTTGTAAAGAAAGAACGAAAGGCTCGCTCTCACGAGTGGGGGTGTGGGGATAGCATGAGGGCTTCGGCTACCTTGAGTGCTTTGAATGACAATTCCCTTTTGATATACCCCCTTTCCACGAGACCTTCAAGTTGTTCCTTGTCGATTATTTCACGTTTTCCTCCGCCTCTCATAACTACATCCACGTGAAGGTCGACATACCGGATCTTCTCGGGGTAGAACTCCACGGGAGTATTGATATTCCAGTATTCCCCCTTCAGCATCCCTTCCGCCGAATAATAAGCGTGTTTGATAAACCAATCCCCCTCCCTAACGCGCGTGGTGGCATAATCCCCCTTCTCGATGGCCAAGCCTAGCCCGTCATATCTTCCCCCCTTAAGGGCGCGGCGGATGAGCATCTCTTTCTTATCATCGGGTAGAAAGGTGATCTCACCCCCTTGAAGTAAAATAACCTTCCCCTCGGGTTTGACGTGTTCGATCTTAAGGCCCATCCCCACCTCCAAGGGATCGAGGATCAACCTCTTTTTGACAACCTCCTCCATCTTTCCCATCTTAAAGGGGTATTTTTCCACCTCCCTTTCAACGAGATCAACATACTCCGAAGCAATGATTCGAAACCGATGGTGTCCGTCCATGGTGGGAACGACCTCCCCCCTGATCCGGTCCAGGGAAGCCTTGGACAGATAGGGGAATTCCACGTCATAGATGGCCGTATCTTTATTTTGGGGAGGAGTAACCCTTCTTGAGACTACATCGAAAAGGGCATTTCTCAACGCCTCCATAACCTCCGCGGTCCGCTCGGGATCCCCTTCAAGAATTACCCCCTGTCTATCCGATCTATCCAGTATGGAGACGTCTATGGTTGGGGGCCCCGAATCTTTGATTCCGAATCGAGATAATACCTCTCGGGAGGGATCTACGATGGAACATCGAGAGTTCAAGAGAAGTTTCGTGAGGCCTGTAGTATATATACCCCGAATCTTGACCTTGATCCTTCCCATGGCTCAACAGACGGGCGACCTAGGGTGCCTTGGGTTTGGTCGATCCTCGTATTCTCGAGGAGTTTCCCCGGGCGGTTCCGCTTTCTTCGAGCTCGCGTTTAAAATCCTGCTCGAATTGGATATTAGTGGATTTCATCCCCCTCTCGAAGTCCCTTGGTGAAAACCCGATGAGGAATTGCCCACTGGGCTTGGAAAGAACGGTCTCCCCGTTGAGGCATACGCCTTTTTCGTCTCCATGGATAAGAAGCTGGGAAGGGAGTTTCCTCGTTGTGAAGGAGATCTTCTTTACGTCGATAACGGCACGCCTCACCTTCGCAAATGACAGGCCTGCATCCAGAAGCCCCTTGGCGGTTCTCAATCCGATGAGATCTTGAGGGGTATAATATTTCCTCCCCCCGATTTTGACGCTTGGAGTCAAAAATCCAATCTTATCCCAGTATCGGATTCTTCCTACTTTGACCCCGAATAACTTCTGTATGTCCCGAGCGGAATAAACCTTTTCCATTGCCCCATTCGACCTTTAAGCGCTACTCGTGAGATTCGGAGTTGGCCTCATATGAAAACCCCTTTCAATCTATCACGTGTGTTAACTGAGTCAAGGGAATTTTGCGCTGGAGCTTTATACAGATGCCATGCCCTCAAAATCCTCATTTGTTGCAAAATGGAGTGTATTTATGATTTCAAAAGGTTGCAATGCCCCTCCCCTCCATGATAAACCGATTATGCGGTGCGTAAGCTTGTTCGGCTATTTCACTTTGGCCGATAAATTCAATAAAGGCAGAGGAAAATGGGGACGGATTGGATCAAGAGGATTCTGGTGGTCGGAGCAGGTACCATGGGACATCCCCTTGCTCAGACCTTCGCCGAAGGGGGCTATTCGGTAGCCCTGGTCGACCTCAACAGGAAAACCTTGGATAAAGCTGCAAGCCTCATTGTATCCAATTTGCGAACTCTGGAGCATCTCCACCTTTTGGAAGAAGGGAGAGGAAATGAAATCATGGAGAGGATCCATTTCCTCGCATCCCTAGAGGAGGGCGCCCGGGATGCCGATGTGGCGATAGAGGTCATCTTCGAGGATTTACGAGGCAAAGGGAGAGCTATTCGAACGATTGGAAACGCTCTGCCCATCGAGAACGATCCTCGCTAGTAATACCTCCTACCTAAACATATTCGAGTTGAAGACCCTTAAGAGGCTCGAAAAGATCCTCATCACTCACTGGTATGCCCCACCTCATATTATTCCATTGGTGGAGATAGTGAGAGGGCCCCACACATCCCGGGAAACGGTGGAGATCATGAAAAGGCTCCTCTCTAAGCTTGGGAAAAAACCAGTCGTCATGGATAGGTTTATCCTGGGATTCATCGTTAATCGATTACAACGTGCCCTGGCCAGGGAGATCTTCCACTTGCTGGACAATAGATATGCCACTGCGGAGGATATCGACACCGCGGTCAAGGCGAGTTTGGGCATCCGACTTCCCATCCTCGGGGTGGTCCAGCGATATGATTTTACCGGGATTGATCTGGTCCACCAATTCATGAGGAATCCGTCCATCGATTTGGTGAGCGAGGATAAACCCTCTGAAACCCTTAAGAGGTTTATAGAACGTGGGCACTTGGGCGTGAAGTCCATAAGGGGTTTTTACGACTACTCGGGCAAAAAAATGGATCAGATTATGCGGGAACGGGATATTAAACTCATCAAACTGAAAGACTTTTTGGAGGGTATCTGAAAACTTCGACCTTTCTCTTTTTGTGTCAATTTTTGTCAAAAAAGTGAAAATATTTCAAAGATTTCAAATCCCCGCCTTCCCCCCAATGGATATTCCTTCAGTACTCCCCTCAATGAAAATGTTCTCCTGAGGGCCTGTTGGAATGCAATTTGCTTTCCCCTAGAAATTGCAAAAGAAACTGAACAATTACTGAGCATCACCTGATATTGAGGAAGGAGTTGCAGCATGAAGGAGTATATCCGTTATACCCTTTTTTTTCTCCTTGGTGGGTTGATCGTTTTCGTTGTCTTCTTCTCCTATAAGGCCTCTCCTCCGTCAACTAAGATTGAACGCATAAGAATCATCACCCATCGATCTCCATTGACATATCGATTGCCAGAGGAGATAACCTTTTGCGACGAGAGGGTCCCCCTCGAGAAGAGAAATGTTTGGGAGCGGCTGGATAAAGAATTCTTGTTCGCCATTGGAAACACTCCCCAGGTCCTGCTTTGGCTCAAACGATCTAACCGATATTTTCCATACATCGAGAAGAGACTAATGGAGGAGGGATTACCCGAGGACCTCAAGTACTTGGCGGTGATCGAGAGTGATCTTATACAGGATGTTCGCTCCCCCGTTGGGGCGGCAGGTCCCTGGCAATTCATGAAATCCACGGCAAGAGTAATGGGGCTCCGAGTCAGTGGTGTGATCGATGAACGTTATGATTTTATTAAATCGACGGATGCAGCCATCAAATACCTTAGAAGATTGAATCAATCCTTCGACAGTTGGATATTGAGCGTGGCGGCATACAACATCGGGATGACTCGAATTCGATCAGAGATGAGAAGGCAGAAAATCGACGACTATTACTACCTGGAGCTTCCTGAGGAAACGGAACGATACCTGTTTCGGGCCATCGCAGCCAAACTGATCCTTTCAAACGCTGGAAAATTCGGATTCTTCCTGGAAAAAGACCAATACTACAACCCGATTTCCTACGATATCGTCGATCTCAAAGTCAAGAGAACCACTTCCCTCAAAACCATCGCCCAAGCATCTCAAACCTATCTCAGAGTCATAAAGGAACTCAATCCGCAAATCCGTGGGCTCTATCTCCCCCGGGGTGACTATCAGGTTAAAATCCCCGAGGGGAAAACGGTTGCTTTTGAGGAGAATTTCAGGAAATCGCCCCAGGCCATCTATGTGGTGAAAAAAGGCGACAACCTCTTCAAGATCGCGAGGAGACATAATATCAGTATTTCTCAGCTCACGAAATTGAATGGAATGCACGAGGCGGAAACGATCTATCCCGGACAACGGATTATCATCGCTCAAGGAACGTGAATAGTCCCCGGAAAATACTCGAACCCTACAGGGCTCTTATCCTCCCTTGATGTTGATGACCTCAGCCTTCGTTATCCTGATCAAATCCCCTGGCGAAACGGCAAAGACGGCGTTGGGGCTTCCCGCGGCAGCATAGACCAAGGAAAAATTCAAGAGATCCTCATCCGCAAGGGTCCTCAGCCTTTTACTGTGTGCAACGGGTGAAACACCCCCTATGGAAAATCCGGTGACGTTCTTAACGGTCTCCGCATCCGGGTTTATGATCTTCTTGCCGAGAAGACGATTCATCTTCTCCACATCGACCCGATTGACCCCTGACGCGAGGACCAAAACCGGCTCATCCCCCACCATAAAGACCAGGGATTTGGCAATCTGCCCCGCCGTGGTCCCAATGGCCTCAGCGGCAGTTCGGGTGCTTTCTAAGAATTCCGTCACCTTTACCGTCAATCCCGTGGACCTAAAGGTCTGCCGAACCCTTTCCACCGATGGCTTCAAACTCATTTTCAATTCTGCTCCCCTTTTCAGCCCATCCCGACCTCCACGGAGTGCAAAAAGGCGAGCAATCTCCCTCAAGGGAAGGTGGATGGAATTTTTAAGACCCCGATATCATCGGTGTAGAAATCGGTGAGGTGATATAGAGCTCAATAGTGCCTGCCGGAATAATCTCCTTGATAGGACCCCTCCAACCAACCACCTATTCAGCTAATCCCTTCTCATCCATTATTGACAATACCTTGTAGATACGATATTCACAGGTGGAGATTTCCCCTACCATCTGGGCCATCGTTTGGCCTCGATTCAAACGACCCCATATTTCTTGGGCCAAACTCTTGGTCTCATCGTCATCCCATGAAAGGGTCTTCCTTTGAGGACGGAAGACTCGGTTTGGATCTGTGTAAGCGGCCTTCAGCATCTTCAATTCGTCCTGCAGGTGGGTAGCCTCCATCAAGAGGCCCATCGTTGTTGTCCCGATCTCCTCTTCCTCCTCAAGCTCCACAGGAAGCAATCCCCCCCTGAAGGTAAAAGCATCCTGGACGGGAGATTGGGACAGTTGATAGAAGGCCTCTTCCCCCCGCAAATGGCCTAATTTGGCGTATAGTACCTTACCTGTTTCGAAATAGAGCATCGCAAAGACTTGTTCGAACTGGTCAGTAATGGTAAGGGACCCCGTCCTCTCTGAGCTCGCCAGTGTTTGAATGATGGTGGGGAGATCGAAATATTCCAAATTCCCCGAAAGGTGTTGATAGCGAGCTGCTACCCGTTGCTTTCTTAACCCATCCTCCAGACGTTTCGATAAAATCTCCAACAAGCCAATAGATAATTCCGGGATTTGATTCAAAAGGTCCATAAAGTCCCCTTTTTCGATCTTCAATATCTCGGCTCTCTGTGGTACCCTAGCCAGGGAGCCCCTCGAAGAACCGGTCATGATAGCCATCTCGCCGATGGGATCACTCTCTCCGAGGTAGGCTACAACCGTCATCTTCTCACGATCTCCCTTTGCACGGCAGATCTCAACCACCCCCGATTTGATCAAATAGATGGCATCGGAAGGATCCCCGATCCTGAAGATAATGCTCCCTGGCGTATGAGTTTCCATGTGGCCTCTATCCAGGATAGTCTTGAGTGCTTCTGTTGAGAGCCGACCAAAGATTTCCGCTTTTTTCAGAAAGCCGATCTCCTCCTCCACCTTTTCCGCAGTATCTTCCATTACCATACCCTCCCTTGCCCTGGAAATCCCGTCAAATCCTCATTATTCCCTGCTCTCGGTCTATCTTATAGGTCAACCCTTTTTCGCCAAAGGAATGGATGCTCGCGGTACCGAAATTCCCCCTCACCAAGGGCGTATGAATTGAGCTCTCATCTTTTCCCTGAGCGTTTTGGCAAAGGGTGGACGACACATTTGTAGGGGGCTCTACGGGTTATTCTGCACCAACAGTTCCCTCAATGCCAAGGCGTTTTTGACGGCAAATCCGTAGGCGTCGTTGTTAAAATAACTATAGACGTCCAGGCCTTTTCTTAACCATTCCCCGATTCTTTTGGACCAGTCGCGGAGCTCTCCTTCGGAATAATTGGAGTCGTAGAGGGATTCGCCCCCGTGAAATCGGATGTACACGAATTGGGCCGTTGCCCTCTCAACATATGGAAGGACTGAGGAATGCGCCACGCAAAGGGAAAAATTGTGCTCCTCCAGAAGCCCGTAAACCTCTGGACAAAACCAGCTCCTATCCCTGAATTCGAAGGCCTGCCGGACTGGTTTTGAAGTGGAAATATCTCCCAGGAGACCACAGAACTCCTTTGCCCTCTCAAAGTTAAGCTTGAACTTAGGGGGAAGTTGCCAAAGGATCACGCTCAACTTATCCTTCAACCCCTGAGCACGGTCGAGGAAAACCTCCAGGGGTTCCTTGCAATCCCTGAGTCGCTTGATATGGGTAATGAACCGGCTCCCCTTGATCGAAAAGAGGAAGTGCCCGGGAGTCCTTTGATACCATCCCTCAAAGGTCTTTCGGTTTGGAAGGCGGTAGAAGGTGACGTTCAGTTCGACCGTATCGAAGAATTGGCTATAGAACTCAAGCCACCCCTTCTGGGGTAACGTCCTTGGATAGAATACGTCATTCCACCAATGCCGATAATTGTATCCACTGGTTCCTACGAAAACCTTTGCCATCCATACGATCCCAGCAAGGCCTCATCAGCCTTTACCCTTTGAGCGATCTCCCCGCAGTCCCCGGCAAATTCAAGGGGAAGATAATCCGAGAGGTGGTGCGATTGTTACGGCTTTCGATCTCGAGTCTCCCCCCCGTCAACTGGACCAACCGCTTGGTGATATGCAAACCTCTTCCGCTAGTTTCACCGTCTAAAAGCCGAGCAATCTCCTCCCTTGGGATTTCCCCCGTATTCATGATCTCCACAACTGCCGAGTTCCGCCGCCGAAGGCTTCTAATGGCGATTTGTCCACCCTCTTTCGATACGGCATTGGTTGCGTTATTGAGTAAATTATCGAAAATTCTTCCTAGATACAAGGGACAACACATGACAGAGAGGCCCGGTTGCAGTTTCTCCCTCACGAGGTGGATATTCCCTAATTGCTGTTCCACAATGCCTACCTCATTGACCTCAAATCGCTCGATCAATTCGTCCGTAATGTCCAGAAGCTCTTCCTTACCTTCTGCGTACATTTCGAAGGCAAGTTCTTGCAACCTCGAGGTTTCCCTAATCAGAATATCAAGGTTCCGGTCTATCGACCCCTTTTTCATCTCAAATTCCCCTTCAGCCAGTGCCCTTTTCACCCTTTTCGCGAACCCGGCCGAAGCGATCGCTGGATTTCGGAAGTCGTGGAGGATATCCCGTAACTTCTCCAGTCGGACGGCTTTCATCAATTCCTTCCCGAAGAAAGTGAGGATCTCAACTTCTTCATCTCCGAAGCTCTTATGCGGATCCAGGCAGTCAACTGCTATAAAGTGGGTTACCAGCTCGCCTATCTTCAAGGGGATATACAGAATGGAATGGATATTATGGATTTGAATGAAGTGCTTCAACTCCTGGGTGATCAAAGGGCTTTTCGAAGGGTTCTTAATTATGAGGTAGGAAGGTGTAATGACCTCATGTTCATATTCGCCCAGGGGCCGCTGGTTGACGAGAGCATCGAAATAGGGCTCCTTCCTTATGTCGAAGACCTTTCCTACCCCATGATATCCGTGCTCCTCGGGATAACCCGCCTCCAAGACTACTTCACGACGGGTTCCCCTCACGGAAAACAGGGAACAACTTTGGATCCTCACCATATCGGCTATTTCGGGGATGAGTAATCTAAAGAAATCCCGTAATTTAATCCCCTCCCTTTTGTCTAATTTCCGGTAGATCTTTTCGACGATCTTCTCCTTGGTCTCGTTCAATTTCTGGAGGCTTAAGATCCTTTTCCGGGCTATAACGTAGGTCACCCTCCTCGCAAGGACCTCCGCAACTTTACGCTCGAGGGAGGTGAATTTCTTATCCTTGTCCTTATAGTAGATCTGAATAACGCCCTTGGTATCCAAATCTCCTATGACAAAGTGCGGAATATTCATCGGAACGGCAAACATGGAGTGGATTCCCATCCGGCGAACGATCCCCTTATTCTTGTACTTGGCCTCCTTTATGATATTCGGGACAAAATAACTCTTTCCTCTTCTGACGACCTCTCCGGCAATGCTATCCTCAAAGGGGATGGATTGCTGCCGTTTTTCCGCTTCGTATTGATAGGAGCCGAAGGAAACCATCTCCATCTTTTGGGGATCGAAAATCCTGATCGAGGCCGCCGCTGCTCCCAAAGATTCGGCAATGCGTTTTGCCGCGCCCTCCAAAATTTCCATCTCGCTCAGATTGGGATTGATCTCGATGATGTTTTCAACCTCATCGACCAGTCGGTTCACCTCATCATAGACGACCTGGGTTTGGACCTCGCGTACGATCTCCTGGAGTTCCCCATGGGAAAGCCCCGAGCCTTTTATTCTCGGGTTCTTCATCAGGGAACCTATCAATTCCCCTTCTTTTTCAAGAAGACGTCTTTTTCCCATAGTTCAATGAAGTGAATTCATCAAATCATCGCTTAAGCCGCCATGGTTCGATCGAATTCCCTCTCACATCCCCCATAAACCCTTCCGATAGTGGCTCGAGTAAATGGCGCCAATGGGATTATGGGCTAACACCCGATCTTTGACCACCAAAGTGGTTACAGGGGCGTCCAAATATTTGGAGAACAGGATATCGTTTCCCATACAGAGGCCGAAGATAATGTTCAAATCGGTGCGACTTCGGTTCAGTATTCTGGCCTGCGCGATGGGGTTACACGTTGCCTCAATTCTCCCCTCTTTCAGGTTAGGAAGGTTAAAGGCCTTTCTGTTGATCCCGCAGACCTTGCAGCAAACTGAGGAAATCTTAAACCGCTTTTCGAGTATTTCGTGGAGGATTCTCACCTCCTCCTCAAGATCGATGCAAAAGGCGATCCCCAAATGTCGGTAACCCATTTTCCTGCAAAAGAGAATGAGTTCCTGCACCCGGTTCATCTTCATATAAAACTCGGTCTCGATGGTGGAGGCTATCCTCAACATCTTCCGGTTTTTTCGATCCTTATAGACGTTGATTACATCGCCTCGTATATCCGTACAATCCATCCCCTCATGGCATTCCTTCCCGACACAGATGGCACAATTCATCTCCCAACTCCCTTACAGATATTAGCCCCGTCCTACAAAACACTTTTCATGCTAACACCTTAGCCGTAAGATGGCAATTATTTTCTCGGATTTCCGCTAATGGGCCTCTCAGTCCCTTTGCGGGACCTTGCCTGAATCCTCGTTCGTTCAACGAAGGGACTTATTTGCCATTTTAAGCATCGCTCGGGGAATTTGATGTTTGGACTATAGCCTCCTTGTTCGATTTGCCCCCATTTGAAAGTGTGTAACAAAATTCGGCAGAGGGTAAACGGTAATTTGCGCATCCTGGGCCAAGGAGCCCTTGATATTTCCAGGGTTCAGTTAAAAAATTGCTGTTATTTCAGTATCTTATATATCAATATTTAAATTATGGCATGATATTTGCTTAGAAGTAAACTGAGGTTTTACAAGGCCATGAAAAAATTTCTTCTTTTGCTTTTGATATTCCTACTGTTTTCCGCTTGTGCATCTGGTATGCGGAATGGGACCAATCCAGGGCTGTCCCCGATGCTGGACGGGATGTACGATAACAATCCCATTCTGGTCAACCAGCGGCTCATGCACATCCAAAGGATCATTAACTCGGTCTATTTCCTCCATACCGATACCGAATTCAAACTCGAGGATGGGGAGGTTATCACCGCAGAACTGGACGGCGCCGGTGTGTTAGTATTTGACAGGTATATCCTCACCGTTAGCCACGCCGTCTCCCATGATAGCCTTCAGGTGGAAATGCTCACCCCTATGGGAATCCAAACGATAGACATGCCGGCGGATAAATTGAGCGAACAAACCTATCTCAACCTAAACGGCAGCCGCATCAGGTTGGAAGAGGTTGTGAAGGGCAAAGAAGACGATATTGCCATCTTCAAGGTGCCGGATGGCCTCCAGCTCAATTCCTTCCCTTATGAGATTGGCAATAGCGATGAGCTCCAGGTGGGACATTTCATCTACGTCATCGGAAACCCCATGAATTACGGGATCAACGTAAGGGAGGGAATCGTAAGTTCAATGGTAGCCCCTGAGGCCATTGCCGCTATCCTGCCCCGGTTTGAAAATGCTTTCATGATCTCCAACGGCGTCAACCCCGGTGACAGTGGAACCCCAGTCATCGCCATCCGCGACGGACAATACGAGCTGGTGGGCCTATCCCAAGGGATATTCACCAATGCCCAGAACTTAAGCTGGGCTATAAAGATTAACCCTATCCTAAACAAGCTGAAAGATGGGATGGGAAAAATAAAAATTCCTCAGATGGAACAGCAGGAGAAAGTTACCGAAAGAACACACCCAGAGAGGCTATCTCGATACGGCCCAACGTAACCCGTCCTTCCCTGATAAAGTTTAGATCTCGTAACGCAATAAGCCCCATGAGTTTGTAGCAGCGCTTCCCGCTGAGAATTCCGGATTTATTGGGTCTCACTTGAGATCATTCCCCCTCATTTCAGGCCAAATCGCTTTGTGGTCCATCTGCCGGTTTTCGCGTTGAAACCGAAGGCCCTCAGGTTGGTGATAGCTACTCCAACATTACCCTCAGCTTCAACGGTAACCATCGATTCTCCCACCTCCAATTTCTCCTCATCCCATCTGTTCGTAAGAGCGCTGAATCCGAGAACCCGGAGGCTGGTAACGACAACCGCCACATGTCCATCATATTTGCTTCCGAGAACCCGTTCTCGAGAGATGAGATTTTGAGTCACCCAACGATTCCCTACGGCCGAAAAGGCCAGTAGCTCCCGTTCCCTCACCAAAAGGTATACCTCTTTCTCTACCACGTCTCCTGACGAAGCGAGCCCAAAGGGGAACCAGTTCAGCGTTATCAACAGAAGTATTGCCACAACCCCCATTTTTGTCATAGGCCATGTATCCTTTCAAGGAAACGGACTATCCACCTGAAGTATACTGTGATTGAATGCCTTATGGTCGCATAATCAAGGAGGGTTCTTTCTTCCCTTTGTCATATTTCTCCGCCATGATGCGGTAGATGGATGTAATCACCAATTGGAGCAAAAAAGGGTTGGGACGAAGTGGGCTGATTTCCCTTTCCAAATCGAGCGCCGCTCCAAGGCAACGCTTGGCTTCATCATTTCGATCCAGTTTGAGAAGGATGTATGCCATCTCCTCGAGTCTCCTCTTATAGAGGAATCTACGTTCCCGGGGGAATAGTTCTCCGAGGGCTCTTTGGTATATTCCCTGAAGCCACTCTTCTTTTTGGGCCGGATTGAGCGCGATTCGGCTCTCCTCCGCTTCTTTCACCGCCCTCGCATAAGGCTCGACATCTTCGGGTTCCAGTATCCAGTTGATAACCCCCTCCATTGCAAGGAGATTCTTAGAATCGGCAAGGAAACGGTCATTTCCCTTAATCTCGTCCCGATCCAGAAACTGGTAAATCAGTGGACCAGTAATCCCATTCTCTATGTCGCTGATCTCCTTTTTGGCCATCAGGAAATCCTGGGGAGGGGTTTTCTCCATTTTTTCGGTGAGGGAATATGCTTCCTCCAACAGGAAGCGTCCATATGCCGGCGGAATTTCCACAATGGGGAACTTGACCTTCTCCCTCAAATTCCCCAAAAATGCATTAAAGGCCTTCCTCGTCATCTGATTCCGCCGGAAATTCACGAGGCCTTCGATATCACTTACCAGAGCCTCAAAGGTATGGAGGCCTCGGGGGATCCCAGGAACCGTGAGAATGATGAGACGATTGCCTAGGTAGTCTATCCCGCTAAGAAAACCCTTGGGCTGACCGCCCGGAAGGGGCCGAATCACCGGAGCAGTACTCTCCCTTTCCTCCGTATCCTCAATGGATATTCCCCTCTGCTTCAAGCGGTAAAGGGATTTCTTTATGGCCTTGAGCAAGGGTTTGCTCCGGCAAGAAGCCTTCATCTCCATCAGGATCATAGCGGTAGCCCTAGAGGGAATTCTTACTAGACCTTCCGCGATAGCCGTATCCAATTCGCCCGATTTTCCCAAAAATGGGGATATGAACTCTAGAGAACGCTGTGGATCCTCATTCTGCCGTTGATACAGGCTTATCCTATCGATGATGGTTTGGATGGCCTGAAAGGTCTCATCGCTGTACGAGAGGCTTTTAACCTTTTTCTTTTTTTCCTTCTTTCTCCCCATAGGACTGAAATATCCTTGTAATCTTCGCAATTTCCGTATATTTTAACCCGTATCAAAATCCGTTCACCTTGTCAACGGACGATCTTGTGGAATTTCCTGAGCCTCTGGGGAAAGGCTTTGAATCAAGGGCTTGTTCCCAAATACCCTTTTGCTCTCTGAAAAGCATTTTTGACCATTCTAAAGTTGATGATTTCGTAAAAAGTCGAAATAAGACGGCAAAGAAAAAAGATCCGGATACAAGGCGCGCAAATCCTGAGGAATGAGGCGTACACAGCAGTATGCTGCAGTGACGAAGGGTGAAGCGGAACGCAGCCCTTCGGCTTTACTCAGGGCCGTGAGCCTGTCGAATGGCAGATGGACTTTTTACGAAGCCGTCAAAGTTCGCTTCACTAAGAATGGTTGGCAAAAATTCTTTAATGTTCGCTCCAGGAGATTTGAGCAATAGCCCCTCAATTAATTACAACAATATTTCATATGAATCTCAGTCTCTTATCGGGAATAGGCCGATGGAAAAACAAGTGATAAGGGAGTGGATATGGAGAAGAATGGCCCAGGAGGGTCCTCGCGGGAATCCGTATGGGGGGATTCCTCCCTTTCCGGGTCAGAACAAGGCCGCCGAAAGACTACGGCGAACATCCCTCTATAAGGAGAGCTTCAGCGTTATGGTACCCCCCGATCGGGCCCAGCTTCAGGTAAGGATCAACCTCCTCCAGGATCGTAAGAGATTGATCATGGCCACTCCAGGTCTTCGGGACGGGTTCCGTGAAATACCGAGCAGCGGAATACCTCCATCCCGTTGGGCTAAAGCCGTCAGTAGCGTAGGGGTGAGCCAATATGGAAGGAAATTGGCATCCACGTTGGACGAAATCGGCGGAGTCGACCTGCTGATAACGGGAGCAGTGGCCGTCAGCCTTCAAGGAGATCGCATCGGCAAGGGAACCGGATATTTCGATTTGGAGTATATGATCCTCCGGGAAATTGGCTCAGCGGGGGAAAAAACTCGGGTCATCGCCGTCGTTGATGACCTTCAGGTCTTCAAGGAGCTAACCTGGAATGAAAGGGACGTATCAATAGATCTCATCGTTACCCCCACCAAATCCATCCCGGTCCATCACCCTCGTCCCAGACCAAAGGGAATAGATTGGCTTTCCCTCCAACCACGCCAATTGAGGAGGATGCGTCCATTGCGGGAAATCCGTAAATCGAGATAATGGTTAGCTTTGAGATGCTTTTTTGAGCATTCCCCTAAATAGGCCCTTCAGGTTTGGGTGAACCAGATAACCCAATGTTTCGGCAATCTTGAAATGCCTCCATCCGAGATCATAATGAGCCGTGGCCGAATAGAGAATTGCCAGGTTGTTGTGGGCTTTTGCATAGTCGGGCTTGATCTGAACCGCCTTCTTATATTCAGAGATAGCCTCATAAAAGAGCCCCATTTTTCTATAGGTGGTTCCCAGATTGAAATGGACCGCCGCTATGTCCGGAAGGAGGGATACGATCTTCTTCCACTCGGAAATGGCCTTTTCAAATTCCCCGGCGTGGGCGTAAGCAGTGGCCAGGCTCTGGTGGGCCTCTATCAGATTAGGCCCTTTTGCCAAGGCCCTCATCAGCTCGATGTATCCGTCTCCATATTGTCTTTTCTTGCCATAAGCCAACCCCAGGTTAATATGAGCCATGGCATAATTTGGATTAATGCCAATGGCCCTCTTATACTCCGCGATGGCTTCTTCCAGCATGCCCTTTTTTTCGTACGCAAAACCAAGGATATTGTGAGCCTCCGCCCGATTGGGGTTCAACTCAACGGCCTTCTCCCACTCATGTATGGCGTTTTCGATCATCCCGTTATCGAAATATTCGATGCCCGAAATCAAATTCCGATCTTCCGACAATTCCTGCCCTCCAGGTTCATCCAAGAGAACCAATTTCCACGCCCCTCACCTGCTTTCGGAATCCCTCGCTTTCCTCGATGAGCCGACCGATATTGGATCCAACGATGAGTTTCACCTTGGGGAAGTCCTCATCGGGAATGGATTGAAGTCGTATCCCCAGGTCCCCCTCCAGCTCACTTTCTTTGATGGAGTCCCGGCTCCACCTCTCGACCAATTCCAATACCCCATCCCTTCCCCCTCTATTAAAGGAGGAGGCTAATACGGAAAGTACAAAGGTGTCCCTGGAGATGCAACAGATATCGGCCGATCGAATAGCGTAACTATTCCCGTTAAAGGAAACAGCCATTCCGCCGCCATCCCTTACCAGCTTGAAGGCCTGGACATCGGTAATGCTATCCCCAACATAGATCACGTCGGAAGGCTCACTTCCAGTCCTCTTCAGACTGTCCAATATCGCGTTAGCCTTTTCACCCCCCCCCACGGGGTTCACCTCCTCGAAAACCCGCCCCACCTCCATTTTGGCGATCTCTCCCCAAAAGATGTTGTGCAATCGTCTCACCGTCTTCTGATCTTCTGGAGATAAATCCTCAATACCCCTGGCTTCGTCGCCCCAGCTGATCATCTTCATCCCGGCAATCTCGGAGGCCAATGCCCTCAGGGGTGCCTCCTCGCCCTTGCCCAACGGATATGCATCGATGTTTACCTTCGTGCAGTAGACGTGATCCATGGGGAAACCAACCAAGCTACAAAGGGCATCCAGATAGGGTTCATAGCTCGTGCTGACGATAAAGGAGGGCATCAACCCATTGACAAACCGCAATGTCTCCATCGCCCCCTGGACCAAAACAATATTCTCCCTGGAATAGTTCACCATCTCCGCGTTGGTCATTCCATGGGCCTTCAAGAAAGGCAGAATGAGCTTCAGGGTATCCCCTGCCTTGTAGTCAGGTTTCCTTTCGACGTCGGCGAGGAAATCGTCGTATTTGCTGGTCATGGAGAAGAATCGTTCCCCGTCCGGGATGAAAGCGGCGCTGAGCTCCATGGCATTATCGTTCTTCGAGATTGGGCCCTCGCAATCGGTGTTAAATTGCCTCGTTTTCACATCCCCTCCTCGCATCAGCTCCCTTCCCATTGAGCCACAATGAGAAAATGTGCTGGATCATTAACCGCCGCAGCACTGCAACACTCTATAATTTTGCGCTCAGAGCGCCTTTTTCCGGTTTTTAGAGGTTTCATTCCGACTCCATTTCCCTCACATATCCTTCTATCTCATCATTCAGGAGAATCGGCCCAGCCTCTTCCCCCTTTTCGTTTATGACCTTCCCCTCCATAACTCTCACCCTTCCCTGGGCTAGGGCCTTCAAGGTATAAACCATCAGTGGAACTTCCCTCATCATCCCCTGCCGTCTGATCTCCATGAAAAGTGGGTTCCGCTCCCCTTCTTCCCCGATTACATCAGTCATGGTTTTTGTCATCAACCTCCCTTCCAAATCATCCCAAAGGGGGTCAAAACTCTCACCACGTATGGGAAAGGTGCAATACGTGATGGGTGGTCCCTCATCTAACTCACTCGTGGCCAGGTGCATCATCACACCTGTTTCAGAAGCCCTGTTTTCAATGAGTTGCCAAATGACCTCCTGCCAGGTTCCCTTGGGTCCCCCCGGTTTAGCGGGATGGAGGTTAATCATGGTATGGCGCCTGCACATCTCCGGGCTGACGATCAACATATAACCCGCCAATATGATGACCTCAGCTCCATACTTTTGTAGCCTGTTCATCACTTCCTCGTGGTATTTGGCACGCCATATCGCTGATGAAGCCAACCGGAGGTGTGGTTCAAATTCAGAACTGGAAAGGAAGATCACCTTTAAGTCCAACGTCTTGGCCAGTTCAATGAACCGGTCGCTTTCAAGGGTTTCTCCGGGCCTCCTGTTGCAGAACACATAGCCAATCCTCCCAGGGATCACCCCATTAGCAATATTCTCATAAACCCTCTGCAATAACTCCCTTGCCGCCTCATCACACCCCGTCGAAAACCATCCCATCGTATAACTCATCTTCCCTTATTCCTCCATAGGGTTAAAAAACTCGATCAAATCTCTTTTTGTTGGGTAACAATCCCTTCCAAAACCAGTCACACTCTTGCCCGCAACCCTCGTAGCGAAAAAGGCACAATCCTTCAAGGGTTTGCCCAGGATCATACCCGCCAAAAATCCCGCATCATACACATCGCCGGCACCGGTAGTATCCACGGCCTCAACCTCTTCGGCGGGCACCATAAAGAATTCCTCACGAGTTAAGACAGAGGACCCCTCTTTTCCCCTTTTGCAGACAACGATTTCAGGACCATAGCTCAGGAGGTTCTTACAACCCCGCTCATAACCCATTGATGTGAGAAGAGCAGTCTCCTTATCGGTAACGAAGAGGACGGAACACCTCTCTATGAAGGGCTTTATCTGCTTCAACCCCCGTCTGGCATATATCTCCCCTGGGTCAAAGCTCATTTTTCCGTGGGGCAGGAGATGTTCGAGGGCCGCCTTTTGAGCCTCCATGGGTAGTTTTCCTCCAAAAGAGGTTATGTGTAAAAGTCGGCTTTGAGAAAAGAGGCCCACGTCGATTTCATCAGCGCAGAGGGTGTCGTTGGCATTGGGCTGCATGAAAATGGATCGGTCTTGAGATTTGTCCAGGATTATCAGGCAAACGCCACTCTTATGGTTTCTCCGCACCCAGCGAATATCAACCTTCCCCGCCTCTAAGGAATGGATCAGGAAATCACCATCTTCGCCCTCTCCCACCTTACCGATAAATGCCGTATTGAACCCCATTCTCGAAAGGGCGAAGATCGTATTCGCCGCTGACCCGCCCCCGCTTCTTCCCTTAAACCGGCCATGTCGATCAAGCAAGGTTAAAAGGTGTTGAAACTCCTCATCACTACCCTGAATCTCCCTTCCGGCCTCCAATCGGACTTGTCCGAAGTTGAAGAGATCGAAGAAATCCACCTCATAGAGGAGGTCGATATTCAAGGCCCCGAATCCGACCACATCCTTCATAAAAGCGCCAACTCCTGGCTATAACGTTACAGATAAAACAAGCCCCTTGAAATATCAAGGGAAAAGTTATCCCCTGAGA
>Ga0209427_10000856_pt1 | contig 33662 bp, 29 predicted proteins | sample DeeMarSWOR136_30_FD_187465 | JGI IMG/M metagenome (GOLD analysis project Ga0209427, IMG submission 187465) | Marine sediment microbial communities from White Oak River estuary, North Carolina - WOR-1-36_30 (SPAdes) (version 2) | ecosystem: Environmental > Aquatic > Marine > Intertidal zone >...
TCAATCTGGCTGGGACCATATACCAGCCGGTCCTTGGGGAAGAAGTAGGCAAGCAGTTTGCCATAATTTTCTCCATCGCAGCGGGCCGCCAGCCAGCCAATGGTATTATTCTTGTTTACCGGGGTGAAGGGCAACATGAGGAGAAACTCCTCCTTCGGCCCCTCAGGCAGACGCATGATAACGTAGTAGGGCTCCATAGCCTGTTCTCTTTCGGCATAGACCTCTCTGGGTATAGCCCACGGGTCTTCCTTGTTGTAGAACACGCGGGCATCCTGCATATGGTAGGTCTGATATACCATAGCCTGGATACTGAACATGTCTTCAGGATATCTCCAGTGGGCACGCAGATATTCAGGCATTTGTTCGGCGGATACAAACAGGCTGGGGAAGATTGTCTGGTAGGTACGTATCAAAGCGTCTTCCGGGTCGGCGACATAGAACGTGGTTGTGCCATCGTAGGCATCAATAACCACCTTAACGCTGTTGCGGATATAGTTAAGACCAGTCACCAACGGCTCAGAATAGGGATAGCGGTCGGTAATAGTATAGGCATCCTGTATCCAGAACAACCGTCCGTCCATCACCACCAGATAGGGGTCACTGTCCAGCCGTAAAAACGGTGCCAGGTGACTCACCCTTTCCCTGATGTCACGATAGTAAAGGATATGGCTGTCAGCGGTTATTTCACCACTGATGAGGATATTGAAGTCGCCCAACTGCCAGGCATAGACCAAGCGGCGGATGAAACCACGCAGGCTAACCCCGCTATCGCCCTGGTAGCTACCGTAAACATTCTCATCACCCTTAGGATAGTCGAACTCCTGGGTATTTGATTTAACAATAACATAATCACTGGTCTTTTCGCCAAAGTATATCTCCGGCCGGTCTACCTCAAAGTCACCAACCGGGGGAATATCCTTTATGAGGAGTATCGGCAAGCCCTGAGCACTTATCTCATTAACCGGGCTTAGGGCAAGACCGTAGCCGTGCGTGAATTGAAGCTGGCGGTTGACCCAGGTCTGCGCCTCGCCTGCCAGCTTAGCCACAGATAACTCCCGACCCGATAGCATAACCTGGCGGTAATCGCCATCAATAACATAGCGGTCGACGTCAACATCATTAAAGTCGTAATAAGGCCTGAAGGACTGAATCTGGTTATAAGTATCCTTTAAGGGACGATGGTCCCAGAGCCTGATGTTATTGATAGTGCTCTCATTATCGGCTATGTCCTGAGGGCTCGGTGTATCCTCAGCCGGAAAGGGCTTTTCCTCGACGCGATTCAGGGCGAATGCCTCCCTGGTAAACTGGATATTATATTCAATATATTGTGTCTCCCTAGCCAGTTCATTGGGCTGCACCTGGAAGCGCTGGACAAGAGCAGGGAATATGGCACCGACGACTATGGCGGCGGCTATCCACCCGCCAACACCGTAAAGTATCCAGCGAGGGTTACGACGTACTACGAATACCACAAATAGCCCTATACAGACAATGACCACACCAAAAAGTATCCACTGAGCTGGAAGCTTGGCATGCATATCGGCGTAGCTAGCGCCAAAGACAACTCCCCGTTCAGAGAAGACCAGTTCCCAAATACCCAACCAGTAACCCCAAGCGAAGAGACCGAGAAGAGCTATGGCCAGGCTGCTAATATGGGCCACAACCGACTTAGCAAAATCAAACCGCAAACGTTGAGTTAAATAACTAATAGCATATACACCAGCGACGGCTATCAGGGTGACTATTACAGCAGCTACAAGCCAGCCATGCAGAAGGTGCAGGAAAGGTAGCGAGAAAACATAGAAGCTAACCTCCTTATGGAAAACTGGGTCAGTGATACCGAAAGGCTGGGCGTTGAAGTACCTAAGCAAGACCTGCCAGCTACCCTGAGCAATGAGTCCAAATATCAGGGTGATCAATACTGTTCCAACGATAACAATCCACTTAGATAACTGCCGCACCTGATGTACTGCAGACCATGGCCAAAAACCAACTTCACGTTTGGGTGCAAATCGAATAGCCAGCAAGATATTGCCCAAGAAGAAAGCACAGAAGATGATAGCTGTCAGGAAAAAGACGAGAACTTTCGTTCTCAGGATGGTGGTAAAAACACTGCCATAGCCGAGGCTATCGAACCAGAGCCACTCACTGTAGAACCCCTTGCTTATGTTCAGGATAATGAAGAGAACCACGAGGGCGGCTAAGATTACTATCAGCCTAAAGGTCCATCCGCGTCGGAGACGTTCCCCCGGTTCCCTTTCCACGCCCGGAGGCGATGGGCGCTGCCACAGTTTCTCAAGTGAATCCAATTTGTCTATACCGTCCTCTGCAAATTACGAGCAACGGGATTTATGTACTATCAGTCATTGACTTCCTATGGTTACTGTTTGAAGCTAGAGCTACTGTATGTCACACGATAACATACCACGCTGGTACAGGTCAATTTGGTTTTCACTCAGGTAGAGGGTTGAACATATACTTCAAGCTCAACATTATACAAGGCTTGCTGGATTTCTTGACAGCCAGTGTTAATGGGTCATAACATAGCCAGTGGGGTTAAAACAGGAAATGTTGAATATATAAGGAGTCTGGAATGGAGAAGAGAAGACTCGGCAAGACAGAGCACATGAGCAGTGTTCTTACCTTTGGCAGTGCTGCCCTGTGGCAGGTAACACAGGCTGAGGCGGACTCGGCCATCGAGTTAGCCATTCAGCATGGAATCAACCACTTCGACGTATCACCGAGATACGGACAAGCAGAAATGCGCCTGGGACCATGGATGGAGAAACATCACAAGGAGATATTTCTCGCCTGTAAGACAACCGAGCGTAGTAAGGTGAAGGCATGGGAGAGTATCAAACAGTCGCTGGAGACACTCAGGGTGGACTACTTCGACCTTTACCAGTTCCACGGGGTAAATGACCTGGAAACGCTAAATGTGATACTGAGTCCCGGGGGAGCGCTTGAGGCGGTACTGGAAGCCAAAGAGCAGGGGCTGGTGCGGCACATCGGTATCACCGGGCACAGACCATCGGTGCATGTGGAAGCGCTGAACCGGTTCCAGTTCGACACGGTACTATTCCCGATAAGCCGTGTACTGGCGGCTCACAGAAATGACTATACCGACTTCATTGTCCTGCTGGAGGTTGCCGGGCAGAAGGATGCAGGAATGATAGGTATTAAAGCCCTGGCGAAGCGTCCGTGGCAGGCAGCGATGCACATGTACCGGACATGGTACGAACCCTTCAGTGACCAGGAGGAGATTGACAAGAGTATCTGGTATGTATTAAGCCGGGGAATTACGACAGCGGCAATGCCAGCCGACCTGTCTCTCTGGCCTCTGGTAATCGACGCTGTGGAGCGGTTCAGAGCTATGGACGAGCCGGAGCAGGAGGCGGCTGTTTCCGAGGTAAGACGGTACAGGCCGATATTCCCACAGGACTAGCCCGGAAGCTGATTTATATACCACCTATAATGGAACATTAAAGGAACACGAGTGGTCAGAGAGGAGACAGCTATGAAGATTATTGACCTGCGTAGCGATACGGTAACGCATCCAACCGAGGAGATGCGCCGTGCCATGTATGAGGCCGAAGTTGGAGATGATGTATACCGAGAAGACCCCACGGTAAACGCCCTGGAGGAGATGGCGGCGCAGATGATGAAAAAGGAGGCAAGCCTATTCACGTCAAGCGGGACAATGAGCAATCTTCTGGCTGTACTGACCCACACCCATCCCGGCGAGGAGATTCTGCTGGGGAGCGAGGCACACATATTCTGGCACGAGCTAGGAGGCGCTTCTGCCCTAGGAGGGGTTGTTATGCGCACCATCCCCAACGACGAGAACGGGCAAATGGACATCAATTCAATCGGGGGAGCCATCCGCCCAAAGAGTATTTCTTTGCCTCAGACCACTCTCGTATGCCTAGAGAATACACATAACCGATGCGGTGGCGCCGTCCTGACCGCCGACTACACATCAGCGGTAGCGGAGCTCGCCCACCAGCACGGGCTCCGGGTACACCTAGACGGAGCACGAATATTCAATGCAAGCATTGCCGTGGGTCTGCCTGCCAGCGAACTGGTGAAAGACGCGGACTCCGTATGCTTCTGCCTGTCGAAAGGACTCAGCGCTCCCATCGGCTCTCTCCTCTGCGGGACAGGCGAGTTTGTGGAGAATGCCCGCAAGAGGCGCCGGATGATTGGTGGAGGAATGCGACAGGCAGGAACTATTGCCGCCGCGGGTATCGTTGCTTTAAAAACAATGATAGAACGTCTTGTGGAAGACCACAGCAACGCCCGGCGGCTGGTCGAGGGGCTGGGTAGTATCCCCGGCATTAAAGTTTCGCATCCAAATATACAAACCAATATCGTGATGTTCGAGTCCCTTCTCGGTGCATCCGGTCCCGAGTTGACGCAGGAGATGAACAATCGCGGTGTCAAGGTCGGCTATCGGGGTGACCAGAGGTTCAGGGCAGTCACACACCGGATGGTTAGTGCGGAAGACGTAGACGAAGCTTTAAACCGAATTGAAGCCTATGCCAGGGAAATTGGTTAGCAGGAAGGGCTAAGGGGCTGGAGGTCCAGACCTCCAGCCCCTATTCGGCTGCATTCTCCATAGAGCGCCAGACTAGTATCCCATAGTTGTCCTCATGTCTTCATCAATCCAAATAGTGGAGTGTATGGGACCAGGACACACAGCCCCGGCGCAGTGCTCGCCGTAGTAGTTCTTCACCCACGGCCAGGCATAGCGCAGGACGTTACCCACCGGCAGGAGTATATACGGGCACTGCTCAATCACATAGACATTCATCTCCTTGAGCATCTGGTTCTGACTATCCAGGTTGGTCTCGGACATAGCCTCTGTCCAGGTATCAGTCAGCCAGTCGTCGTCGAACAAGGCTGGATTCCAGGTCTGTTCAGGCAGGTAGGTTTTCCGCAGGACTGAGAATGGGTTTCCATTTCCGGTACTGATCTGATACATCTGGTCATATTCGCGACTGGTCATAACGCTGAGGTAATGAGCATACTCATAAGGCTTAAGTTCGCATTCGACATCAATCGCATCCCAGTAGTCGATAAGCATAGCCGCAATGTCAGTCTGAGTGGTACCGGTCGAGCTGATTACCAGATTGGTCTGGAAGCCGTTAGGATAGCCAGCCTCAGCCAGTAACTCTTTTGCCTTGGTCGGGTTATAGTCAAACAACATGCTGGCCGTCTCAGGAAGTTCGTCTATAGGGGTAAAGAGTTTCCAGTCAGCGGCATACGGGAAGCTCAATATGACACCCTGATTACCATAGACGGCGGAGGCAAGCATTTCCTCTCTATTTATAGCCATACTCAATGCCTGGCGGACTCTTATATCAGTAAAGGGTTTGGTGTCCATTCGCATAGCCACCGAAAGAGGGCTGGTCGTCAGCCACGTCCATTTCAATAGATCAGGGTTGGTATCTTCCAAGGTTTCGCCGTATATCCACCTAACACTTTCACTGATGTCCACCTTACCGGTCCGCAGGGAGGCCACCTGGGTAGATTCATCAGGCATGATGGGCCATATAATCGTATCAACAAAGGGCAAATCGTACTCCCGGCCATCAATAATGGTTGTGCCCCAGTAGTTGGGGTTCCTTGTATAGGTCTGTGAACTACCTTTGACATAGTCGGTCAGCATGAAAGGGCCAGTGCCACATACATCTTCCCAATCAGCCGGGTCACCGTTTTCTATAAGTTCAGGTGGATTGGAGACCATACAGTAGTAACCCCAGCCGATTCTATAGCCCCAGTTACCGCAGTATTCATTGTAGTGTATATCAACCGTGTACTTATCCACAGCTTCCCAGGAATCAATCCAATCGTAGTAAAGGGGGATTCGCTTGGGGCTTGCCTCAGTTCGATTATGGGAAAAGACTATGTCACTGGCGGTTAGCTCTCTGCTGGCCATTATACCCGGCTTCTCCTGCCAGTAAACCCCCTTACGTATGTGGAAGCGAATAATATTCTGGTCGCTCAAGATCTCCCAGCTCTCTGCCAGACCGGGACCGCCTTCGCAGACTTCAAAAGGTAGCCATGCCTGCTGAGTAAATATAAATTCTTTGGTACCCCTGTCCCCCTTCTGTAAATTGCCAGTCAGCAACATCTCGGCATAGGGTGAGGCAGAATGGTTATGCATCCAGGCAATATCAGCTTGGTCCCATGATAAGGGATCGATACCTGCATAGACAGTAAGTATCCTGAGTGTCCCACCGTACTGAGGCTCTTCTTTTGTTGGTACAGCACCCTCCTTCTCTTCTTCCTCCTCTACTTCGGCCGGGCCGCAAGACGCCAACACCAGCGCCACCACCAGAAGGCAGCTCAGTATAAACCACACTACTTTTTTGGCCATTCACCTACTCCTTTCTATGTTATTAGCCAGACGTTCTCTGAATTTCGTTTACTCACATTTCGCACCTCCTTTCACCGTGATTGCACAACCAACTCAACGTAAAATGAAGTTAACTACCGTTCTGTAGCCCTGGATTTTGCAGGCGATCTCTTTTTCATTTTGACTTTGACCCCCGCATAACGCCCCAAACCACCCCTCAACCTGGGATCAAGGAGATCTCTAACTGCATCACCGAACATGTTTACACCGTAGACGACGATACTCAGGCAAGCGCCGGGCCAGATTGCCATCCAGGGGGCCATGAGCATGTAAGTGCGACCCTGCCCACTAAGCATACCTCCCCAGCTGGGTTGTGGAGGGGGAATACCAAGTCCAAGGAAACTCAAGCTGGCTTCAGCCAGAATTATGGCCGGGACGCGGGTGCTGAAGAGGATAATTATTGGAGCCATAACATTGGGCAGGATATGCCGGGTAAGCATTCTCAGAGTGGAGCAGCCAATTGCCTCAGCCGCCTCGACATAGATATTCTCCTTAATGCTGATAACGGAGCTTCTAACTATCCTTGAACCAGCGACGCCGTACTGTAATCCCAGGACAATAATTATCGTCAGCATACTTGGCTTGATTAAGGAGACGATAACGATAAGAATGATTATCCCGGGGAAGCACATCCAGGCATCAACAAACCTCTGTAGTATTATGTCAAATGTACCACCGATAAACCCAGACAAAATACCTACAATAGTGGAAGCTATTATAGAGATAGTGGTGGCAGCTAAACCGACAATAACCGAGACGCGAGCACCGTAGATAACGCGGCTCAATACGTCTCTACCGACGTTATCCGTACCTAAAAGATACTTGGCTGACGGCGACACCAAAGATTCCGCCGGATGAATCTCATTAAACCCGTAGGGAGCCAGTAAGTCGGCAAAAATACCAGTGAAAAGCAGAAGCAACACTATGATGCCGCCAACAGTACCCAGCGGCTTCTCCCGGACCAGCCTTACGAAGAATTCTGCCACAGCGCCGCGTTTTTTTCTTTCCGCCACGGATACGGGAAGAACCTCAGGCATCTCAGCCATTATCCGGTTTCCCCTCCTTATTTATAATGAACTCGGGGGTCTAACCAAGCATAAGTGAGGTCGACAAACAGATTGATCAGCAGGACAACGGTGGCAAAGAAGATCATGGTGCCGGTGATAATGGGGTAATCTCTCTCAAAGGTAGCATTGACTATCAGGCGACCCATTCCGGGCAAGGCAAATATCTGTTCGATAATAACGGTACCCCCCACCAAGATAGGTAACTGTAGTCCTATCAGGGTGACAACCGGGATTAGCGCATTTTTAAGGGCATGCCTGATAACGACTACTCTTTCCCTTAGCCCCTTCGACCATGCAGTCCTAATATAGTCCTGCCTCAGCACCTCCAGCATCATGGTCCGGGTCATTCTCATGGTTACTCCCGAGAGAGCCATACCCAGAACTATTGCCGGGATTACGAATTGCTTCAGGTTTTCTACTGGACTTTTAACAAATGGGATGAGTTGTATTGGAGGCGACCAGCCAAACCAGATAGCCCCGTAGATTATTACCATCGTACCCAACCAGAAGCCGGGAACAGCGACACATAGTATGGCAAAACTACGCCCTACATAGTCACCGAAAGTATCCTGCCTTATTGCTGAGTAGATACCTATGGGGAATGCGATTAATAGCGCTATTATTAATGCCATGAGGCCAAGCTCAAAGGTCACCGGAACCTTAGCGATAATGTCGTCGACCACGGGCGTATTGGACCACAAGGACTTACCCAAGTCGCCATGCAGAATAATGTTCCCCATCCAGCGCCCGTACTGAATATGGATTGGTACATCCAACCCCAAGGCTTTCTCAATCATTGCCTTATCCTGCTCCAGTGAAGCGCTGACATCGTGCTGTGCCAACATGAGGTCAATTACACTGCCGGGAATAAGACGGATTATGAAGAAGACTATTAGACTGGCCAGGAATATGGTAGGTATAATAAGGAGTAATCGTCGTGTTATATAAGCACGCATTTCTCTCCTTGAAAGTCACTGAATTCTAAATTTCAGCCTTTTACCATTACCATCCTGCTATTTACGTGTTTTCGAAGTTTGTTTGCGTTATTTATCTTGTTTCAGGCGGGCCTTGCCGCAAAGCCCGATTACCCCCAGAGATCCGGCCACGGGAGGGGCTGAGAGCTATGAGCTAATTTAGGATATTCCTGAACATCCCTCTCTCTGGTTTCCCCCGACAAGACCCGCCCAACTATTGGGACTGGCTGCCTCGCGTATTCTCTCTGTCCATCCTGTCCCATAAAGCTATGAGCTGACGTATAAAGCCATCATAGGATTGACCCGGGGACTTGCTGTTGTCCAACCTGTCCTTAGTGGTTCTTTTGAGGCCAATGGTTGTTCTCTCTGCTTCGCGTTTCCTGCTCCTTCTCAGTATCATGGGTACAGTTCCTTTTAATTTATTTTCTTGTCCCAAATAGCGATTGTCTTTACTATCGCCAGGTAACCGGTAATCATCATGCATAAATGCACTACAACTGTTGCAACCTACATGCACAACAAAAAATAAACTTCTGACAAAATCATAAATGCGTATGCACAAGCATGCATCAGCATAAATGCGTAGAAGTAATAACACAAAAGTCGTAATTTGTTGTGAAATTGTATTACCTGAGGGTGAGATGCCAGATGTTTGAGATTCCGGAATTCGGCATACCGAATACAATCCGAAATAACAACTTCATATTCTGCCTTATTCGTATAGATAGTGGTTGCCTAGAACAACAGGCTGTTGGTAATATTGGGCAGTGTTTATACTACTGTTCGAATTACTACTCTTTAGTATCAACCTTCTAAGACTGACATTTTCAGATATGGTAGCTCTTGCGAGTCAGATTGTAGGATAAAGACGGAACATTCACCGGTTACTCGGTGTTACGACTGGCTGCTTCTTGGACAAAGCTGCAGCGGCATATCTTATCATAGAGAGGATAGTTAGTGCAGCCCGTTGCACCTCGCGCGATTCCTGTGACAATACCATAGCCACATAGGGATCCAGTCTTCCATTTTCTATATCGTTATTAACTATATCAGAAGATTCACCGGGGAGATAGTTAGCCCAGACAAAGAGCTCAACTTCACTGAATCCCAAGGGTCCGGCAATCTTACGGAGAGTACGACCCGATGGAAAGCGCTCCCCCCTCTCTATACGACCCAGATGTGACGAGGACACACCAGCAGCGACGCTGAGGTCTCTAAGTGTCATTAGCGTCATAAGCCTTCGCTGTCTGATGATTCTGCCTATATTTCTGCTTTCATTGACCATACTACCTCCCCAGCTTGCGAATTGAACCTATAATGAGTCAGGCTTCACACGTATGGCAGGGTTATAATCGCCACTTTAAACTCCTACAACGATAAATGTTGAAGGGGGACGGAAAGATGAGAAGGCCAAACTGCACTTCTTCCACAACTCCGGTTGGCAGAGATAGCAAACCCCCCATTTTGGCCTCAAACATCATAACCACCCCCCTACCGGCTAGCACTGCGCTACCCAGTACTATAATTTGACCTAATTATTACCAGAGAAGGTTATTATCATCAGGTTTCCCAACATTCACCAGATGTCCACTTACGGACATCTAACACAATATAGCACTATATTTGCCCTTTGTCAATAGTTTGGCAATCTGCATACAATCGTATAAAATTCGTATTTCATTTTGCCTTATCGTCAATTTGTTAAAGTTATCTGTGACAGACGTCATTATTAAAGCAAAAAAACAGGAAAGCAGAAGGATATAAAACCACAGAAACGGATACAGTACACGTTGACATATAAATATATAGCTTGATACAATATGAACGTGACGACTAAAAAGTCTTCTTTTGTGCCATTTTTGAGAGAGGTACTGCGGCGACGGAAACGTCTACCGAGCCAAATGGCAAGTGATCTGCGAATTAGCCATGCTACCGTCATTCGCTGGCTTGCAGGAACCAGTATTCCCAGCACTAAGTCTTGTCAAAGGCTATCGGAATACAGTGGCGTTCCATTATCGAAAATTCTTTCCCTTGCCGGTCATGCACCTGCCATAGCCGAGGCAGCACCCGCCGAGTGGCCCGAGTTCCGCGAATATGCCAGCCAGAAATACCCAGATGAACTGGATGAAGACCTGATTACCATGATTGAGAGCCTCATAGAAAGGCGAAGGCATAAAAAATACGGGGCGGGCAACAGTAGGCGGGGGACATGAACTCAAGCCCAGATAACCAAGGGCGACAGTTTTACATTTTCCCATACATAATTTGAACAAATTCACGCATTACCTGGCAATGATGAATTTGCTGAGATAACCACGATTTATAGTGCAGAATTGACACGGTCTAGCTTGCTATAACAGGGAAGGTATATCCTTGGAGTACTCGTCTATTTCCTTTAGTTTAGCAACTGATTTTTCTTTTCCTTTTCTTATTGTCGTGACAACAGAAGCGGCTTCAAGGTAGTACCTCTTGACCTTTTCCACATTCCTGAGCTCAGAAAGGACTACAGAGACATCCAGGGAGCCTTTTTCTCTGGGATAGTCGCCGTTTCTTATTATGGCCTCGGGGGCCAGGCTTTTCAGGTATTCACCAAGTTCCTTTATCACGCTCACGTTTATCTCTTTGGTCGGCGCCGAGACAATATATAGTGCCCGAGCGGCATCTTTGGGGATACAGTTGAATGATAGCTCATTTATGGCTTCATCCATTGCCTCAATACCCCGGTTGGTTTCGGTGCTTTTTTCCCTGAAACTGCGCGATGTCCTGAAGGGAAGCCTGAATGCTGGCAGTGTTGACTTGCCATAGCCTATTACCGTCCAGCCGGCTATCGTCTGTATTATATCCCCGGCATCTAGCAGCCTGGTACCCACGTATCTGGCTTTCTTCTCCTCGCCGGCACAGAGCAGATTGTAGAATGGTTCCACTATCAGGGTGTTAATATGAGCAAGGTTGTTTCTGAGAGTGGCGTCTTTCCTAATGTATCTCTGATTGTCAACCAGGAGAATAGCATCCGCCACCGAACTAGCTGACCGGAGACATATTGCCGAGTTATAGATCCCCCTTTGCTCGGTACGCTCTTCGTGCTCAAACGGAAGGACAAGGAGATTATACAGGGGTTTATCTATGAAGCGCTCTTTTATAGCCTGAGAGATTATTGCTATTGACCCGGAGCCGGTACCTCCGGCGGCACCGGCAATGAGCAGGAAGGCATCGGACTCATAGAAACGCGGTGCTCCCCTAATGGCATCGATAACCTTATCGGTATCCTCTCTAGCTATCTCAGCTGCCAGTTCGTTTATCTTGCCGACGCCATGACCACCAGCCTTCTTACCGCCAATGAGTATCCTATGGCGATAATCAGCCTTTATATGGGTTAACCAGCTCAAATCAGCGAGGTCGGTATTTACGGCAAAGGCACCGGTAATTATCTCAATGCCACGCAGACCGCGTGCTTTCTTATTTATCCGGGCAAACTGGTCCGCTATATTAGACCCACATTGTCCGAAACCAATAACCAGTAATTTCACTTTTCACCTCCTCACACTCACCCTCGTAGCAAGACCGCCAAGCGAGCCACTGCTTTACTATATACTCTGCTGATATGGGATTTTCTCTCGTACCCCGACAGACTTCACTATAACTGTCTGTACCTATGTTTTCATTTTGTATTCGCTTCAGTACACCGAGAATAGCATCAGCCCATTCATTTGTCAATGGTGAAGTATAACGCCATTTATTGATATGCTCTCTCAAAGCACGTTTGACTATGCTGGGGTATGCCCAGTCGAATGGTGACTTGATTGAGGTTACGAGATAGAAGACACAAGGAATGAGATAAATATTTACTTAAGCATCTGGCTCAATTCTGTGAGAGCATCTAAAGCCCGCCTACCCCGATTCTCTGTCTCAATGCTATAGATGGCGAAACCGATATCTCTGACTACTCTCTGGAATAAAGAATGCTCTTCCTCATCCATAGCGTAGTGTTTTGGGGCAGAACAAGATAAAACACCGTATACCCTATCATTGTATTCCAGCCGGGCAGTCAGTGTACTCATGTTAGCGTACTCGCTCGCCAAGGGGCAATCCATACAACTAGATATCGGGTCTACAATAACCACAATTTCGGATTGTCCCAAAGCTTTCTTTCCACAAGCAGTCAGTCCATCGCGCTTTAGTCGATTGACTACAGACGAGAGACCTTTGCCTGAACCAGCCTCGATAGCCGTTACAACACGCTCCTTCGAATCCACCCGGGCAAGCCAGGCACTACGGTAGCCACGACTCTCAATAAGAGTATCGCAGACACCTTTAAGCAGGCTATCGGGGTCCTTTTCTCTGGCAATAAGATGACTGACGTTGTAGTTGGCACGCAACAGCTGGTTGAGATGTACAATCCTCTCCTCCATCCGCTTTCGTTCGGTAATATCGATAAAAGAGCCCATGATACAAACAGGTTTGCCGACTTCATCCGTAACCATGTTCGCTGACACATGAGCATTAAAGGTTGAGCCATCTTTTCTCCTGGCAGTTAGTTCGCCCATCCAGCTTCCACCGGATAGCAATGCCCGGCCCACTTCGAAGCCTTTGTTTCCCAGCTCCCAGAAGGTTGTACCTGGCTTTCCCAGAATATCCTTACTGTTTTTATAGCCCCACATTTTGACACAGGACTCATTGACATAGGTTAGATTGCGATTAAGGTCGGCTATAGCAATAGCGTTTATCGACGATGCTATGGCATTATCCTTAATCTCCATTTCCTGCTCCATCTCTTTATGCTCAGTAATGTCATATGAAATTATTTGAACGCCTATAACATTCTCGCTTTCGTCCCTTACTGGCTGAATATTAGACGAGAACCAGCGTCTATGGTGAAAGAGTTCAACCAAGTCTTCAAATATATCTCCCTTCCCCTCGTTCATAATTTTTAGAAATCTCTGCACGTAAATATCAGCCTTTTCCGGGAACATATCGCGTATATCATTGCCTATGAAGTCCTTTACCTTCCCGCCAAGATTTGTGGCTGCTTTCCTATTTAAGAAAACACATTTTCCTTCAGTATCAAAGAATATAATGGCTGAGCCAGAATTCTCAAAAAGAAGGCAATATCTTCGCTCACTTTCCCTCAACGCCTTCTCCAGTTTCTTATGCCATGTTTCCGCTGACTTCAACTCGATAATTTGCGACTTCATTTCAACCAATTCTTTTATAAGCTGTTCTCTGGTCTTTTGTCCACGCTTCGCCATCTTACTCCTCTCTTGTTCAAAACCACCAATCCAATTTGCAGTATGTCAAGAATGAGGCTGATTCTGCTTCTAATGACCCACCGTTCCGGTGTCCCCGTTCCTCTTCTTCTCCTCAGTCTCTACACCTGAATATATCCTCTACACCAAAGCGATGTGGTATCATGGTCATACTCCGTTCTCTGATGGTCATTGTATTTAGCCAGACGGTGAAAGTCAATACCATAAATAAAAATTAATGCCAAAATTTAATGCCTGTTTATAACTTTACGAGGAGTTAACGTGTGTCCAACGGAGGATAGTAAGACTACGTGAGTTAACCGTTTTACAAGTATCTATCCACGAACCGTACCACACATTTTAGAAAATAAGCATGGCGTCGCCAAAACTGTAGAAACGATACTTCCGGGCTATAGCTTCCTGGTAGGCCCGATTGATGGAGTCCTTACCAGTAAAGGTAGTGACCAGCATCAACAGTGTTGACCTGGGTAGGTGAAAGTTGGTGATCAAACCGTTAACTATTCGGAAGCAGTATCCAGGTAAAATGAATAGATTTACCCAGCCTTCAAAAGGTTGTACGTGTACCGAGCTACCAGCCTGAGCCGCCGCCTCAACCAGCCTTACTGTAGTTGTACCAACGCATATTATTCGCCGACCCTCAGTTCTGGCTTGTGACAGGTGGTTAGCCACCTCCTTACTCAGCACACCATACTCCTGATGAACAGGGTGTTCAAGAGGATTTGCTTCTCGTACCGGCCGAAAGGTATCAAGTCCCACGTGCAGGGTAACGAAAAGACAGTGGACTCCCTTATTTTTAATATCGTCAATCAACTCCCGGGTAAAGTGCAATCCGGCGGTGGGTGCGGCAACACTGCCAGCCAGACTGGCATAGACCGTCTGATAGCGTTCCGGGTCTCTGAGGGGAGTACGGATGTAGGGTGGTAACGGAATACTTCCCAGCTCAAATAGCCGGGTTTCGTCCGAGAATCTTATCACCCATATTCCTCCTTCGCCAGCCTCAATAACCTCAGCATGAACCGATAAAGTCTGCCTGTCATCATTGATAGAGTCAGCCGCTATTTTCAGTCCTGTACCAATCCTGACACGCCGACTAGGCCGGACCAGGGTTTCCCAGACATTTGGACTGAGACGACGCAAGAGCAAAACCTCCAGCCTGCCGCCAGTATCGAGCTTTCTGGCAGTGAGGCGGGCGGGTATGACACGGCTGTCGTTAAAGACCAGAACATCGCCCTCCTTCAGGTAGTCGACTATTTCAAAGAACCGACGGTGCTCCATTGAACCATCAGTACGGTCGAGCACCATAAGCCGTGCATGATCCCTGGGCTCCACAGGATCCTGAGCGATAAGTTCTGTGGGCAGCGTATAATCAAAATCACCAGTTCTCACGGGTATTCACCAATTGCCAAGTAGCATATTCAAACAAGTGTCTGACCAAGAGTCTATTATAGTATATGATTTGTAGTTTGGTATGGCAAAGAAGTGGTTAATATTACTGATTTTTATGTCAGCACCACACTAAAAGAAGATGACAGGCCTGGCTAGAAAGGTTTAAAATACGTCCTAGGCTGTGGAAAGTACGCAAACTAGAGACACATTAAAGCTCAAGAATAGAAAGGGACTTTCAGGTGATGAGCAACCAGAATCAAGCTGAGATAATATCCATAGGCACCGAACTTTTGAGGGGAGAAATAGTCGATACTAATACCAGCTATCTTGCTTCTCAACTGCCGTTCCTGGGAATTGAACTTAAGAGAGTCACGACGGTGGGTGATGACAGAGACCAGTTATTCCAGGTACTGACACAGGCACTGGAGAGGTCGGGGCTAATAATTACCAGCGGGGGGCTAGGTCCTACAGAGGACGATTTGACACGGGAGTGTATTGCTGCAGTCCTAGACGAGGAAATCACGGTTGACCCCGAGCTGGAAACACAGCTGCGAGTTATTTTTGAACGAATGGGAAGAGAAATGCCACCTCACAATATCAAGCAAGCCTGGATTATTCCCTCAGCCGAACCTCTCCCCAACCCGCGAGGCACAGCACCGGGGTGGTGGGTAGAGAGAGGTGAGGAAACCATCGTGGCACTGCCGGGACCGCCACGGGAGTTAATACCGATGTGGCAGAACGAAGTTACACCCCGCATCCAAGCAAAAATCCCCAGGATGAAAATCCTATCACGAACCATAAAGACCTTTGCACTACCCGAGGCTAAGGTAGCCGAGCTAGTATTGCCTTTCTTTGAGTTCACAAACCCCTCGCTGGGTATCTACGCCAAGCCGGACGGGATTCAGCTGCGCTTGATTGCCCAGGGGGATGAAGCCGAGCAATTGCTACAAAAGGCGGAAGAGCAGCTGGAGGAAATTCTCGGTGATAGCATCTGGGGGAAGGACGACGACAGCCTTGAAAGAGTGCTTGGCAGGTGGCTGAGTGAAAAAAATTTGACTCTGGCAACACTGGAAGACGGCACCGGCGGGCTTCTGGCTAATATGATTACCACTGTTGCCGGCAGTTCTGAATACTACCGTGGTGGACTGATAGCCAGCTCTGATGAGACAAAGGTTGCCTGGGGAGTACCGATTGAGCTAATTGAAAAACAGGGAGCAATAAGTGCCGAGGTAGCCGAGGCAATGGCGAGGGTGGCAAAAGAGAGATTTTCAGCGGACTTCGGGTTGAGTACCACCGGCGTTGTCGGGCAGGAAAGTCCGGAAGGGAAAGAACCGGGGCTGACCTATATTGCCGTTGCCGACAACCAAGGTACAAGAAGCTGGCAGCAAAACTATGCCCGTTTTCGTGACGAAGCCGGGAACCGTGAAGCTATTGCCGCCCTCTTTCGCCTCAGAGAAAGATTGATTGAACTGAAGATAGTAAATCACCCGTTAAAGCGGTAGGGCACAGCCCTGCGGGACGATGTAGTCGAAAGGAGAGTACCAGTGTTAGGTGATGTTATTGAACTATCCGTTGTGGTAAAAGACCTGGAGGCTGCCATAAAGCGATTCGAGACCCTCTTTAACCTCAAAGTGTACCAGAGAGGGGAATCCGAGGAATTCGGTTTCAGGAACGCGATTCTGCCTCTGGGCAAGGGGCACATCGAGCTTATGCAGCCGACTGACCCGACAAAGGCGGTAGCCCGCTTTCTGGAGACTCATGGAGAGGGGGTTTACCTGGTTGGATTTGACGTTGAGGACATACCCGACAAAGTTAAGGAGTTGCGGGAGAAGGGCGTCAGAGTAACTCAGCCGACACCGGATACTCCCCTTGCCTGGGTACACCCCAAGGATACTCACGGTCTTTTTGTTGAGTTAAGAAGACCGCAGAAATATTTATAGATTAGGATGTTAAGAATTTGATAAGGGAGAGAGTTTGATGATATACGAGGAAAGATATACTATTGTGGGAATAACAGAGCGCAGGAACTATCTTAACTTCTGCAACGAGGTAATGCTCCCGAAAGTAAAATCATCGGGAGGTCAGGTTCTTGTTTTGCTTACCGGCTTAATAGGTGACGCGGGCAATGCCCTGCTGCAGATAACCGGTTACCCTGATGCTGGTTCGTGGCAGGTAGCACAGGAGGGTCTGGCGACGGGGCAGGATGAGATGGTGGAAAGCGAACAGATACGACTTCTGAGACCGGTAGCTTCCCGTCCTAAGGAGGTTATACCGCCGGAAGACCGGCGTCCCGTATACAGCTACCGTCGGATGTTCATCGCACCAGCCGACCTTACGAAATTCGTAGAGTACTCGGAGGATGGAGTATGGCCGCTCTACGAAGCAGCGGACTGCCGTATTCTCGGTCTCTGGACTACCACCGCAGCCAGCTACCCGATGGAGCTGATTCTTATGGCCGGGTACAATGGGCCGGGTCACTGGGAGGAGACACGCTTTCTAGGTGGCAAGCCGGAGGGAATTGATGACAGGCTGTGGGAGAACGGTCAAGCAGCGCTGCAGAAACGTGCTCAGTTATCAGCAAGAGGTAGCTGGGTGCGGCTGTGGCGAGCACGTGATTTATGAAATAAAAGTGAGGAAATAGCGCGGCAAAGAAAGGGGTTTTGACATGAGCCTAAACATCGAAGTACACGATAAGGCATTCCACCAGATTGTGCCTGAAGAGGCGATACTTGAGCAGATAGCCGGCGGGTTTGGCTTCACCGAGGGGCCTGTGTGGTGTGGGGATTATCTTCTGTTCAGTGATATACCGCAGAACCGCATTATCCGCTGGCGCAGGCTCAGCGAAGGTCCCGAGGTAACCACCTTCCGTACTCCCAGTGGTAACTCAAACGGCTTGACACTTGACAGGAGTCGACGACTGATTGCCTGCGAGCACAGTACACGGCGCGTCACCCGAACCGAAAGTGACAGCTCCATTACCGTACTCGCCGAGCGATACCAGGGAAAACGCCTTAACAGTCCTAACGACGTGGTTGTCAGGTCTGACGGGAGCATTTACTTCACCGACCCTCCCTACGGACTGACCAATATGAACGAGTGGAAGGAACTACCCTTCAATGGAGTGTACCGTCTGGCACCGGATGGTGAACTGGTACTGCTGGTGGATGACTTCGACCGTCCCAATGGGCTTGCTTTCTCACCAGACGAGTCAATACTTTATGTCAATGATACAGCTCGTCGACACATTCGAGCCTTTGATGTGAAGCCTGACGGCGGTATCAGCAAAGGACGGACCTTGATAGAAATGGAGGGAGTAGAACCGGGAGCACCTGATGGAATGAAGATTGACTCTCAGGGTAATATATACTGCACGGGTCCCGGCGGGTTCTGGATTATTGCGCCTAGCGGGAAGAGCCTGGGACGAATTATGCCACCGGAGCTACCAGCCAACCTTGCCTGGGGAGATGCAGACTGGAAGAGCCTTTACCTGACTGCCCGCCCCAGCGTCTACCGCCTGAGACTTAATATACCGGGTGTCCCGGTATATTAGGTTAAGCACTACTGAAAGAAATCACGGATAGCATCGAACTCGCCGGGGAGCAAGCCCAGTACCAGAGGGAATTTATCCAACAATATACCTGCCAATACTGAGTCGGTGACCAGCCCTTCACCGAAGAACTTAACGATGGTAGCCAGTATAGCTCCCATAAAAATAGCGCCCATAAAAAAGCCAAAGACGGCACCACCAAGGCGGTCAACCCAGCCAAGTGTTATTGCTTTGGCAACGGACTTCAAGAGATTTGCCAGTAAACTGGCGATTATGATTACAACCAGTAAGATTATAATAAAGGCGACTATATTGGCGATACTTTCACTTTTAATAAAGCCTAACACGCCAGCAAGCTGCGAGTAGAAATTGCTGGCCAGGACTACTCCTATTATTATACCAGCCAGAGACAGGACTGCCTTAATCAGTCCCTGCATTAAACCGACGCCGATTGGTACAACCAGAGCTATAGCAATAATTATGTCAAGCCAATTCATCTCCTATTCTCCTTTCAACCTGTACATCACCAATAATGCTAACATAATTCTTAACGGATACTTTAGGTAGCCGAGCTGACTTTGTCAAGCTTTACGTTTGCATGGTGGAGTGAATTGTGTCATATTCAGATATATTGGGTCTGTTGATTTGCTGACCTGACCTGACAGGAGAAAAATGCCATGAGCAAACATAAGGTGACTTTCTTACCCGACGAGAAAGAGGTTGAAGTAGAGAGCGGCACGACGCTACTTCAGGCCGCCGAACAGGCAGATATTTATATTAATAGTCTCTGCGGAGGGGAAGGCCTTTGCGGCGAGTGCCGTCTCCAGGTAGTCAGCGGTAATGCCAAACCAGACAAGCATACCATTGGTTTTCTATCCAGAGATGAGATACAGAACGGTTATGTTCTGGCCTGCCAGACGAAAGTAGAAGATAATCTGGAGGTGATGATTCCCGCCAAGTCCCGACTGGAGGAGGAACGCATTATTACCGAAGGAGCCCCGCTGAGCTATAGTGAACCAGAAAAAGTCGTCCTCCACAGGAGACCCTATGACCCGGCATCCTTCTTTGAGCCCCTGGTCAGCAAAGTGTATCTTGAGCTTCCCGAACCAAACCTCGAAGATAATGCTGCCGATATTGACCGCATTGTACGTGAGCTAAGAAAGAAGTCCAGGTATTCTTATTTTGAAATATCCTTGGCTTGCTTACAGAATCTGGCTGACAAGCTACGCGAAAACGGTTGGAAAGTTACCGTCACCTATGCCAGGCACAATGAAATTGGCCGAATACTTGAGATAGAGGGAGGCGATACCACAGAGCACAACTACGGTCTGGCTATCGATGTAGGTACGACTACCGTAGTGATTCAATTAATCAATATCAAGACAGGCAAGGTTATTGGAGTCGAGGCCAGCCACAACCTACAGGCACGTTACGGCGAGGATGTAATTTCACGAATGGTCTTTGTCTGTGGAAAGGGTTCTCTACATCCGCTTCACGAAGCGGTGATTAAAAATATTAACAACCTGACCCAAACTCTGTCACGGGAAAAGGGAGTTAACATTCAAAATATTACCGCCGTTGTTGCCGCCGGTAACACGACGATGAGCCATTTCCTGCTTAATCTAATGCCGTGCTCGATAAGACTTGAGCCTTATGTCCCAACAGCCACTATCTACCCCCAGATAATAGCCAAGGAGATAGGCATCAACATCAATCCACAAGGCATTCTGGAGGTAATTCCCAGCGTAGCGAGCTATGTGGGTGGTGATATTGTGGCCGGTGTTCTGGCGTGCGGCTTGGCAGATAAACCCGAGATAAAATGCCTCATAGATGTAGGGACAAATGGTGAAATTGCCATCGGTAATAACGAATGGATAGTATGCTGTTCAGCCTCGGCTGGCCCAGCTTTTGAGGGTGGGGGTACCAGAAGCGGCATGCGGGCTACCAAAGGGGCAATAGAAAAGCTGGAGATAACAAATGGGCAGGTTACCTATGAAACAATCGGTAAGGCTAAACCGAGGGGGATATGTGGTTCGGGACTGATAGATGCCATCTATGAACTGGTCAGGAACAACATAATTGGACCCGACGGCAAATTCGACCTATCGCGTAATGACAACCGGCTAGTAACAGAAGAGAATGACCCAAGCTACATACTGGTCTTCCCCGAGGAGACGGAAACAGGGGAGGCAATTACTATCTCTGAATCAGAAACCGCTAACCTAATTAAGTCCAAGGGGGCCGTATTCGCCGCAATAAAGTCTTTAAGCGACTACGTAGGACTAACCTTCGAACAACTGGATACAATCTATGTCGCCGGTGGCTTTGGTAGCTCGCTGAACATTCCGAAGGCAATCGCTATAGGTTTACTACCCGACATCGACAGACAGAGGATTCAATTCATAGGCAACAGCTCAGTGATGGGGGCACGGATGGCCCTTCTTTCAGCCCCCGCTTTTGAGAAAGCCATAGATATCGCCAAGAAAATGACCAATATCGAACTATCCAGCTACACACCATTTATGAATGAATTTGTCGCGGCCCTATTCTTGCCCCACACGGACAGGAGCCTGTTTCCTTCAGTGCATTATTGAATGAGCCGGTTCGAGCTGGACCAGTATTACCGAGCTATACGGCTATAGTGACCAACAATCTCAAGCGTACCTATCTTATAAGCCAGATAAGCAACCCGGAGCTCTCACCATTAAAACCGGAACACAGGTAGCCCTAAAGACTCTTTCGGCAACACTGCCGTGAGTCCACCGACTGATTCCAGACCGACCATGACTGGCCATAAGAATAAGGTCAGCATTGTTATTATCGGCATAGTTGGTAATCTCGTCAGCGGGGTCGCCAAGCAATACCTCGGTACGTACTTTAATGTTTCCCTGCTTTAACTGTTTGGCTATTCTTTCGAGATACCTTTCACCCTGCTTTTGCTTTTTCCCCACAGCTAAAGGTACTCTAACAACGGGTTCGGGTGCCGGCACTGATGCTTGCGGTGCAGTTGGATACTTTACAGTGGAAGCACCAACGATGCGTTCAGTTACGGTGACCAAGATGACCTCTTCAGTGTGACAACCCTTGGCAATACTCTCTAAATGAGGAAGAACACACTCAGCCAGCTTTGAACCGTCCAGTGGCACAACAACTTTCTTATACATATTCCCACCTCCTTACAACCCTTCTGTACATCAGTATAAATCTATATATTAATTATAAAAAACGGCAAACGTATCAGCAAATAAATCCGTAAAAAGCAGTTACAGGTGGTACAATATCTACCAATCGTAATATAATACCGACGTCGGGAGAAGTAGGGAAGTAGCAAAAAGGCCGAAGGAATGAGAGGAGAACGAAATGCCAAAACTCCTTGAACATCAGGGTAAAAGGTTATTAAGAGAGGAAGGAATTACTGTACCTGAAGGGGACACTGCCTCAACACCTGAGGAAGCCCGCCGGATAGCAGAAAGGCTGGGAAAGCCGGTGGTTATCAAGTCGCAAATAGGGGCTACGGGACGATTCAAGGCGGGTGGCATACAGTTTGCCAACACCTCTAACGAAGCAGAGAAGGTGGCTGAGCAGTTACTGGGCAAGAGTATCCAAGGATTGAGGGTAGAAAAGGTATTGGTGGAGGAGAAACTGGATATCGATAGGGAAATGTATGCCGGTGTCATAGTAAACGATTCCTATAAGGTCAAGGGGCCTGTGTTGATGTTCAGCACTCAGGGTGGCGTTGATATCGAGGAGGTTGCTGCCGAATCCCCGGAGAACGTAGTGAGTATGAATGTGGACGTGCTGGACGGACTGGAAATAAAAGACGTACGGGAATTAATCACCAAGTTTAACATCCCAATACCTCTGATAGAGCCGCTTACCGACGTTGTGCACAGGCTGTACCAAGTATTCAGAAAATACAGTGCTCGCAGTGCCGAAATCAACCCCCTGGTCTTAACCAAGGATGGGAAGATTTACCCTGCTGATTGCCGAATAGTAATCGACCAGAGCTCAGCATTCAGATATCCTGAACTGGAGATGGACTATCCACGTGAGATTGGGCGAGCGCCGACGGAACTTGAGGAAATTGCCTGGAGGATAGAGGAGGAGGACTACCGGGGTACAGGTTATTTCGTCCAACTGGCCGAGGGTTTCAGTGCCGGCGAGGGCTATGTCGGATTCCACGGTCTTGGCGGCGGTGGTGCCATGCTGGGAGGTGACGCGTTAATAAGACACGGGCTCAAACTGGCAAACTACGCAGAAAGTAGCGGCAATCCAACGGCCTCCAAGGTGTACCGCGTGATAAAGCTCATTTTCTCCCAGCCTAACATTGACGGCTATGTGTTAATGGGAGCTATGATGGCAAGTCAGGAGCAGTGGCACCATGCTCACGCTGCAGTAAGGGCTTTGAGAGAGGAACTGGCTGAAAGACCGGGGTTTCCCGTGGTGATATTGATAGCTGGAAATAAAGAGAAGGAATCGCTGGAAATCCTTAGAGAAGGATTAAAGGGACTTCCAGCACGAATTGAAATTTACGGACGTGAATACGTCTATAATGTTGACTTCATAGCAGAACGTATGAAAAAGCTTGTTGACGAGTACCGGAGAGATTGAGAGGAGAAAGAGAGAATGGCAATCTACGAATTTCCGTTCAGAACCGGGAAGGTTACCATAGACCACGAGAAATGTAGCAGTTGCGAAAGCTATGCCTGTGTTGAAGCGTGCGCCCGCTTCGGCGGGGACCTGTTTAAAATAGAGGACGGCAAACCAATTCTAAACATGGCCCAGGAAGAGGTCCAGCGGCGCTGTATCGAGGACCTGACGTGCGAGTTGTACTGTCAGGCAAAGGGCAACAAGGGGCTGGAGATTTTTCTTGATATGTTCGCATTGAACGAATACCGGCAGAAGATCGGGATGGGCCAGTAACGGAGGTAAAAGGAAAAGAATGACTATACTAGCAGACGAGAATACCAAGGTATTGATACAGGGTATAACTGGCCGGGAAGGAAGCGCCAGAGCAAGGTACTTACTGGACTACGGTACAAAGGTGCTGTGCGGAGTCACTCCGGGGCGTGGTGGCGGTGAGGTCTGGGGTTTGCCCGTATATAACAGCGTCAAGGAAGCTGTCGAGGCACACGGTCAGTTAGACGCCAGCGTGACATTTGTGCCAGCTCCCCAGATCAAGGGAGCGGTCTTTGAAGCCATAGAGGCGGGAATTAAGCTAGTGGTGGTGCCAGCCGAACGGGTGCCGTTACACGATAGCCTAGAGATGGTAGCCCTGGCGAAGAAAAAAGGGAGCCGGATACTTGGTCCAGGCTCAATGGGCGTGCTCAGTCCAGAAAAGGTCGTGGTCGGCTGGCTAGGTGCCTCCAAGGAGTTTGCCGGTGAGCTTTTCAAACCGGGAGAGGTAGGAGTGATTTCACGTAGCGGCGGGCAAACAGGTACGGTCGTCTGGTGCTTAACTTCGGCGGGGATAGGGATTTCGACGGCGGTACATGTCGGAACTGAGCCAATCGTGGGAACGAGCTTTCCAGAGATACTGCCTATGTTTGAAGCAGACGATGCAACCAAGGCAGTGGTGCTCTTCGGTGAGATAGGAACAGTAGCTGAAGAAGAGGCGGCTGAGGTTGTTAAGGAGGGTGGATTCAACAAACCCCTGGTGGCCTATATAGCCGGGAGGTCTATGCCATCGGGTATGAGGTTCTCACACGCCAGTGCCATAATCGAAAGGGGCAGAGGGACAGCCGAGAGCAAGGTGAAAGCCCTGGAAGCGGTGGGAGCACACGTTGTTGAGACACCACAGGAGATAGCAACCACCGTAGCTAGAATTCTCAAGATGTAACTCAATATAATATTCAATAGGGAGTGGCTTCTATGTATAGTCGTAGAATCCCTTCCCTGTCTTGCGCCCCAGCCTGCCAGCATCAACCATCTTCTTCAATAAAGGAGACGGCTTGTATCTTGGGTCTCCGGTCTGCTCGTAGGTAGCCTGGCCAGCCAGATAGACCACGTCAAGACCATTGAAGTCCATCAGGGCAACCGGCCCGATAGGATGCCCCAAGCCCAGCGTCATGCTTTTATCAATGTCCTCTTTAGTGGCAACGTCGTTTTCCAATAGCTCAAGGGCGGCACGCGACAGGGCTCCGAGCAGATGGTTAAAAATAAATCCCGGAGTATCCTTGGCAACAATCACTTCCTTCCCGAGAGACCTGCCAAATTCGCTTACAGTTTCGAGGGTCTCGTCACTGGTACTGGGCGACCTGACAATCTCCAGCAATTTGCTAGGTGGCACCGGTGATAGAAAATGCGTTCCTATTACCCTGTCCGGTCTAACGGTCGCCTTTGCTAACTCAGCAATCCGTATGGTTGAGGTATTGCTGGTCATTATGGTATGTTTTGGGCAAATCCTGTCAATCTCAGCAAATACCTCTTTTTTCAAATCCAGCTTCTCGGGAACAACTTCTACCACCAGGTCACATTCAGCAAGGTTACTAATATCGGTAGTGCCTTTAATATGAGCCAGGGTTGAGGCTTTGTCCTCATCAGACATTCTGCCCTTCTCGACTCCTCTGGCCAGATAATGAGTGATGGTTGCCAGACCCTTTTGCAGAACCTCGTCACTTATCTCTCTAACCACCACCTGATAGCCAGACTGAGCACAAACCTGAGCGATGCCAGAGCCCATGAAACCACAACCAACTACTCCCACCTTCTTTATTTTCATGAATAAGGCTCCTTTCTTTAAACAGGCTCATTTATTATGCCTATAATTCTGGTATGGTCCCTAACCTGTCGAAGGAATATTTCTCACTAACAGAAATACCAGCCAGACGCTTGGCGATATTCTTGACGCTCTCGGTGTTATAGCTACCGAGGATAGCAATCTGCTCCATCCTCGGGGAGCCGCCACCATGAACACCAGCATACTGCATGAGACCAGCCTGCTCCGAACAGGAGATGTCCTGAACCCAGCGGAAGGCACGGTGCTGGTCCTCAACGGGCACTTCGGGATTCCTCATCATGTATTTCTCCAGGTACGGGCGAGTCTCTTCGCTCTCCCAGTCGCCTTCCCGGGGTAAGGTAGCCGGCATACCCCCGGCAATATCGGCAAGAATATCATATTCATGGAAAATATTCAGGCCAGCATGCCGGCGGCTGACATTGCAGTAGACCATGTCCGGAATATAGGTTCCAGAAGGCGATTTTCCACCGTTAATAGCAGCGGCAATACCGGTCCCGTAGCATAACTCAGATGTGCAAATCAATTCAGCCAGCCTCTCACCAACATGGGCCTTGCCCTCTATACCATTGCACTCAGCCATTAGAGCGGTAGCTCCCATAAGCACGTCGGTCATGGCCGGCTTGCAGCCGGTATAGCTATGGCGATGGTAAAGGGCAAATAATAGAGCCAGCTGGCCACCAAGCTCATACTCACCATTGAGGAAGACGTGCTCCCAGGGAACAAATACATTGTCAAATATTGTCATGGAATCGGCACCGCCGAAAGGTCCGGGTGCCCCCAGATTCTTATGTTTATTGAACTGGGTGGCACTGACGATTTGCTTCACACCATCGGCATCGGCGGGAACCACACAGGAAACCGCCCAATCGCCTTCGCTTTCAAGGAGTCGCCTGGTGGGGATTACCGGTATCCACTCGACAACTGGAGCATACGAATTATGTACCTTGGCACCACGGATTACAATACCATCGCTCAACGTCTCTACCCTGTGGACATAGAGGTCAGGGTCCAACTGCTCACCAGGCCTCCAGGGACGGTTTCCCTTAACATCCGTCTGGGCACAGCAAGCAGAGCGGTCGTTATCCTGAAAGTCCTTGAGCCAGGCGAGAAACCTTTTATGATATTCAGTCCCATATTTCTGGTCGGCATCGTAGCTGACCGCAGAGTTGGCGTTGGTGGCATCAATACCCATGCACCTCCCGATGCAACCTCCCACCTGGTGACAGGTTATCCTGGTCATTTTTTGCTTGGCGAGCAAATCAGTAACACTTTGATGGACATGACAGAACCGGTTTATCTTGTTTCCAGTGAGGTGAGAGGTAGCCGTCAGAACATCCTCGTACTCTTTGAATTCGGGGTTAGCTACAATATCATATGTCTTGGCTATTATATTAACCGCCCCTTCAATCCGGGGGTCATCTCGACCTATCAGCTCCCCGTTCATATAGATATTCCGCCTGAGTTTGCTCAACCTTTTACGATATTCACTCGATGTAATCATATGCTATTATCCTCCTTTGTTTGATAGGTTTTATTTAATATTTCCCATCAAAGGGAACCATACCAGCAGAAACAACAGAGACTATAGTGGCAGTACCTCATATCTAAATAGCTCTTATCGAGCAGATAATAATGATACTGCCACCTTATATTCCTATTATCAGGGGAGAGGAAATACTTTTAATTAATCCCCTCCCGAACATATAGTGTAAATAGCTATCACAAACTACCTTACCTCACCTTCTATAATAAGGTAAGAGTCAGCGTTTTCTTTGTTACCGGTTATGATTTTCCAGGTGAGGCAGGCTATTTCGCCTTATAGTCGGGTGGTCTCTTCTCGACGAAGGCCCTAGCTCCCTCCATGAAGTCTTCCGTGGTCCTGATATGCGTAGCCAGCTGCGATTCCAGTTTCAAGCCTTCTTCCAATACCATATCATAGCCCCTGATCATGGCTTCTTTGGATGCCCTTACACCCAGAGGTCCTCTACTGCAGATGGTATTGGCTATTTCCTTTGCCGTATCCATAAGCTTGTCCAGTGGCACGACCTTGTTCACCAGACCTATTCGATATGCTTCCTGAGCGGTTATGCGATTTCCAGTCAACAATATCTCGGCAGCGATTGCCCGAGGTACGAATCGAGGCAATCTCTGAGTGCCACCAGCACCAGGCATAAAGCCAATATTAATTTCTGGTTGACCCAACTGAGCGTGCTCGGCAGCTATTCTTATGTCGCAGGTCATTGCCATTTCCAAGCCACCACCAAGGGCATAGCCGTTGATGGCAGCAATAAAAGGCTTCCATATCGTATCAGCACGTACCGGTGCGGCATCACGCACTCTTTCCATGTCTTCTTGAGTAGCTGGGCGGAAATCCTTTATGTCAGCACCAGCAGAAAAAGCCCTGTCACCAGCGCCAGTAATGATAGCAACCCAGAGATCATTGTTATCACGGAAATCTATCATTGCCTCGCGCATTTCCCGACTCACATCAGCATTCAAGGCGTTCATTGCCTCGGGGCGATTGATGGTCATTATAGCAATTCTGCCTTCCTTCACGTAGTCAACAGCCATGATAACCTCCTATTATGATTTCGGCGGATTGAAAACGAAAACAGGTTTAATGAACCAGCTACTGTTTTGAAGGTTCTCACCTCCTCTCGACAAAATTCTGTTATAAGCATAATGAAACGGAGAAATGGCGCTTGAATTCTATCAGAGTGCTTCTGTACCCGTCAAATTAGGAATTAGGGAGGACCGATTCACTTTCCAGCACAGCCTGGAAACCTGGTAACTTGAAACTGGCAAGCGGCAGGAAGCAGGGAGAACTTCAGGGAACAAGACCGAAGCTAAAAGCTTGACAATGAATAGCTCAGGTGATATAATCCTGCGCTAGCAAGACCCGTAGTTTGACTCAGCAGTGGATATACACGTAAAATAAAGGAGGGTAAAGGCACAGAGGCTTGGTTTGACACAACTGAGAATTCAGTCCGCTGTGTATAGTCTAAGAAGATGACAACAACAAATGGAGAAAAAGTACTCGACGTAAAGGACCTGAGAACCTACTTCTATACTCAGGAGGGTGAGGTTAAAGCGGTTGACGGATTAACCTATCATGTAAACAAAGGGGAGAGTGTAGGTCTGGTCGGTGAGAGTGCCTGTGGCAAGAGTGTTAGTGCTCTGTCAATCCTGCGCCTAATTCCATACCCACCAGGTATTATCGTCGGTGGAGAAATCATATTTCAGGGACGGGATCTTCTGAAAGCCAGCGAAGAGGATATGCGCCATATCAGGGGCAACGATGTCGCCATGATATTCCAGGAACCCACGACATCTCTGAATCCAGTACTCACGGTCAAGCGCCAGATATCCGAGGCACTGGAACTGCACCGCGGCATGGACAAGGAAGCCTCGCTTGAAGAAACAATCAGACTATTGAGACTGGTTGGTATACCGGATGCGGAAAGGAGAGCAACTGACTATCCTTTCCAGTTTAGCGGTGGAATGCAACAGAGAATAATGATTGCCATGGCACTGAGCTGTGACCCGGCGCTGCTAATAGCCGATGAGCCAACCACCTCAGTTGACGTTACTGTTCAGGCACAGCTCCTTGAGATAATTGCTGACCTCAGAAACCGACTGGGCACAGCGGTGATTATTATAACCCATAACCTGGGAGTAGTTGCCCGATATGTCGAGCGAGTAAACGTGATGTACGCTGGACGGCTTGTGGAATCAGGGCCAACAGATGAGATTTATGCTGACCCAAAGCACCCGTATACTATAGGACTTCTGGCCTCGGTGCCACGATTAGACAGTGACCGAAAGAAGAGCTTGAGGGTTATCCAGGGTTTACCACCCAATCTTGCCCGTCTCCCCGGGGGATGTTCCTTCCATCCCCGTTGCGACTATGCCATGCCCCAGTGCAAGGAAGAGGCGCCAGAACTGGAACAAGTAGGAGAAAACCATCTCCGTGCTTGTTTCCTTGATGTAAAGAAGCTTAAGAAATAGTAAGACAAGTGAGGGGTTTCAGATAATGGAAAAAGATGATCACCTACTGGAAGTGGACAATCTGGTAATGTGGTTCCCAGTTACGGCAGGTGTCTTGCAGAGGCGGGTGGCCGATGTGAAGGCAGTAGACGGGATAAGTTTCTACATAAAGAAAGGTGAGACTCTGGGACTGGTGGGTGAAAGCGGCTGTGGCAAGACGACCACCGGGCGCTGTATCCTGCAACTCTATGAGGATATGAAGGGCAAGGTGATTTTCGACGGGATAGACCTTACCCAATTAAAACGCGAACAGATGCGGAGAATGCGCCGAGATATGCAGTTAATATTTCAGGACCCATTCGCCTCACTTGACCCGCGTATGACTGCCGGGGATATTATCGGTGAGCCGCTAAAGGTTCACAACCTAGCCAGAGGCAAGGAGTATAAGGATCAGGTTGCCGAGTTATTTAGAATGGTGGAACTTGAACCCTATATGTCAGACCGTTATCCTCACGAGTTCAGTGGCGGTCAGCGGCAGAGAATCGGGATTGCCCGAGCCTTAGCGGTAAGGCCCAAGTTTGTTGTATGCGATGAGCCTGTTTCGGCACTAGACGTTTCAATCCAAGCACAGATCATCACGCTTCTTGAAAGACTCAGAGATGAGCTTAACTTAACCTATCTTTTTATTGCTCACGACCTTTCGGTAGTCCGCAATATCAGCGACCGGGTAGCGGTAATGTACCTGGGCAAGATTATGGAGATTACCAACAGTGATGAGCTTTACGCTAATCCAGTTCATCCGTACACCATAGCACTACTTTCAGCGGTCCCCATACCGGACCCGGTAGTTGACCGTACACGGGAGCGGATTATCCTGACCGGCGATGTTCCCAGCCCGATTAATCCCCCACCTGGCTGTCCCTTCAATCCCAGATGCCACCAGGCAGTTGATAGATGTAAGGAAGAGACGCCAGAACTAAGACTTATAGGCGAGGAACATTGGGCGGCATGTCACCTAGTCTAACTGCCGGTTTGGATATAATCAGGTGAGCGGATTGCCAGCAAGGCAATAAAAGCAAATTGTGGTTTCATCAGTCAGCCCAGGGCAGGTAGTACTATGATGGTCTATTGAGTATTTGTTAATTAGGATACCTTATTGATTAGGCTAGAAAAGACATGGTTCGACCTACTAGAAGAACTTCACCAAGCAGAAAGTTAACACGAAAAGCCCCGAGTTCCAAACCCGAGGATACTGAGAAAAAACCCAGAAGGACGGGGTTTATTATTGTTGCAGTAGTCATCGCTGTCATTGCAATCGGGACAGTGATTGGCTGGTATGTAGTCTATGTACAACCTCTTCAGATACCCATAATCGTGGTGGGTCAGGATACCATCAACGCTGATTACTTCATCAGGAGAGCTATGCTAGATCCAAGCGCGTCAAGCGACCCCATGATAATGCTTCAGACACTCACCAACGAACTACTTATCAAACAAGGAGCACCACGTTACGGTATTGTTGTAACACCAGAGGAAATTGACGAGGAACTAAGAGCGATTGCCAGCGGCGAAAGCGAGACTATTACCGAGGGCGAATTCAAAGAGTGGTATCGCCAGCAGCTTAATGAAACCAATCTCTCCGATGCCGAATTCAAGGAATACGTTCACATAACTCTGCTGGCACGCGAACTCTACGAATATCTGGCAGCAAGAGTACCCAGCGTTACCGAGCAAGTCTACCTTAATATAATCGTGCTCCAGGAATATGAGGAAGCACTGGAGATAAAAGAGAGAATAGAGGCAGGTGAAGCCTTTGCCGATATTGCGCGGGAAGTATCAATCCATGAAGAATCCAGAGTAAACGGCGGCGAGCTTGGCTGGTTCCCTTACGGAGCCCTTGACGACTCCATTAGCTGGACAGTCAGTAACCTAGAAATTGGGGATGTAAGTGACCCCCTCCGCACCGGAGAAATGTCCTATAGTATCTTTATGGTGTCGGAAAGAGCCGTCGCCCGGGAGGTTGACGAGGACTCTATGACAATACTCAAGGCCCGGGTGCTTGATGACTGGATAACAGAAGAACATGGATCAGTAAAAGTGGAGTTTCACGGTCGTAACAACGGGTTTGATTCTGAAACCTATGCCTGGATACAGTGGCAAATTAGTAGAAGAACAAGGGAATAACGACAGAACACAGCAATTTCATTCGTGATTAGTAAAGCAGGTGGCAATCAGTGATACGGGTTGAAAATCTAACAAAATACTATGGAGAGCGCCTGGCGGTAGATGATATTAGCTTCCACGTGGAAAAAGGGGAAATCGTAGGCTTCCTCGGTCCGAACGCGGCAGGCAAGACAACTACCATGCGCATTATTACCGGGTTTCTAATGCCAACCCGGGGCGATATTTGGGTAGCAGACCATAATATGAGCACGCATTCTCTTGATGGGCGTCGGCATATTGGATACCTCCCGGAAGCAATACCTCTATATACTGATATGACCACCCGTGCCTACCTTGAGTTCGTGGCCAAACTTAGAGGACTGGATAAGGACAGGATAAGTACCAGGATAGACGAAGTGGTAGAAATGTGCCGTCTTGAGGAGTATATTGATGTAATCATCGGTAAGCTATCAAGGGGCTTCAGACAGCGCGTTGGTGTAGCCCAATCTATTATCCACGAGCCGGATGTACTTATCCTAGACGAGCCAACAATAGCCATTGACCCGATTCAGGTTGCCCAGACAAGACAGTTAATCAAGGAATTGGGCAAGGAGCATACCATTCTTCTTTCGACGCACATTTTACCGGAAGTTAGTATGATTTGTGAACGGGTGATTATCATACACGAAGGCAAGATTGTAGCCGAGGACCGAATTGAAAACCTTTCCTCGATAATAAGAGGTGGCAAACGCATCCGAGTCGAAGTGCAAGGTCCTGCTGATCAAGTAGCTAAGCGACTACAACAGATCAAGGGTGTCCGCCAAGTAATCTTCGAAAAGCCTTACCATATTGTGGAATATCCCCCTGAGCAAGACCCGAGGCCGAAGATAATGGAAGCTGTAGTCAAAGGCGGCTGGGTTCTTCTCTCAATGGAATCAGTGGAGATGAGTCTTGAGGATATCTTCCTTGAGCTAACAACCGAAGAGGAGGAAGAGGAGGAAATAGAAGAGTGAAGAACATCGGGACTATAGCCTACAAGGAGCTCAAGTCCTACCTGACGTCACCGATGGCCTACATAGTCACGGCTATCTTTCTGTTGCTTACTGGCACCTTTTTTACCACGTATCTTGCCGGTACCGGTTATACCGACACCAGTATCAGAGGATTTTTAGAGCCAGGTAATATACTGCTGCTTTTGTTCTCAGCGGTGCTTACCATGCGCCTAATTGCCGAAGAGAAAAAAATGGGCACGTGGGAACTACTGCTTACAGCCCCAGTGAGAGACACAGAGATTATATTAGGCAAGTTCCTGGGTAGCCTAATCGTGCTGGTGGGGATGCTGGTTCTCACCCTTTACTACCCGATCCTTCTAATAATCATGGGTGACCCTGATATGGGACCGATTGGCACCAGCTATCTCGGGCTTTTCCTGCTGGGCAGTGCCTCACTAGCCGTGGGAACATTTGCTTCGTCGGTAACCTCAAACCAGATTGTGGCGGCAGTGGTCGCCGGTGGGATTCTATTTGCCCTGTGGTTCGTAGGCATGGCAAGTAATTTCGCTCCTGAGGCCATTGGTAATCTACTTTCCTATCTTTCGCTTTCATATCACTTTCCTGATTTCATAAGAGGGGTAGTTGACACTAGAGCCATAATTTATTACCTCAGCATTACCGCGCTATTCCTCTATTTGGCTATAAGATCTCTTGAAACAAGCAGGTGGGGCTAAATGCAGACTGCACCAATTGCCATACTCGGACTGGTATCCCTATTCGTGGGCTGGCTACTTACACTGGTTCTGCCGATGATCCGCTACGCAGCCTGGGGCATCCTGGCACTGGGAGTAATTTTACTGGCGATTGCCTTTATCATTGATTTTCGTCGAGTAAGGGGTGCTCTGGTAAGCAAGCGGGGCAGGTTTGGTACCGGCACCACTATAATGATCTCGATATTCATCGGTATCATTCTTCTGATCAATGCTATCAGCATCGGGAGCTATCACCGCTTTGACTTTACCGGTCTGGCACAATTCACTCTTGCTTCACAGACAAAGGAGGTTCTGGCTGAACTGGATAAGCCAGTGGAAGCACTTATGTTTTTCGTACCCGGTGACCCCT
>Ga0209427_10000857_pt1 | contig 33656 bp, 41 predicted proteins | sample DeeMarSWOR136_30_FD_187465 | JGI IMG/M metagenome (GOLD analysis project Ga0209427, IMG submission 187465) | Marine sediment microbial communities from White Oak River estuary, North Carolina - WOR-1-36_30 (SPAdes) (version 2) | ecosystem: Environmental > Aquatic > Marine > Intertidal zone >...
ATTTTGTCTCGTCTCTCCATTAACTTTTAACGAAATATCAAGATTATTTGGATCAGGTACATCCTCTTTTAAAACAACGTCACTAATTGGTGCAAACGTATCAAATCCCTTTGCAATGTCCCAAGGAAAACCTTTCTTTTTTGCCTCTGACTGAATATCTCTAGCAGTAATGTCAAGAGCAACCAGATATCCTAAAACATAATCTAAAGCCTCTTTTTGTGACACGTTTTTACATCTCTCTCCAATGACAACTCCCAATTCAACTTCATGATGTAAACACTTTGACATTTCAGGTTTTACTATTGATTCACCGTTGAATATAACAGCACTAGCTGGCTTCAGAAAAAAGAGAGGATCTTCAGTTACATCTGATTTCATTTCCTGTGCATGTTTCTTATATGATCTTGCTAGACAAATAAGTTTTCCAATAGTAACATTTCTTTCAACACGGTCTTTGAATATGTAATTAGTCATCAATTGGGCAATGAATTTTACAATTTAAAGATTTCACAATTTCATAATAAGTTTCTTTAATGTATTCTTGATAACGTGGTTGGGAGTTTATGAAGTTCATTTCAAATTCAAGTGTAAAAGATGTTATGCTCAAAGAAATTGGATTAAATAATATCAAAGATTTATTTTTTGATATCCCGCAAAAAATAAGAATCAAGGATTTGAATTTGCCCGATGGGCTGTCCCAACAAGAAACAGAAAAAAAACTAAGATATATAGCATGTAAAAACAAGTCCTTCCACGATATTACAAGTTTTCTTGGAGGTGGAATTAAACCACATTATATACCACCCTTTGTAAAATCGATAATCTCACGTTCAGAGTTTTACACATCTTACACACCTTATCAATCTGAAGCGAGCCAGGGTTTTCTTCAAGCCATGTTTGAATATCAAAGCATCATCGCAGAATTAACTGGAATGGACATTGCAAACTGTTCATTGTATGATGGTGTTACTGCTCTTGGTGAAGCTGCTTTGATGTGCACACGTATAAACAGAAAAAAAACCTTTGTGATTCCAGAAAACATTTCATCGGATAAAAAATCTGTATTGAAAAACTACACAAGAGGAGCAGAAATAGAAATAAAAGAAGCTCCTTATGACATTAAAACAGGGAAAATAGATTTAGATCAACTTAAGAAAAATGTTGATGAAAACACTGCTGGAGTATATATCGAAAACCCAAATTTCTTCGGAATTTTTGAGGATGACATTGATAAAATCAGCAAAATTGTAAAAGGTGCAGGTTCTCTTTTTGTAGTTGGTATTGATCCGGTCTCGCTTGGCATTATAAAGAGCCCTGGAGAGTATAGTGCTGATATTGTAATAGGCGAGGGAAGAGCTCTAGGAAACCCAATGAGTTATGGTGGATGTAGTCTAGGTATTTTTGCATGTAAGAAAGAGTTTTTACGGCAGACACCTGGCCGCATTATAGGTTTAACTAAAGATAGTGATGGCAAACGCGCTTTTTGTATGGCTCTTCAGACAAGAGAGCAACATATCCGACGTGGCAAGGCTACGAGCAATATTTGCACAAACGAAGGATTATGTGCTCTTGCTGCAGTTTCTTATCTATCTTGGCTTGGTGGAGGTGGATTAGAAAAACTAAGTAAGATTAACTTTGAGAACGGACAAAAGCTAGCAAAAAAGATCGAATCAATCAAAGGCTTTGAGAAGATGTTTAGCGGTGTTCACTTTAACGAATTCGTAATTAAATGTAAAAACGATGCAAAAATGATTAACAAAAAGTTATTGCAGAGAGGCATTCAAGGTGGATCAGTAATAGACAGTTGGTATCCAAAACTTAAGAATTGCATCCTTTTTGGTGTAACCGAGATGCACAGTGATGCCGATATTGAAAAACTTGTTTCTGCTTTGAAGGAGGTTTCCAATGTATAGATCTGCTGTATATGACAAGTCTCTGCTTAATGAAATAGCTCCTCCTAAAAAAGGCAAAATTAAATCAATTGATTCAATACCTACCTCTCTTCAAAGAAAAGAGAATATCAACATTCCCGGTCTTGATGAAACTCAGCTTGTGCGTCATTTCCATCATCTTAGTCAGATGAACTATGGAGTTGATACTGGGATTTATCCTTTAGGTTCTTGCACAATGAAATATAATCCTAAGATTTGTGAAGAGATTGCTAGTTGGGATAATTTTGCATGTACTCATCCATATCAAGATATCTCTACGGTCCAGGGGAATTTAGAGATAATGTTTGAACTTGAAAGGATGCTTTGTGAAATTACCGGCATGGATTATTTTACTCTTCAGCCAGCAGCTGGCGCTCAAGGGGAATTTTTGGGTATGCTTCTAACAAGAGCATATCATAAGTTCAAAAATAATAATGAACGTAACGAGGTTATATTACCAGATACAGCTCATGGTACCAATCCAGCAAGTGTCACAATGGCTGGCTATAAACTTATAGAAATCCCCTCTACCAAAGATGGAACTGTTGATCTAGATATGCTAGAGAAAGCCTTGTCAGATAAAACTGCCTGCTTTATGCTTACAAACCCTAACACTCTAGGTGTTTTCGAGTCTGAAATTATTGAGATATCTAAAATGGTCCACAATGCAGGAGCTCTTTTATACTATGATGGAGCCAACATAAATGCAATTATGGGTAAAGCAAAACCGGGTGACATGGGATTTGATATAGTTCACCTAAATCTACACAAAACCTTTGCTACACCTCATGGTGGTGGAGGCCCTGGTAGCGGTCCAGTTGGTGTAAATATAAAACTTGAAAAGTTTCTACCAGTACCTAGAATTGCAAAGAAGGAGGGTAAATATCTTTTTGATTATGATGCACCTGAATCAATTGGAAAAATCAAAGGTTTCTATGGTAATTTTTCTGTTCTTTTAAAAGCATACATTTACATTCTCATGATGGGTCGAGATGGTCTGAAAGAAGCCTCAGAAATTGCCGTTCTTAATTCAAATTATTTGAAGAAAAAAATCCTCAAATCTGGTAAATACGAAATGCCATATAAAGAACTCAGGAAACATGAGTTTGTAATAAGTTGTGAGAAACTAAAACAAGAAAAAGAAATACGAGCGATGGATGTAGCAAAACGTCTTTTAGATCATGGTCTCCATCCACCTACCATTTATTTCCCACTCATAGTAAAAGAAGCATTAATGATTGAACCTACTGAAACAGAGTCAAAAGAAGATCTTGATAAGTTTATCGATGCACTAATTAAAATTGCAGATGAAGATCCAAAAATTGTAAAAAACGCACCAAATAATACACCTGTTAAACGTGTTGATGAAGTCAGTGCTTCAAAAAATCCAATTCTTACATGGAATATGATTTAATCTTCTTCCTCTTTTTCCATTAGAGAGAGCAGGATACCTATTATTCCTGGAATAACCAAAACAATTGTTAACGAATATATACCTATGTCATCCCATACACCATATCTGTTTCCCCAATAGATATAATGAATAATTCCAGCTAAAAGAAATATGATAGATAGTACTGTAAAAATGTTGAAGTTTTTTATATTGATTTTAAACATATTTCATTCCACCTTTTTTTAATTATGATGGGGGCACTGGGATTTGAACCCAGATCGGCGGGTCTCTTCTCAGGTCATCGCTCCAGTTATTCATCACCAATTCAGATGACCCTCTTATAATCATTCCTAACTGGAGCCCACAATGATGCCGGGTTACACCATGCCCCCAGTTAGTTATTCTACTTCTTTCTACTCCTTTTCTCACGTCGCATTCGTTTCTTTCGCCATTTCCATCGCATCTTATGTCTCTTTTTCCAGACCCTTGAACTACGCTTCATATTTTAGTTTCCTCTGATGTCACAGCTTGCCCTAAACGAATTCCAATATTTAATGATTTAGGAAAAAACTTACCTTTGCTAAGGTAATTTGTTGTAAAAATAAGAGAAAGATAATTAAACGTTTTTGGGATATGTAGCTGCAAGATGGGAAATTATAAAAATTCAGATGTCTTGAGCGCGGTACTCCGATCGCTTTATGCTGTAGCTGGAAGAAGAACTACAAAAAGTTTTGCTGCTACAGTTATTGGCTCAATAATCAAAACACTCGAAACAAGATATGATTTTTTGAAATATGTAAGAATAGATGAGAGAGGTCAACTACTCGATGATAAAGTTATTGCTATAGCGCCTGAAATTGATTCTGTTGAGCCTGCGAAAATTGGAAAGGCTATCGAGGCAATTGTTAGAGTAGTTTATATGGATATCATTGGAAAGGCGGGTCTTTTTTTTATAACAGAATTAAAAAGGATTGCTGGCGAGGAAATTATTTCAGAGCTTAAAAAATTCGATGTTGATCTTGCGACTCTTCAGATAGAGCAACATTATCTACACAGAAGCCGAGAAAGAAAAAGAGCAAAGGCTAAAGCTAGGAGCCTACATAGCGATGTAAGTCTGCTTGGATATAGTTGGAAAAATGTTGCATCTTGGAAATATGATCCAAATCAGAAAACTTGTGTTCTTTATAGTAAAGATGGCGAGGTTTTAGACAATTTACATTTAGAATCAATCATCGAGAATTACGTCAAGGATTTATCTGAAAGTCTCGAAGAGATGCCAGAGGAATTAAAGGAAAAAACGACAGATATTTCTGATAAAGAACTTGAACTTTTAGAAATGCTTCGTACAAGAGACATGGATGCTGAAACAGCTATGACTTTGTTACATGTTTCTAAGGACGAATTTAGCTCTATAGTAAAGAGACTATTGGAAAATGAATTACTTCAATATACTTCATTTAATATAATAGAGCTTACCGAGGTAGGAATCAGTTATCTCTCTGAAAGAAATGAAAAATCAAAAGTTGAAAATAAACCTATTTCAGAGGAAACAAGTAGTTAAATCTAATCTTTATTTAGCTTTTTTATCCATCCAAACATATTTACATCGAGTACAGTACCAACCCATTGATACCCATTTTTGTTTGCCATGTTTAGGATTTATATGTCTATATAGTCGTACAAGACCTAAATCACACTTTGGACATTTCTGATTAAAAGATTCTTTATATGATTCACTCCCAATTTTGTACATAAGTGTGTCAGCAGCAACGTTATACGTGTAACCACATTTTGTACAATGCCATGCTGTTGGAATCCATGCCCTCTTTCTATCTATGCTTTTATTCTGGTAAAGTTTAACAGCTTTGGAGCCACATTCAGGACATTTTTTCTTGATGTTTATCACCACCAATTGATGATTACTTTTGATTTCTTTTTAATTATACTTATGCAACTTTATTTTTTAAGATCTACTACCATTTTATGTAAATATGGTATTTTCATCATAAATTTGCTACCTTTTCCAAGCTGACTTTCCGCCCAGATTTCACCATTGTGCTTCTGAAGGATCTCTTTACAAATAAATAAACCAAGGCCTGTACCCTCGTTTTTCCGATCATCACCAGTATATGCTTGGTAAAACTTATTGAAAATCTTATTCAACTCGTCCTTTGAAATACCAATCCCTGTATCTTTGACAGTGATTAAGATATGATCTGCTTTCTTTTCTGCTTCGATACTTATAGATCCATGGTCTGTAAACTTTACAGCGTTTACCATTAGATTCTTTAAAACTTGTGGTAAACGATGTCTATCACCCATTATATTCGGTAGATTTCTAGGTATCTTGGTGAAAAATTTCAGACCTTTGTTTTCAACCACGGGTTTCATATCCTCTGCTATTTCATCAAGGATTTCAACAGGATTAATTTTCTCCATTTCAAATCTCATGGTATCTGTATCAAGTCTTGAAACATCTAAAATATCATTAACAAGTTTAAGCAATCTTTCAGTATTCCTCAAACTTACCTTTGCCCAATCCTTAACTCTTTTACTAGCGTTTTTATCTGAGATAATTAAATCAAGGTAACCCTTAATTGGGGTAACAGGAGATCTGAGCTCATGAGCTGCGATATTCATAAATTCAGTTTTAAGCCGCTCTGATTTCTTAAGTTCATCCTCTATTCTTCTACGCTCTGTGATATCTCGAATTGTACAAACCATACCTGCAAATTCGTTTTCCTTTTTAAACGGAGCCATATTGACTTCAATGGGAATAATATGACCATCAATATGCACAAGTTCAAGCTCAATGTTTTCTATTTTTTCATCTTTTTTTCTAGCATCAATAAATACCTGCTGGAAAAAGTACACCGAATCATCTGAAAGATAATCCCTAAACAAAGTGGCTAAAATCTGACTTTTACGTCTTGCACACATTTTCTCAAAAGAAGGATTTACATATGTTAAACGACCAAGAGAATCTATTGTTAAAACTCCGTCTGCGGATGTCTCCGCAAGAACTCTATATTTCTCTTCAAGTTTTACCAATTCATCCCATGCTCTTTGACGTTGAGTAATATCTGTCCCTCTTATGAGAATACCCCTAATTTCTTTATCGTCTCCAATGCAATCAGCTGAAAATAAAAATTTAAATAAACGTCCATCCTTTGATTTTAAATCACTTTCATAGTCATGCACCTTAGCTCCATGACTCGCTTGTTTAATAGCTTCGATATGATTTTTCATATCCTTCTTCGAAAAAAACTCATTCAAACCAGAAAATGTTTTTCCAATAACCTCTTCTTTTTTTAACCCTCCTAGAGTTATAGCAGCTTCATTTATATCTAAAATAATATCATTCTCAAGATACAATAAAAAATCACTTGTCCCATCAAATATATCTCTAAATCTATTTTCCGATTCAATAAGTTCTCTTTCTACTTCCCTTCTTTTGTATCTATCTCTTAAATCTCTTAATATAATAAAATCGCCTACAATTTCATCATTTTCATACAAAGCACTAGCATTTATCTCAGCGGGAATTATCTCTCCATCTCTTGTGATTACTTCAACCTCATATAGTGGAACATCCTCTCCTTTCATCCTTTTTGTAAAACCCTCTAGGCTTTTATTAAGGCTCTCTTTAGTAAGAATCTCTGATTCAACGAACTTTTTTCCAATGAGATCATTTTTACTATACCCTAATAATTTTGTAACTTGTTCATTTACATCTACAAAATGCCCCTTTTTATCAAGAATCACAATGGGGTCTATTGCTGTTTCAAATAAGTTCCTATATTTTTCCTCAGATTTCTTTAAATTAGTAATATCCCTAGATATACCCATAGTCCCAGTTATTTCTCCTTCTTTGTTATATCTTGGAATTTTTGTAGCTAAAACCCAGCGTTCCACACCATATTCATCTTTTATCTTCTCCACTTTATTAACAATAGGTTTCCCTGTTTCAATTATTTTCTTGTCATCTTCAAAACTCCTTTCAGCATCTTCTTTAAGGAAAAAATCAAAATCTGTCTTACCCATCATCTCTTCAGTGGTTGTATTTGAACGCTTTGCTTTCGCCTCGTTCACCTTTATAAATTTATTATTCTTATCTTTAAAATAAATAGAATCAGGAATATTATCCAACAGTGATTGTAACAAATTATGTTTATATTCAAGTTCATTTTCTATTTTTTTCTGCTCAGAGATATCTTTGATTACACCAATTGATCCAACAATTTCTCCTTCATGATTTTTCAAAATACTTAGAGATACATCTACATCGATTGGTTCATTATTTTTCCTTAGAATCTTTGTTTCTAAATGATGTTGCATCCCTTTCTGTCTGATGTTTTCCTTTCGTATTTTTTTCCATTCTTCAGGTGGATAAAGAGAGCCAACAGGTTTCATAAACAAGTCATCTCTGTTCATACCGAGAAGATCTTCAGTGAATTTATTCCACGAGATGATTTGCTCATTTTCATCTGTAAGGGTTATTGCAACAGCAGAGTTTTCAAATATCGTTCGGTATTTCTCTTCAGATTCGGTTAATTTTCTCTCAGTATTTTTTAGCCTTGTTATATCTCTGATAATGCCGACAGAACCTGCTGTTTTTCCTTCTTCTCCTTTTAAAACAGATAATGAGATCTCTACATCGAGTAGACCTTTATCCTTTCTAATTATTTTTGTTTCTAGCTTATGCCTCATCCCTTTCTGTCTGATGTTTTCCTTACGTATTTTTTTCCATTCCTCAGGAGGATAAAGCGTTTCGATAGATCTCATGAATAAATCTTTTTCATCCATGTTTAAAAGTTCTTCAGCGTACTTATTCCATGAGATAATTCTCTCTTTTTCATCTGCCAAAGTTATAGCAATAGCATAATTTTCAAAGATTATCTGATATTTTTCTTCGATATCTTTCCCTACTCTTTTTAAAGAGTCTTCAAAGACATCGACTGTTCTGCCAGATGATTCATCATAAGTTTCCTTAGTGGGATGTACTTCAGGTATATCCTGCGATAGGCTTTTAAGTTCGCCAAGTTTTTCCTTTTCTCTTAACTCTTTTATGATATCAGGGTCATCTTTCATTATAAAGCCTCAAAAAATTTTCGTTAAAATCTGTTGATAGAGTTGGATTTATCAAAATGAATCTAATTCTATTATGAATTAAACTAGCTGCTTTCTTGCATCCCATCTAGCATCCCATTTTGTAAAAATGAAATGCATTTTTACTATATTAAATAATTGTCTAAAATAATAACATAGAAGCGGACGCGGCGGGATTCGAACCCGCGACGTCTGGCTTAGAAGGCCAGCACCCTATCCAGGCTAGGTCACGCGCCCAATTTCTAACTAAACAGGAAGCTATGTATTAACTAAAAATTGATAAAAGTATGGATTAAATGTGTCTTACTCGTAAGGTGCAGATTCTCCAATTAATTCAACATGTGTAAGAATCATACGTCTGCAGCAATATCTATCAAGGCCAAGATCATCTAAGATCTGTTTGGGTGTTTCTTTTGGTTTTTCACCAGCATCCACGGTTTTTTTATACTCCACACATCTCTTCCTATACTCTTCATAAACATCGCTGATGATTTTCCCACATGTAAAACATCTTACAGGAATTATCACAATATCACCTATACGATTTCTGTCTTTTCTTTCTTGCTCCTCTTCCAAGAGGCTTTTTAGGTTCTTTTCTCCTTGAGTCACTTACAAGTAAACTTCTATCATGATCCAAAAATGCAATTTTCAAACTTGGATCTCCAGTAAATTCAACAAGTCCCTTGGCAATCGCTGTTCTAGCTGCGCTTGCCTGACTCATGAAACCTCCGCCTTTTACCGAGACATCAATATTAATATCTTTCATATGACTCTCTGCAATTCTTAGAGGCTCAAGAAGTTTCCATCTGGCAATTTCAGGTTCATAAAGCTCAACAGGTTTTTTATTAATTCTAACAAGCCCAGTTCCTTTTTGAAAAGAGGCTCGCGCAACTGCGGTTTTTCTTTTACCTGAAGTATTTATAACCTTTTTTGCCATTACATCTTCGCTCCTAACGATCTTGACAGTTCCTCAATCGTAATAAAGTCAACAGGTTGTTTTTCAGCCTCTTTTATAGATTCAAATTTTTTACCTTCAAATTCTTTTGGAATCCCCATATAACATTTGAGTCTTTTAAAAGCTGTTCTACCATGGGGAGTTTGATAAGGAATCATACCTCTAATAGTTCGTTTCACAATCTGATCAGGCATCCGTGGGAAAAAAGGTCCTTTACGATATGTACCAACTTCCCTCTTCTGTTTGTAACGTTTTTTTATTGCAAATTTTTTACCTGATATTATTGCCTTTTCGGAGTTAACAACTGCGATTTCTTCTCCTTTGAGCAAACGTTTTGCAGCGTTTGTACTAAGTCTTCCAAGTGTAGCACCACTAGCATCAATTATCGCTGTCATATTTATCCCAATATCCTAACATCTTTTCCTTTAGGATTGCTCTTCAAAAGTTCTTCGATTGACATATATTTGCCACCAGCCTTTGTAATTTTCTCCTGAGATTTCTCAGAAAATGACCAGGCAGCAATTGAAACTTTTTTTGTAAGCTCTCCACCGGATAACACTTTCCCAGGTATAAGAGCTGTTTCTTTTTCACCTGTGTATCTGCTAATTCTATCCAGATTAACCTCTGGCCAGTTCCTAGATGATTTCTCTAGTCTTACGGCTATGTCTTTCCAAATAGGGGCATCGTTTTCATTTGCCTGTTTCTTCAGCTCATGAATCAATGCTATAAGCATAGGATTTGTCTTGGTATTTTTCTTTTTCATATGTTGATTCTCTAGATATGCGAAGTGTAGTGTAAGAGAGGGTTATTTATAAGATTTGTGGACACTAAATGTCTTTACATCTAAAAGCAAAATATGAAAGAATTAGAGGAATGAATATCCAAATGAACAATATCGATAGTAATACTCCATTGTTATAAAAATCTGGGAAGTCATTGGCGAAAACTGACATCCCCATTGAAGGCATCACTAACGTTTCAGGGCCTCCAATGTTTAATGATATTAAAGCATTAAAGACTTGAGCTGGGCTAAATAAGTTTAAGAGAAAGTATCCCCCTGCTTCTGATGAGGCAGGATTGATACGATTTATAGCTATTAATCCAAATAAAAATATCCCCCATAAGAAAGAGAAAAAAGACCAAGTAAATATTGACATCCCCATTGAAGTTGAACGTTTTTTAAAGATACTTGAGAAAGCCATGGATATACTAAGAAATACCAATCCCAGTAAGATAGAAAATGCAATAAATGTTAAATAAATCCCCAAGTCTACAAATCCGACACTGATTCCTATTATTATCCCTGCTATTCCAAATCCTATGAATATGCTTGTTGATAAAACAAGCCCAAGCCCTAGGAATTTTCCAATTATTATCTCTAAGCGTGTAACTGGGTATGAGATTAAAGCACTCAGAGTTTCTCTTTCTTTTTCACCAACAATTGTGGCATATCCTAACATTAATCCAATTATCGGGATTATATATTGAACGAAAAACATCATTATCAATACAGTTGTTCTAAGATCTTCTAAACCACCACTTTCATGAATAAGTGCTCCTATAAGAGAGGAAATAATCGCCAGGGAGATAAATATTCCTGTTGTAATGATTATCCATTTGGATCTAATATTATCCATCACTTCTTTTTTTGCAATGCTTAATATTGTTTCCATGGTTATGATCCCTCTGTAAGCCTCATAAATACATCCTCAAGTGATGCTTCTTCAGTCTGAACATTTATTATTTTTCCACCGGCTTTATAAACTTCAAATATGACTCTAGCTCGTGATTCAGGTAGACAAAATACTTCTAATTTTTTATTGATAACTTCTGTTTTATCAACACCTTCAATTTTATGTACAATTTGTTTTATCTTTTCTGTTATGTTTGTGATTTCAAGTGTTATTTTAGGTTTAATTTGTAAATTCTTAGTAAGAGCATTAACTGTGTCTTGTGCTACAAGAACTCCTTTATTGATAATACCAACTTGTGTACATACTGCCTGTATTTCACTTAAAATATGAGATGAAATGAAGATGGTAACACCATTTTGATTTAATTCTTTTATTTTCTCTCTAATTAGTTTGACTCCCCTTGGATCCAAACCGTGCGATGGTTCATCTAAAATAAGTATAGGAGGTTTACCAAGTATTGCTCTAGCCATCCCAAGTCTTTGAATCATTCCTTTTGAATATTTTCCAACTTTTTTATGTGTATGATCTTTAAGTCCAAATTCATTTATGAGCCTTATACATTCTTCACGTGGTGCATTTTTAAGTTCTGCATAAAAATTAAGGTTTTGAAGAGCAGTAAGATTATCATAAAATGCAACACGTTCAGGCATGTAACCTACATATTTTTTAATTTGTTTTCCATATCTGTAGATGTCCTTTCCATTAATATTTACATTTCCATGCTTTGAAAAGATTAAACCAAGCATGGCTTTAATTGTAGTTGTTTTTCCTGCTCCGTTTGGACCAAGAAAACCAAATATTTCACCTTTTTTTACACGTAATGAAAGGTTATCTACTGCTTTGAATCCATTATAAAATTTAGAGAGATTGTCCACTTCTATAACATTAGGTTGTTTTACGGCTTTCACATCTTTTTTTTCCTCTGAAAAATAAAATGTACCCTCTTTATTGCATTTGGGGCATGAAACGTTAACTTTTTCTCCAGGTTTACCATGAATTATAACTTGATTTTTACATGATGGACATACAATTTTTTTTGAAACCATTTTAATCCCCAAAATTTTGATTGTTTTAATCTAATTATGCGAAATGTAGTGTAAGAGGGGGATATTTATAAGATTTGTGGGAGAAATAATTAAAAGCAAATGGTAAATAATGCCTTTCAATGAAAAAGGTTATTTCAATTTGTGGAAGTGATGTTGATGATGACCACTTGTCAAACTATGCTCTAGAGGTAGCTGAGCAAGTTGGTAGACTTATTGCGCGAAAAGGAGGCGTTCTTGTTTGCGGTGGACACGGTGGAGTGATGAGAGCAGCATGTAGAGGGGCTAAAGAAGAAAACGGAATTACTATCGGAATACTGCCTTACACAAAAGATGAAGCAAATGAATATATTGATATTGCAATTCCAACAGCCATTGGGAATGTTAGGAATTTTATAGTTGCAAATGCAGGTGATGCTGTTATCGGAATAGGTGGCAGATGGGGAACTCTTAATGAAATATCTTATGCTATGATTTCTGAGAAACATCTTATTCTTATTAAGGGAACTGGAGGATGCGTTGACGATATTATCAACGGACATCTAATGCAAGATGTAGAATCTCATTATTACGTTGCAAACTCTGCTGAAGAAGCAGTTGAAAAGGCTTTTCAATTATAGAAAAACCAAAAATTAATATTTGGAATTTTTATGTCATTACTTGATTTTCTATGAGAGAGTATAAGATTAAGAAAGGGCATAACGTAGATGTGGGAGAACTTGTTTCTAAACATTTTGGAGCAAAAGGTGACATTTCAAAAGGCATGAAATTTGAAGTGGAAGGCATTGGTAAAATTGATATGCGGCAAGAGAAAAATTCTTTGTTTATAGAAATTGAACCTCCAAAAAAAATATGTGGCGATTATACTATAATAAAGAAATGGAATACATTTCTTTTTGAGGCTACTGGTAAGGATGCCAAGGAGAGAAAAAAGGAATTTGGCAAGATAAAATAATTTTATTTTTTTACTTTTTTCCAGTCTTTTAAGAACTTTTCAATTCCAACATCAGTAAGTGAATGTTTCGCCATTTTTCTAATTATTCCTGGTGGAACTGTAGCAATATCTGCTCCAAGTCTTGCTGCTTGTATTACATGTATTGGATGTCGTATACTTGCCACAATTACTTCTGTTTCTATGTCATAATTTACAAATATCTCCATAATCTCTTCAACTATTTGCATGCCTTCTTGTCCTATGTCATCAAGTCTCCCAATGAATGGACTTACATAACTTGCACCTGCTTTTGCAGCAAGCAATGCTTGATTTGCTGAAAAAACAAGTGTGACGTTTGTTTTAATTCCTTCTTTTTTAAGTTTTTTAACAGCTTTGAGTCCCTCTGGTGTCATTGGTATTTTTATCGTTACGTTTTTTCTGTATTTCTCAGAAACCTTAGAGACAAGACTTTTTGCTTCTTTTACCATATCATCTGCTTTTTCACTGACTGCCTCTAAACTTATTGGACCATCAACGATTTTGAATATTTCATTTATAATTTTGTTAAATGATAGTCCGCTTCTTTTAACTAAAGTTGGGTTTGTTGTAACTCCATCTACAACGCCCCATGATGCAAGTTCTCTTATTTCATCTAAGTCTGCTGTGTCGATAAATATTTTCATAAAGCCTCGCTCCAACCAGGGGTAATGTGTTTTTATTCATAACTTTTTGGTTTTAAGTAGCTAAGATAAATATAAATTTCTAAGGGGTGATAAATATGTTTGGATATATTTCAAAAAATCAAAACATATATATATTCAAGTATACATTACATGGTTGTGGTGGATGGGATATGCCTCTAACTCGCAAGGCCCGAGTTGTGGGAAGTAGTTTAGTACTGACTATTCCTAGTCAATTAGCTAAAGCTCATGATATTAATGACGGAGATGAGATAGAGATAATTCCTACAGGGATCGGAGAGTTCAAAATCAGAAAACTAAAAAAATAAATTCTCTCTATAATCTATCTTATTAAAAACAATATTGTAGAAACATTTGGGTTTATAAAGGTAAATTGTATTGCAGCTTTTGATACACATGGTATTTGTGGCACCTTCAATTCTTTCAGCAGATTTTTCAAAACTAGGTAAGGAGATCAAAGCAATTGAAAATGCTGGCGCGGATTGGATACATATCGATGTTATGGATGGACATTTTGTTCCAAATATTACAATCGGACCAGTTGTAGTTTCTAAAATTAGAAAAGTATCTGATCTTTTTTTTGATGTTCATTTAATGATAGAAGATCCCAAGAAATACATTGAACATTTTTCCAAAGCCGGTGCAGATCTAATTACCATCCACGCGGAGGCATGTAACAATCTAAGATCTCTTATAAAGAAAATAAAAGAGCTCGGTTGTAAAGCAGGGGTATCTATTAACCCAGAAACTTCAGTTGATGCAATAAAAGGAATTATCAAAGATGTAGATCTCGTTCTTGTAATGAGCGTTCATCCAGGTTTTGGTGGACAGAGTTTTATAAAAGATGTTTTACCTAAGATCAAAAAAGTTAGAAATCTAATTGATGAAACTGGTAAAGAGATATACCTAGAAGTAGATGGTGGAATTAATAATAAAAACGCTAAGGCTGTAATTGAACATGGTGCTAATGTTCTTGTTGCAGGCAACTTTGTTTTTACAAGTGATAACTACAAAGAAGCTATACAATCCATAAAAGAGGCTTAGATTATAGTCCTGAAGCTAGATCACGTATAACGCTTTCTTTATCTTTTGCTTTTACGATACCACTAGCTAGTAGTACACCATCTGATCCTAGCTCTGTAGCCTTGGCAACATCTTTACCGTTTTTTACACCTGCACCGCAGAGAACTTTAACGTTTTTGTCAACATCTTTCACCGCTTTTACACTATCGCTCACTATGTCAGGATCTGCTGTTGTAACTGAAATATCTCCACCAATAAGTTCTGGTGGTTCTACAGCTACAAAATTTGGTGATAATGCTGCTATCGCTTTTGATGTTGCAACATTATTTGAACAGACTATATGATCTAAATTAAGTTCTTTTGCTCTACTAACACAAACATCGATATCTGCGAGTTTTAATCTATGCTCACTGTGATTAATAAGAGTACCAACAGCTCCAGCAATTTTGATAGCCTCAGGTAATGTCCATCCAGTATAACTTCCTGGTTTTATTGGATCTATATGTTCGGCCCATACAGGTATTGAAACTTTTTCCGCACACATGGTAATATCAGTAGCTTGTACAGCAATAGCCATACTAGCACCTGTTTCCTTAGATATCTTGTCCATCAATATCGCAATATCTAAAACCTTATTTCCTGTTGCTTCGGCATATGTTTTGACATTTAGAACGATGGTTGGTGTTTTTAGCATAAACTTCACTCCTCAAACACAATCATGGTAATTAATGACCTTTAATAAATTTATATGGTTATTCATAACTGGTAAATATAATAAAATGGAGCAATACCTAGAAGATTCTAATCATGAGGCTGGTATTGGTTTCATTTTACTCTAAATATTTAATAAATAAAAAACCTACATCTCATCAAAAGGTGGTTTATCAGGTCTACTTGTATAATAAACAGCTTTAGCCCAACAAGAAGCTCGTGAAGAATTACAATAACAATTTTCTTTGATATAACGTTCTAGCGTATGAGCTTTGGTTATTGGAATCACTTTTATGTCATTATTATTACAGTCGATTCTATAACAATTATCTCCTGATTTCAGATAAAAACTGGGGGTACTCTCAAATCCTTCAAAATAGATTTCGTGAGCCTCCACACCATTTTCATCATAAACATCCCAATGATGGTATTCATCGTTGAGTATAAGATGTAAACTAGATGGAATTGATACCCGAATTAATGGAACAGCTTTTATCCAACAATTAGCGCCCTTTCGTATCATCTTGAATTCAATGTTATTTATGATTGTATTAAACCTAGTAAGTTTATCATTCATGGCAGCACCGTTAAATCAATAATCATAAAACAACCATCTTCCTATAAAAGTATTAGTTAAAAACATGCTACGTTTGACTAAAAAACATATTGACAGATAATATTGCAACTTCTGAAATTTATGATCCATATTTAGTCATGATGTTTATATGTAGTTGGCTCCTAATATATTAATATGAAAGATTATTTGAAAAAATCAAAGCAGATGTTATATTTATCGAAGAGCAAAAAAATTGTAATATTAATTGTAACATGTTGCCTTGTTCTAGGAGGAATATCCCCAACAATCAACAGTATAATAATAAAAAATGAAGATCTAAAAAATAACGATCAAATATATGAAGATGATGATGACAAAACAAATTCAGATTATAAAAAAACAAATTATGAGAACCAAGTTTTTGCTCGAGCTTCATTTAATTGGGACCCAAGATACCCCGATCCGGGTGAAAAAGTAACCTTTTATTCTACAAGCTATGCATATAATGGTTTTATTTCTTCTGAGAAATGGGAATTCTATGATGGGTCCACTGATATTGGTCATAGCACATCACACACGTTTGAAAAAAAGGATAGTTATAGAGTAACTTTACGAGTAACTGCATATGGTATTCATGGTGGTATTGATTGGGATACGAGTAATCGTTATGTAGAAGTTGGGGCAGATCCTTTTCCAGAAATTACATGTACACCAGAAAATCCTTTACCAGGAGAAAGAGTAACATTAGACGCATCAAAAAGTAATGATCCTGACGGGAGAATCACCTCTTATAATTGGAGCTTTTATAATATTGAAGAACCTGAAAAAGTAACTGAGTTAGGTACAAATGAAATAATTTATTACACATGGGAAAAACAAGGAATCTACATTGTTTCGCTATTTATAGAGGATGATAAAGGAAATAACAATACACTTGAGAAAGCCGTTCATGTTTCTATATTAAAATTAGATGGATTTCCTACACGTTCAAGAGGATTAAGCTTTGAAATAAGTAACCATGGTAATATTACAGCTAATAATTTAGAGTGGAATGTAGAGATTAATAGATACTCTTTACTTGGTATCAGATCTCAGCGTTTATATCATAAAAGTGGTACAATTTCTACTCTCGAGCCAAATAGATCTCAAAAAGTAGAAATCAGAGATATAAGAAGAGCGTTTTGTAAAATTAAATTAGTAGTAACTGCTAAAGCAGATAATGCTGTTGAAGTCAGTAAATCATTTTATGGTGTAGTTTTTTTAAAACTTATCTATCTATCGGAAGAAAATTTTGCAAATCCCTATACCACTCTAATATTTACCGGATTAATGATAGCTTTGTTACTCTTTATTATATCCTTAGTTAGGAATAGTCGTTGAATTTGTTCAATTTACTAGATATGACAATAAAATTGGAGTTTATATGATAAAACCGAGATTATTAATATATTCTTATCTATTCTTGCTGGATTATTAATGGACGTTCCGGTACAAGCAGTTTTATTTTTGGGGATAATTCCCGCCCTTATTTTACTATATATAGGTTTGAAAGGATATGAAGGGTACTACAAAGATAAAACAATTTTCTTAACTTTTATAATAGGTATTATTTTAGGAGTAATTGCAGCGGTAGTAAGATTAGTAATTTATCCACCATTTTTTTCGATAGTATTTATTGTTTTATTTGCATTTTTTGAACAATTAATAAAAACTATTGTTTTGAATATACGAAGGTTACAACTTAAAAAAGAAACAACAATTTATGGTCTCTCCTTAGGTTTAGGTTTCGGATCGTCATTTACACCATTCCTAGTTATAGCTATGAGCCTCTCGGGTCAATCAAGTTTGGGTTTTCTCTCTCTAGCTGTCCTGGGCTCATTAGGTTTTATACTATTTCATGCTGCTAGTGGCGCATACATAGGCTTTGGAATTTATTCTGGAAAAATGACAAAACTGCTTTTTATTACAATATTTCTTTCAATACCATTTAACGCAATTGCTGATATTGCTAGATTTTATTTAGATCCATACTTCAAATATTATCAAGCAGGACTCGTTTTATATGGCGCAATCTTCTTTGTGTTTGTATTAAAGAGAGTAATGCCACAGATATTAGAGAAAAGTGAAACAAAAAAAAGAAGCAAAAAATGAGGCAGAAATAAATAGTAATAAATTATTGTTAAAAATGGCGGTGTAGAGATTTGCAAACAGAAAACGATTCTAAAAATAGTGTTGATGTAGATAAAACACTCGAACAAAATAATATAAAATCTCCCTTTCAAAGTTCTTCAAATATGCTTTCAAAACCATTTATTGCAGGCGTTCTATTGATACTAGCTGGAGTAATTGCAATATTGTCTTGGATACCCTTTGTTACGGGAGATGAAACCCTCATCACATTTGCTATTGAGAACTTCGATATGAATATGACTCGAGAACAAATTAGACAAGCGTTTATTTTATGCGGCACAATAGAAATCGTACTATCAATTTTCGTGATATTAGGCGGCATTCTAGCATTTCAAAGGAAAATATGGATGCTAACAGTTATTTGTGGCATTATAGGTTTGTTTACAATTGGTCAATTTCTTGCAGCTAGTGGGCTTTCACTTATAGCGTTGATTCTATTACTCGTTTCAAAACAAGAATTTCAGAAAAAAATTGATTAAGTCGAAATTTTTTTCTTTTTTTCTTTAGTTTTTCTTCTTAATTCCCTAATTTCATCAATGATCAGACCAACAGCAATACCACAAACAATACCAATTAATAGTCCGGTTATTAAACGAATAATGTTATTACTTTCCCAGAAACCAAAGAGCTGACCAACACCATCAATCCCTATTGGGACAACACCAATTAATATCAGTATCAAGAATTTTTCATCCAATTTAATTTTGTAAAAAGTCATGAAACCTAGGCCAATTGCAAGCCCTAGCCAGATTGCTGTACATCTACTGCAAAAAGGCATTTGATTATCATTAATAAAAAAAGACCGCTCTGCTTTTTGATGACATAATCTATCACCACAACCATATATTAAATTCCATGGAGATGGCATTTCATCTATAAAATTTTCATTATCAGAAACACCTACAACGCCAGATAAATCATTCGCGCTACCGCTAGGTATAGCTAGAGGGGCCAAAAATTGAAGTATGATCCATATCAAGAAAGGGATGAAGAAAATGAGGATGGTTAATCTAGAAGATTTTTCCCTTCTTTCCATTTTCAAATTCTTCCTTAGATTTCATAATCAATGCAAATGCAATAATACTAAGTATTGATCCTGTAAAGAAGAATCCAAATGAAAATATACCAAGTAATGAACCTGAAATTGCAACATCAATATGTCGCCGTTTCAAACAGGTTATAGTACCAAGCAATGCAAAAACTGAAAAAATCGCTAGAATGAGGGTACAACCAGTGGCATCAAATTCAACCTTTTCTCCTTGACCATCACCCTCTTCCATCTTTATTGTACTTTCTAAACTAAATAAGGGAGTGACTAGAATCTCTTGTGTCTGTGTTTTATATCCATCGCCAGAAAGCTCTAACGTCAGAATACCTAGCTTGATGTTTTCAGCAGAAAATAAGCCATTTTCATCTGTGGTGTAAGATTCGCCATTAATTTTTACATTTATATCTGGGAGTGAGTTATTTGTTTGATCAGTTACTAATATCTCTACGGTTCCTGTAATTCCAGCTTTTGAGGCTATGTTCATTGATGATTCAATAAAAGTCTCAGAAAAGGCTGCTGTGGTTATCCCTATTGCAAAAACAGCACTCAAAAGAATTGCTGCCATCATTGGTTTGTCTGTTTTTGTTCTAATTGAAGATAAAATAGTTTTTCGTGGTTCACCATGCTCCTCCCATGAACATTCATCATCTGATTCAGGGTCAGAATTTTTAGCTTTAATAGTGAATTTATTATAACATTTAGGGCAGACAACCTCAGGTTTTTCAATGTCGTCTGGCACATCCAATACAAATTCATGTTTGCACTTTGGACATGTTGTCCTCCCCTTCATTACTTCCTTCACCACTGAGAAATAGGGATACTTAGTTAAGTATATTTCTATTTTTTAAGTTCTATAGGATTTAAAAAATTCTGACAATTACGGCTATATTCTCTTAGGAATTAAACTACATCATATTTAAATAATATATCTTTATTCCGATACACTAAACAGGCGGTTATTGCATGGCTAGATTTCCAGAGGCAGAAGCACGAGTATTAAACAAAAAAGTATGTATGAAATGCGGGGCAATAAATGCACCAAAAGCAGAGAGATGCAGAAGATGCAGATCAAAAGAACTACGAGTTAAAGCAAAGGAAGGAAGAGGAGTTTAATCCTTTTATCTTAACCGTCATCTTTAAGAGTATATTATCTTTTTTGGTTTGCAGGTTGAAGTTCAATGCCAGAGACAAAAGTCAAGAAATCTGATGATTTCAACGAATGGTACAATGAAATTGTGGAGCTTGCGGATTTATGTGATAAAAGATATCCAATTAAAGGTATGAATGTTTGGAGACCTTACGGCTGGAAGCTAATGAGTCATGTCGATAGGTTGATCCGGGATGAAATGGTAAAAACAAATCATCACGAGGTAAATTTTCCACTTTTAATTCCAGAATCTTCTTTTAAAAAAGAAGAGGAACATATCGAAGGATTCGGTAGCGAAGTATATTGGGTAACTCATGCAGGTCTCAATGAACTTGAAGAAAGATGGTTGCTTAGACCTACATCTGAGACTGCGATGTATCCTGTTTTTTCCCTTTGGATTAGATCACACGCTGATTTACCATTAAAAACTTATCAGATAGTAAATACTTTTAGATACGAAACAAAACAAACACGCGCTTTCATAAGAGTTAGGGAGATACATTTCTTCGAAGCTCACACATGTCACGTAGATTTTAAGGATGCTGAAAAACAAATAAAAGAAGACAAAGAAATTGCTGACAGACTGTTCAAGAAACTCAGTCTGCCCTTTATTTTAAGCAAACGCCCTGATTGGGATAAATTTGCAGGTGCATTTTATACAATTAGTATAGATGTCCTAATGCCCTCAGGACGAACACTACAACTAGGTTCTATACATCAATATAAAGATAATTTTTCTAAACCATATGAAATCTCTTACGAAACAGAAGATGGAAAACATGCATATTGTCATCAAACTACCTATGGCATGAGTGAACGTATTCTTGGTGCACTGGTTGGAATACATGGAGATAACAAAGGGCTTGTTATGCCCCCTGAAGTTGCTCCAGTTCAAGTAGTGTTAATACCTATAATCTTTAAAGGCAAAGAAAAACCAGTTTTGGAGGCATGTGATAATCTTTGTAAAAAACTAGAAGAAAAGGGCATTAGATCGCATGTTGATAAAAGAGATATCACTCCAGGAAATAAATACTATGACTGGGAGTTGAAAGGAGTGCCGTTACGTGTTGAAATTGGACCGGAAGATTTAAAGAAGAAAGAGCTAGTGATTGTTAGAAGAGATAATAGTAATAAAAGATCTATTTCACAAAGTTCTTCTGTAAAAACAATAAAAGACGAACTTGACAAAATATCTAAAAAATTGTACGATGATGCTAAGAAACTTCTTGATAAAAACATGCATAGGGTTCAAACAGTTGAGGAAGCAAAAAATCTTGAAGGAATTGTTGAGCTTCCCTGGTGTGGAACTGAGGCTTGTGCACTTGAGGTAGAAGAAATATTAGATGGAAACACATTAGGAGAACCTATAGAAGATGTAAAATGTAAACATCCTTGTCCTGTATGTGGCAAATCTGCGACAACATGGATGAGATATTCAAAAACATATTAAAGGAGGAAGAAGAAAGATGGCTGGAAAAATTACAAATTTTTTTAGAGAAGCCCAATTCATATTTAGTACAATTTTAACAATATTAGGATTTATTGTTCTTTATATAGGAGCTACGGGTATTTGGTATCAAGATTTTTGTATCTTACCTGAAGAATTTTTTAACTGGAGTTTATATTTGTTAATAATCGGATTCATCGTTTTTATTGCAGGTGTATGGTACCTCTATAATTTCCTTAAAAACAGAAAATTTGTTTTAGATGAAATTAAAACAAATAAGAGATCTGAGCTACTTAAAAAACATGCTGAACTAAAAAGTACAGTTAAACATATGCCCTCCAAATATCGGAAACTGTTAAAAGACAAAGAAGAAGAATTAAAAATTAGATAGACATCCTATTGGATGGTGAGTTAAAATAACAGAGTTTTATGTTATACTTGTTGAGCCAAAATATGGAGGAAATGTAGGCGCTGTAGCTAGACTAATGACAAATTTTGATTTTAATAATCTTTATTTGGTAAACCCCTGCAAGCTAGATGACGAATGTTATTCCAGAGCTATGCATGCTCATAAAATAATTGACGAGGCTAAGATTTTTAAATCATTTGAGCAAGCAGTGAAGGATATTGATTATCTTGTTGCTACTTCTTCAATAGAAAGCAAAAATGACAAAAGACATCTAAGAAACGCAGTTTTACTTGAAACACTATCTGAAAAACTTTTTGAAATAGATGGAAAAGTAGGTATTGTTTTTGGAAGGGAGGATTACGGGTTATATAACGAGGAAATTGCAGCATGTGATGTAATGCTAAAAATACCTACAAGTGAGTCATATTTATCATTAAATCTCTCACATGCAGTGTCCCTTGTTCTATATTCTTTATATATCAAGAGAAAAACTGCTCAAAAGGAAAAAAGAACAATTGGAAAAATAGAAAAAGAAAAACTATACGATTTCTTTTCAGAGTTATTGGACGAAATAAATTATCCTCAACATAAAAAAGAAAACACTGAAATAATGTTTAAACGAATAATGGGAAGGGCTATGCCTTCAAAATGGGAATATCATACCCTTATGGGTGTTTTAAGTAAAAGTTTAGAAAAAATCAAAGATAAAAATAAATAATTATATTGTTTCTATAGTGAAATACACATTGCTATTTTTTAAAGTTGAATGTACTTTATCTGCAAACCATATAAGTTCCTCTACATTTGAAGAGCCTTCCTTCCATTCATAGACAAAATCATAGTTACCCTTAGTTGCTCTGAAACCCAGGTTTAGAAGTTGATCTTTTATTTCTGATGGAGAACTTCCCTCACTGTTAAACATGATCTTAAGGTATGTTTTCATGTCGTATCACATTTGTGAATATGAATTGATTTGAAGGTATTAAATTGTTACGTTTCCTTAAGAATCAGCCATATTTATTGAGTTGCAAAGGGGAAAGGAGCGAAACAAAGTACAAAAACAATTAATGCGAGAATGCCAACAAGCTTTCTTCTTATGTCTAGTGATGTTAACTCATTTAACGGGGGTGAATGTTGCGTCCCTATAAATAATAGAATGATTATGGCGAGCATAAAAAATCCTGTGTTAAATAATCCTAATCCCATTACTATGATTATCACTCCCCAACTTGCATATTTATGTTTATCTTTTAGTAACGCTCGTGCTATGTGGCCACCATCGAGTTGACCTACTGGTAAAAGATTAATTGCAGTAAGGAATAACCCTACCCAACCTGCAAATAAGGTTGGATGCATTACTGCATTTTGTGGTATTGTAAAAAAATTACTCATTCCTTGAAGAAGTAGTGGATAAATTATCATTATCCCTTCTTCACTTGGGGGTATAATGATAGGATTTTGTTGCACTAGGAATAGTCCCACTATACAAACAGGTATTGCAACAAGAAATCCACATAATGGTCCAGCAACACCTACATCTAATAATGTTTTTCTATCTGGAATTGGCTCTCTAGTGGAAATAATTGCCCCAAATGTTCCAAGGATAAATGGTGGTGGTAATGGTATAAAGAACGGAAGGGATGCATCTAAATTATGTTTTTTCGAGGCAAAATAATGCCCCATTTCATGAATTCCAAGGATTAAAAGTAGTGGTATTGAAAAAAAGATGAAACCATTCAATAGATAGTATGGAGATAGTATTTCAATAAATTCCGCCTCTTTAATACTTACCCATTGTAAAGCGCCAGCAAGGGTTGTAGTAAAAATTGTAACAACAAGAAGTAAATAATTTATCCAGACTGGTTTTGTTTTTCTCTTTGGTTTTTTTATGATATAGATAACATGTTCCCCTTTTTCATATCTAATCATTGGAATGTATCCTTTTTCTTTGAGTGATTTTCTAAGTGAATCAAATTTTTCTCCTAGTGATTCTTGGTCAATTCTACAAAAAAACGCAGCAGTTTTAAGGTTAAATTTAACATCATAAAATGGAAAATATTGGCCTACTTCTCGTTTTAGTGGTTCAATATCAAGCTCAGTTGGAAGACTTGTTGTGTCAAAGAAGTTCTGATTTTCAGACATTTTCTTGGCCGATAACTAATCTGTTTTATAAAACCTTCGCTAGAAAACATCAATGTTTCATACATCATCTTTATTTATGCCCTCTGTTATGCCATTTAAGTGAAATACGATGACCGTTAAACTCGTAATTGGTACTCAATGGGGAGATGAAGGAAAAGGAAAAATCGTCGATTATTTTTCTAAAGATGTCGATTATGTTGTCCGTTTTCAAGGTGGAAGTGTTACTGGAAACACTCCAGTATTCATCAAAAATGGTAAATTTATCAATGTCACGAAAATAAAAGATTTTGTTGATCCGTTTTATGAAGATTATGAAGAGGGTATTAAACAAATAGAAAATACATCAACACTCGGTGTAAAAATTTCTAGGAATCCAGGTATTACTAGTTTTGATTTTGCTAATGTATCGGCTGTTTATAGACATAAGGTAGATCAAATTTACAAAGTAAAGTATAATGGAGGAACTTTATCGTTAACAGCAGATCATTCAATTTTTGTATACAATAAACAAAATGGTAAGCTTTATTGTAAAAAAACCTCTGATCTTAAAAAGGGGGATATATTGATAAGCTTCCCTCACAAAAATATGTTGAGGAGTCATAACAAAGGGGACGTGTTCTTTTCTGATATATCCTCCTCTGACAACTTAACATTAAAATATGAAAAAAACGAGACTATTCACACTCTACCTATTTCCAATGAGCTTTTGAAACTTTTTGGATATTATGTTGCGGAGGGTAATGCTAGTATACGAAAAAGACAGAGAAACGAAAAATATCGAAGATCTCCCTCTACAGATTATGACCTAACTTTTTCATTTAATTCTAAAGAAAAACACATAATAGATTCAGTAGAAAATACAATGAATTCTCTTTTTGGAGAAACCAACCCTAATATATTTTCACCACCAAACGAAGATAGTGAAACTTGTGTTAGGTATTCTAAAAAATATCTAGCTGTCTTATTCAGAGATTTATTTGGTGTAAAAGCTAAAACTAAAAAATTACCTAACTTTTTTTTCGAATTGTCAAAAGATCAATTTTTAATATTTTTTAAGGCCTACATAGAAGGAGATGGTTATATTCATAAGTCAGGTAAACTCGAGGTTAGCACGGTTTCAAAAGACTTGGCTATTCAATTAAATTGGTTATTAAATATTCATGGAATAAAAAGTACTATAATGAAAAAAACCACGAAAGAACGCAAAGCACCACAGGGGCATATTTTACAAATTACTAAGTTATATACAATAAAAATTGGCGAATCCAATAATCCATTTTTTAAAAATAGTCCCAAAAGAAAAAATTGTTTTTATCTAAGACGAATTTTAAATATATCAAAAGAACCATATTCAGATTATGTTTATGACCTGTGTGGATGCGACAATGAAGCATTTTTTGGAGGTATAAGTCCGGTATTACTTCACAATAGCAATGCAGGTCACACAATAAAAGTGGGAGATGAAGTCTATAAACTTCATTTAACACCTTCTGGAGTTATACAAGGAAAAACTGGTGTGATTGGAAATGGTGTAGTAATAGATCCTGAAACGTTAATTAAAGAAATGGATGAGCTCACAAAAAGAGGAATAAAACCAAAACTTCTCATAAGTGACCGTGCAAATATCATAATGCCTTATCATAAGATACTTGATGGAGCAGAAGAAAAATATCTCGGTGTTAAAAAAATTGGTACGACTAAAAGAGGTATAGGTCCCTGTTATGGTGACAAAATAGCTCGTAAAGGTATTCGAGCTATAGATATTATTGATAAAAATACATTAAGTAAAAAACTTGATATAATGATTCCTATTAAACAAAGAATATTTGAGGCATATAAAATTGATAAAAAGCTTGATAAAAAAGAAATTCTAGAGACTTACACCGGTTTTGGGGAGTGCTTAAAGGATTACATTATACCTACACATATTGAAATCAACAAAGCAATAGCCTCTGGCAAAAATATCTTATTTGAAGGTGCTCAGGGAACTATGCTTGATGTTGACCATGGTACCTATCCTTTTACTACTTCTTCTCATACAATTGCTGGTGGATCATGCATTGGGATAGGCATGGGTCCACAGCGTATTGATGAAATCATAGGCGTTGTCAAAGCTTATACGACCAGAGTTGGAGGGGGTCCTTTACCAACAGAACTCACTGATAAAATCGGTGAACATTTGCAGACAAAGGGTGGTGAATTTGGGACTACAACGAGTCGTCCTCGTAGATGTGGTTGGCTTGACTTAGTCGTGGTACGTCATTCTTGTTTAATATCAAGTATTAACAAACTAGCTATCACAAAACTTGATGTCCTAGATGATTTAAAAACTGTAAAAATTTGCACAAAATATAAGCTTAATAATAAAGAAATAGATTATTTCCCAGCAAGTATTGAAGATGTAAAAAAATGTAAACCTGTGTACAAAGAGTTCAAAGGATGGGACAAAATTAGTAAAAAATCAAACAAACTTACAGATTTGCCAAAAGAAGCACAGGAATATCTAAAATTTATTGAAAAAGAACTCAAAACTCCAATAGCGATTGTTTCTATTGGTCCTGGTAGAAAAGAAACAATAGAAGTTTAAACTGTTTTTTTCACATTTAGAGCAGTATTAATCCAACGTAAATATGAGTTACACGCAGCTCTAAGGGAGCTTATATCCTTAGCTTCAATTTCTAAGGAAAAAGTTTTATTAGAAAGGCTTACTTGAACATCGGTCCTTGGTATTTTATGTTTTATCTCAGGATCAAGAGATTCAGCTATAATCCTTGCTTCTTCTTCAGAATCAAAATTAAAAACAAATTTAGCAGTTTTCATAAAACCTTTATCTTGATTTAATACGTTTGGCAATAGTTGGTCGTTCTTTATAAAAAATCTTGCTACCACAGTATGGACATTGCATACCTATATTTTTCACATCGAACTTAACACTTTTTTTACATAGCCCACATTTATACCCGGTCATGCTTTTTCACCTTCCTTTTTAGCTTCTTCTTTAGGTTCAGGTGTTATCTCAGGTGGCGCTATTTCACCTCTTAACATTTTTTCGACATTCTGACCAGATTCAGTTCTTGGTATATACGCGCCACCAGCAAACTTCACGCCACATTTTCCACATTGCCATATGCTTGTACTAATCCTTTTTACTTTTTGATGCCCACAGCTTGGACAGATGTGTTTTGCCTTTTGTACAACCTCAACATTGCGCATTCTTGTTCTTGATCTTACCCCATACCTAGCTTGAAAACGCCCTGCAGATCCTACTTTTTTTGTTCTCTTTGCCATACTTATTTACCTACGCTTTTATATAATTGTTCTTGGATTTTCTTGCCGTTATCTATGGAGGCTTTAATAACTTTTTTTATCTCATCAGTAGAAAAACTACCATTTAAGCCTTTTTGCATGGCACGTATGTCACCGTTTTTATCTGTTGCAACTGTAAGTCGCGCCTCTGCAATTTCTTCTTCATCGAGTGAAGGATCCATTACTACTACTCCATTATATTTTACAGATGTGCATGATACAGGTGGATCGGTAAGTGGCAATTTATAATCTTCAGGATGATCATTTAAATATTGTCCAATTGAAGGGAATTTATCCTTTAACCGTTCAAGTGTTGCTTTTGCTCTATCAATCGGAATATTTGTTGTCATTAATGCAGCAAGAGATGCAAGAGATGCAGCGTCAAATAGATTACCATCATAATCTAAAATATGTATATCTATAAAAATTATCCAAACTTTTTCTCCAGATTCAATACAAAGTTTTTTAACTTCAATAAGTCCAGATTCACGTATACCTCTATCAACAACTCTAGCAAGTTCAATTGCATCTGCTCGTGGTGGTCCAGATTCAAAATCAGGAGATGCAAGTGGAATTAATTCAGCAGCAGTTGACATTGCTCCTTCATCAGGCGTATCAGGATAGGGTTCTCCAATATCCATTTTAATTCCAGCAATTACCTGGGTGTTACCAATTTTAACTTTAGCTGAACCTTCTGCTTTATCAACAATTCCTGTTTCAATCTCAATTTTTCTAAATTCATCAAATTTACGGCCATCTTCTCTCTTTCCGTTTTCTGCAAGTTTTGATAAATAATCTCTTTTAATTGATGGGGTAATTGGCATTTTATTTTCCCTCCGAAACAGATTGATATTTTTCCATGATTGCTTTCTTCTGAATATCTGAGATTATATGGCAACCCTTGATTGCTAAATCAAGTGCTTTATCAAACTCCTCTAATGTTAAATGTCCGTCCATCTGAAGAAGTAAAATCTCACCAGTGCGAGGTGCTATTGCTACAGGTAAATCTGCAGTTCCATAGTTATCTTCGTCTTTTCCCAGATCTAAAACAACCTGATCTTCAATTTTTCCAGCGGCACATGCTACAGGAATATCCCTCATCGGAATTCCTGCATCAACAAGTGCTACAGCTGCTGCCGTAAGGCCAGCACACCTTGTTCCTGCTTCTGCATTTAAAACTTCAATATTAACGTCAATTGATGCTCTTGGATATTTCTCTACCAAAATGATATTTTCTAAAGCTTCAGATATTACCTTAGAAATCTCTCTACTACGTCTGTCGGGTCCAGGGCGTTTTCTTTCATCTACACTAAAAGCAGCCATATTATATTTAGCATTCACAATTGCTCGCAATGGGTTTTGTGTATGTCTTGGAATTGCTTCTCTTGGACCATATACAGCAGCAATAACTTTATTGCCGCCCCATTCTAAGTAGCATGAACCTTCTGCTCTATGGAGTACACCTGCTTCAATTTTTATTTTTCGTAGCTCGTCAGGTTTTCTGCCATCTAATCGTTTTCCGTTTTCAAATAATTTAATATCTGCATCCATTTAATGCACGTCCTTTGCGTCTTTTTTCAATAAATCTTCTATTTTGTTTGTAAGTCCATATGATAGAGCTTCGTCTTCTATCATTTTTATTGTATCTATTACCTTTTTTACACCGTCATCGTCGCCATCTATCCATATTCTTCCATTCTGGCCAACAAATATTCGGCATTTTGTGTATTTTTTTAATAGGGATATCATTGAACCCTTTTTACCAATGATTCTCGGCACTTTAGAAGGTTCTACATTGATGATTTGTCCGCCTTTGATTTTATACAAGTTACGATCTTTAAGTGTTATTTGTAATTTTTTTTCCTGATCGACCTGTAGAACTTTTGCCATTATGGAATCGCCGTGGTTTAAATATCTTTCGGTCTCACCGAATTCTACATCCCATGGTACCTCATTTACGTGTAAAAGTGCAGGGTATGCAGCGTTAATATCAACAAGCCAACTTGAAGCCATTGCTTCTTCGACAATACCAATGACAAAATCTTTTTCTATAGGATCATAACGACCTTTTAATGGTATAACGTTAATATAATCTGAATTAGTATTTAATATGCCCAGTATTTCTGCGTATATTTTTCCATTTTCAACAAAAGTCCCTCTTCCAGCTTTTTTATTTTTAATCTCGCCCAGAAGCTGGCTTGGAATAACTATCTCGCGCTTTTCCTGTTTCATAAAACAACAACCTCTATCTAAATCACTTTAAAATTTTTGTGGATACGTTCCCCTTAGTAGCATCATTTAACTTGTCATAAAAATCAGTTTGCATACCTGCAGCAAGTCTAATAATGCCAATCCAGGAGCCATCTGATTGCCAATCTTCTCTTTCAAGGTTTCCATAGCTACGGACAATTCCGTAAGCTTTGCCAATATGTTCTGGAGGAATTTTAACTGATATTCTAATACTTTCCATAGAAATAGGAATAATAGGTCTTAAAAGCTCAATAATTGTTTTAACCTGTTCACTAACTGGTTTAAAAGGATCAACATGTACTCCTACCTGTTCCATTGCTAGTTCTATTCTCTGACGCGGATGTGGAGCTTTTGTCTTTGGATCCATAGCGTTTTTAACTATTGTTTCAACAATTCTGTTTCTCTTATTCTTCTGCATTTTATGCCGTTGTTCTGTAGTTAGCTGAATATCTCCTTTTAAAATAATTTGTTTGGTAATTTCTGCTATATCACCAGTGCCAAAATTTTTTTGAAGCGACTCTTCAGATGCATGTTTGCCTTTTTTCGAATCCTTAAAAATTGCATCTATAGCAAGACTTTGAACAACATCTATATCTTTTCCATCGATAAGATCAGCCGCGGCATAAGGGTCAACTAGCACTTCAAAGTGTTCTTCACCCTTTTTCAAACGCGCGATAACTGCATCATCAAGACTAACCAACTCTAACTTCCTCCAACTGCCTTAGTTACGTATTCTTTTGTTTTATCCGGAGGTAAAATATGGAACTTGATACTTTTATCGACAATACCAATTTCAGTAGCATCAGGATTAAGCTTTCCTTCGGTTCCTTTATGAAGAGCCTTAATAGCCATGTCAATCGCTTCTTCCATAGAAAGACCATCTCTATAATTACTCTCAAAATAATTCATAGCTCCACCACGCCCTGACCCCTCACTACTGGCCTTGTACTCCATCAAAGCGCCGGATGGATCAGTAGAAAACAATCTTGGTCCTGTATCATCAACACCTGCTATTAGTAATGCAGTACCAAATGGTCTTACACCACCGTACTGAGTATATGTCTGTTTGAAATCGCAAATACGTTTTACAAGGGTTTTTACTTGTATTTTTTCATTATAAGTTATCTCATTTATTTGTGCATCTAAACGTGCTCTATCAATTAACGCTCTGGCATCTGCTACAAGACCAGATGTAGCACAGCCAATGTGTCCATCTATCTCAAATATCTTTTCAATTGATCCTGGTTCTACCAAGCGAGAAGTAACACGTTTATCAACAATTAGAACTACACCAGTTTTATATTTTAAACCTACAGTAGTTGTACCTCTTTTCACTGCTTCTCGAGCATATTCTACTTGAAATAATCTTCCATCTGGAGAAAAGACTGTAATAGCTCTATCATATGCCATATTTGCTGGTTGCATTTTCTCATTTCACCTCTATTTTTATCAAATAAATATTGCTATAAACATTTCGATTTTTTAACTCTGAATACACTTATTGTGTATATACTTTGTGTTAACATAATCTATATCTTTATCCTATTAAAACCCTTTCTTTTCACCCCACATTATTTTATGAAGTTGTAAACCTAGTTTAACATTTAGTCCATCGTGAATTATCCATTCGGCTAAATTGCTTGGATTTGTGCCCCAAACAGGTTGAAAAAAAACGGTACAAATTGGCTTGTATTTATCTATTATTTTTTTCGCATAGTTATAGTCGTTTTTATCATCGATAACAAATTTCAACTGATCATCTTTTTTCAGGAGAGATATGTTTTTAAAATTGTTTTTCTCATGCATTTTTGACGAGGGGCATTTTATATCTAGAGAAATTATCAGAGATTTTTTATTTGATAATTTTTTAATGTTTATACTCCCGTTTGTCTCGAGATAGATTTTATAATCTTTCTTTAAAAGAGCATCTATTAGATCTAATATCTCATTTTGTAATAGTGGTTCTCCACCTGTTAAACAGATATATTTGCAAGGATATTTACTGATTTGGCTCAATATTTCGTTTATACTCATCTCTTTTCCATCATAATATGCATATGTTGTATCACAAAAAGAACATCTCAGATTACAACCCGATGTTCTTATGAATATGTTGGGACGCCCAGTCCACTTACCTTCGCCTTGTAGAGAGTAAAATATTTCATTTATTTTCATTTGTTAGTATAACAAAATAATCTAACTTAAAACATTTGCTATTTTAGAACAAGCTTCTATCTAAATGTATATGCACCCGCACATGTAGATACATATGCATCTACATATAAAGATGATAATGTAACAGATTACAGGAAGATAGAGGATCAATGAATAATATGGGCCGCCCAGATTTGAACTGGAGTCTCTAATTTCCAAAGCTGATTTTATGAAAGATAAACATATAGTTAATCCTGATATATTAGATGAGTTTATTGGAGATTTAGCAGTCTTATAAAAACAGGTAGCAGTCGTTCAAAAAATGGAAAACGTGCTAAATATTCTTCTAAAGAATTAATTAATCTTGAATTAACCGATCTACTTCTTGGTTTAAACGTAAAATTCACTTCGATATAATCAAATTCATCAAGTGGCTCGGTTTTTTTCTTCTGCATCCTAAGTCCAAAATCTCCGGTTTTCGCTAGTAAATTATATTCAAATGGAGGAGCTCCTTTTTTCTTTGGTGCGCAAATGACATAGTAACCTTTATAGAAGATACGGTAAGAAAATTTGAGAGACATTGGTGAAAGATCAGAATCGCTCGATACACGCCCGTCTTCTACTGGATGTTTTTCGCCACTGAAGTCTCGTTCATATACCGTTCCATCAATTGTTACACCATAATCAACACTAACAGTCTTGACGTTGTTTTCTAGGTTTGATTCAGGTAAATTACTTTCTATTTCAAATTTCATCATCACTGGTTTTTCATTTCTTGTACCAAATCCATATCTTCCATGGAATTTACCTTTGGGCCAATAATTACTTTCTCGACTACTTTCCAGCTCTTTTACCTCATGGCCATCAGAATAAATCCAATAAACATAGCACTTCATATAACCATCTCCTTCATAATAATCTCCAATGTTTTTCACCCAAAAATAAAGACATAAATAATCACTTTTTTCAGACCATGGAAATGGTGACCACCATACTATGAGTTCATCAATAGCAAAATCAACTTCTCCATTGTTTTTTGGTTTATTAGGAATATCTACTGGTTCTATATAATCAAACTTATATGTATATGAAAAATTTGGATTACGTGGATGGTTAATATCAAAATTTTGTTTTTCAGACCGTTCAGTTGACGTTTTAACATGTGTTCCACCAACGGTTATGAAACCGCTTAAAACAAATATGCTTATTATTCCAATTGCAATTATTTTCTTATTCATCTTTAGTATCACCTAAATTAATTTTTATATTTTAATATTTGTAATCTTAATATATAAATATTGCGATAATTATAGTGTTACTTAGATAGATACTATATTCCCTATTTTTAGGATACCTTTTTATTCTCTCTACAAACCAAAAGGGAAAGAAGAGCCTGTTCTACGATATCAGACATGGATCTGAATTTTTTGTTATTTGCAGCTAATTGCTTTTGTCTTACTCATAGTAGGCTTTTTAACTACCAATAAACGAAGAAAGATTTCTAATGGTGACT
>Ga0209427_10000858_pt1 | contig 33655 bp, 41 predicted proteins | sample DeeMarSWOR136_30_FD_187465 | JGI IMG/M metagenome (GOLD analysis project Ga0209427, IMG submission 187465) | Marine sediment microbial communities from White Oak River estuary, North Carolina - WOR-1-36_30 (SPAdes) (version 2) | ecosystem: Environmental > Aquatic > Marine > Intertidal zone >...
CACGAGATCGACTACCCCCAGCTCAGCATCGAGAGGATCTCCGAAAGGGCCCCTGCCTATGGGATGCCTGGTTCGACCTACGACGGGTGGGAGGTCCTAGAAGTCTATGAGGCAGCCAGCGAGGCCGTGAGGAGGGCGAGGGGGGGTGTCGGGTCGACGTTGCTGGAGTTCAGGGTGCACCAGATAGAGGGCAACTTGGAGGGGAGGCTGGAGGCGAGAGAGGACGAGAGGGTCTGGTGCCCCATCCACCGCTTCAGGGAGAGGTTGCTGGCCGAGGGTATAATGAGCTTGGAAGATGACAGGCGGCTGAGGGAGGAGGAGCTGGTCGCCGTCGAGGAGGCCGTCGAGTTCGCCGTCCGAAGCCTCGAGCCGGAGCTGGTGGATGCATTCGACCACCTGTTCGCAGGGGGTGGCCCGATTTGACCGGGAGGGTCATCACCTTCGCCGATGCCATCAACGAAGCTCTCAGGCTGGAGATGCGGAGGGACCCAAATGTAGTCGTCTTCGGCGAGAACGTGTCGAGCAGCTGGAGGACCGCGACCAGGGGCCTGAAGGAGGAGTTCGAAAGGGGGCGGGTGAGGGACACTCCAATAACCGAGACCGCGTTCATAGGTGCAGGGGTCGGGGCAGCCATACTCGGTTTGAGGCCCGTCGTGGAGCTGATGCTCGTTGATTTCGGTCTCGTCGCGATGGACCAGATCCTGAACCAGATGGCCAAGAGCCACTACATGTCGGGGGGAGCGGTCAGGGTTCCCATGACCCTCAGGGCCATCTATGGGGCCGGGACCTCGTCCGGCGCAACCCACTCGGAGAGCCTCTACTCCCTGTTCGCCCACATGCCGGGCTTGAAGGTCGCCATTCCCTCGAACCCGTACGACGCCAAGGGGCTCCTCACGAGCAGCATCAGGGGAGAAGACCCAACCATTTTCATGGAGCATCGCCTCCTGTACCGGGTGGAGGGGCCGGTGCCCGAGGAAGCGTACACAGTGCCCTTCGGGGTCGCTAACAAGGTGAGGGAGGGGAGCGACGTGACGGTGGTTGCGACAGGCCTCATGGTGGGCGAGGCCGTCAAGGCTGCCGTAGAGCTGAGGCCGAGGGTCAGCGTGGAGGTCGTGGACCCCCGGACGATCGTGCCCCTCGACGAGGAGGCGATACTTCGCTCCCTGCAGAAGACTGGGAGGCTTGTGGTCGTCGACGAGGACTACGAGAGGTGTGGATTCAGCGCAGAGGTTGCGGCCATCGCCGCCGAAAAGGGGTTCAGGCACCTCGAGGCCCCCGTTTCCCGCGTCGCCACGCCCAACGTACCGATACCCTACAGCCCGGTGCTCGAGAAGCACGTCCTGCCCGACAAGGAGAAGATCATCAGAGGAATAAAGGGAGTCTTGGGCTGAGACTCCCCGTTTTCTAGGTCAATATTTTTTCGGAGTTTTCCCCTGTTAATGCGTGCCCCGGTTGAAGCCACTTCGTGACGCCATCAGACCTTCGTCGCTTTCCCCGCCTCGTATGGCCGTATCTGGGACCCGAGGATGAGGACCGCTGCCGTGAGAGCCGATGTCACTAGGGCGGTGACTCCGAGGTTGAAGCTGAGCAGATATCCTATGAGGATGGAGGCCGGGATGTTCCCTATCCAGGCCCAGGACATATACATCTGGTAAACCGTCGACGACAGGGCGAGGGGGGTCGCGTCCGCCATCAGGCCGTAGATCGTCCCGGTCCAGAAGCGCTCCAAGAAGCTCGAGAGCATCGCCACGACGGTGAACCAGACGATCGCTCCCTTGCTCATGGTGGCCCAAAGCAGCCCTGCAAAGGCGAAGGCGACGGAGGAGGCGATGAAGGTCTTCTTGTGGCCGTATTTGTCCGAAACCGAGCCGCCAAGGAGGGCGCCCGGGAGGCCAGCCAGCGTGGCTGCGAGGCCCAGTACGCTGACCATGGACGGGTCGGCGCTTATCACCTCCCTTATGGTGAAGGTGAACATGCCGCCCAGGGGCGCCGTTATCTTCTGGGGCGTGAAGGACCTAGCGAACATCACCAGCGCGGCCAGCACCACTGTCTTCTCGGTGAAGGTGAATGCTATGGCTCGGCGGCTGAACACCCTCTCGCTCTCCAGCTCGGGCTCCCTCGCGGTGAGGAAAAACAGTGAGGTGAGGCCCGTGAACCCTGCGACGACGAAGACCAGCTTGTACCCGCCGACTCCAATCAGGTACAGAGGCACGATCGCGGCTAGGGCCGACCCGATGGACTGGCCGGCCGTGCTCACGCTGCCCAAGACCCGGGCGTGATAGTCCGGGGGCGTGACATCCACGGCGTAGGAGTCGGCCGCCATGTCGTAGAATGCCCCAGCGGCCAAGACGGCGACCACCGCAGGGAACGTGACCGTCCAGACCGGTGCCGTCTCTATGTCGCCCATCAATATCACCAAGATCCCCAAGGCGTACAGGATGCCCGTGAGGACGAACCAGGGCAGCCTCCTGTACCTCCTCCCGCGCCACGGGATCGGCACGCCGTCGGCGACGAAGCCGATGAACATCTTCCACGACCAGGAGAAGTACATGAGGCCCACGAATAGGGCGGCCTCGAAGGTGCTCACGCCCACGACGTTCAAGAGGAAGAGGGGTATCCAGAGGCTGTAGGTGGATCTAACGTAGCCGTTTGAGAAGTAGGCGAGCCCGTACAACAGGGAGACCTTCCGGGGCTCCCACACCCCCCTCATGAGCTCCCCGATCCGATCCCCCTTCGGCGCATCCCAGTACGTGATCCCCTTGGCCTCGAATCCCTTCCTCCACCTGCGGCCCAGGACGAGCAGGAGGGCGTAAGCGGAGACAGTGCAGACGAAGACTGCGATCCCCAGCTTGTGCTCGAACTTCAAGCTGGCGAGCCGTGAAAGCATGGGGGACACCGGATAATCCTTTACCGCTCCAACGTCGATAATAAACCACACGGTAGCTGGCTGCGTCCCCGTCTTATCATCCGGTTCTATTCCTCGAAAGTAGACTGCATCGAGGTCGATGCCGGCAAACCAGGATAACCTTTTCAGACCTCGCTCCTACGTATTCGTGGTGGTTCAATTTTGGATGAGGTCGACAAGGTATACAGGCATATAGACGGCAACAGCGCCGGTCACATCGAGAACCTGAGGAGGCTCCTGATGCAGCCAAGCGTCTCCCAGACGGGGGAGGGCATGACGGAGTGCGCCGAGATGCTGAAGGAGTAGCTAAGCGATCTCGGCTGCACCAACGTCGAGCTGGCGGAGCCCGAGTTCCACTGGCCCGTGGTCTACGGGGAGTACGATGCGGGCGCGGAGAAGACCCTCATCGCGTACGGCATGTACGACATCCAGCCGGTCGAGCCCGAGCTGCGCGCGCGCATGACGCATTGCACGTTTAGATGGGTCGCTCTATAGGACCCGTAGGCTTGCTGTAGTTGACAAGGACTACGAGCGATGCGGTTTCAGCTTGGAAGCCCCAGCCGTGACCGCCGAGAAAGGATTCGGGCATCTAAAAGCGCCAGTCTCAAGGGTTGCGATGCCAAGAGCCTAAATACCTTATAGCCCAGAGCGGGAGAGACAGATACCTCCCGATAAGTAAGAGATAGTTATGGCATCATAAGCGAGATGAGCTGAAATCATAAAAAAATTGATTATTCACCAGTTTTCTAAGGCCTTTCTAAGGTGTTCTGTCGCCACATCCTCTGTGTCTTTGACCCTTTTTAGTATCTCTGCTCCCCTCAGTCTTTTCTCCCTAGGCATTGCGCCTTCCAAGCTGAAGGGAAATATCCCAGTGAACTCCTTCAACTGTCTCGCAGCCTCTGCGTAGCTCTTTGAGGCCTCCGAAAGGTGCTCCAAGCGGGGTCCTGGGTACGAACTCGCCGTGCGCAGCAGGAACTCTGCGGCCATCTCCCTTGCTTCCCAGAGGCAGGCAGCGACGTAGCTGTTTCCCTGGTAACTTGCCTTAGCAAGGGGGGCGTTCTCAAGGGCATCCGCCCACTCCGAGTAGGCTTCCGGTCCAGTTGCGTATCGTTCGTTCACCGGTATCTTTCCTTGAGCGAACCTGAGCGCCCTCTCCAGAGCCCTCCTTTGGGCTTCCTCGGTGACGACTTCAATCGGCTCCTTGAAGAATATGGCGTGCATGTTCCCCGGCGCCTGCAGTTCATAGTAAAGAACCGGCTCTTCCGGCTTTCCCGGCTCCATGAGGCTCCTGTAAGTGCTCGTTATGTAGCTGTTCCCCCTGTAGCCGTTCACGATGCCGTACTCCGGTATGGGGAGGCCCCACAGGATCGCCGGCCTGTCGGCGTCGATCTCCCTTTTCACTTTTTCGAAAAGTTTCTTCGCCCTGGCGATGTCCTCGGGCGTGGGCTCCCCCTCCTTCAGTGGATACCCGCCTGCAACATCATCGCATAAGATCTCGTATCCTATGTCCTCGGTCCCCTTGTGCATCTCTTCCCACGTCTTCGGGTGGAATGCGGTCGGCCCCGATGGGCAGAAGGTGCCCCTGATAACGTTGGTTATGAAGGCGTATCCCGAGTATCCTCCCACGTCGGTGATGTCGCACTCCAGGCCGAGGGCGGTTAGCGCACCCGCGATTGCACCCGTGTAGGATATCCAGCAGGGCTGATACTTCGCCGGCTCGCCGATCACCTTCTCACTCATTCCTTTTTCTCTCCAGCCCTCGGTGTAACTCCTGCGCACCATCTCCCGCCTGGCCTCCTCCCTCAAAGTTGAGTCCCTGTAGACGGACGCGACGCTTGCCATTAGGTCCTCCCCGTCGGCCGTGAGCGCATATCTTCCCCTACCTGTCTTTCGAACGAGCCGCTTGTCGATAAGCATTCCAAGATGGTTGACCAGCGCGTTCTTGGAAAGGCCCGTGGCCTCCCCGAGATGCGATAGTTTCTGATCTCCCTTCATCATCAGTGAGAGTATGAGGACTCTGCCGGGGTGTGACACTGATTTCAGGAACCCGGAGACCTCTTCCGAAGACTCCAAGAGGATATTGTAAAGCTCATCTTCCTTTGCGCCCATCATTTCACCGAGAGCTGATCGAGTCAACCCAGCCCACACTTATAAAAATTACTCATTTTCGTGTACATTAGTACCAAAATCTATGTATTTAGCTTGCGTGAAGGCTGTTTAGAATGGTCCCATTTGCTGTCATCCCTTTTCCCATTCAACATTCCCATCTTCGACTAGACCCATGGCTATTGGGCCAACGATTCACAAGTGTTAAATAGATGAGACACGCAGCACGATGAAGGTTTAAATACTCTAGTATTGTTCCTTCCAGAGAGGTCATGGTTTTGAAAACAGAAGTCGCCAAAGCCCTCGATGAGGTCCGCCCCCACCTTCAGGTGGACGGCGGGGACGTTGAGCTCGTGGACGTAGAGGATGGCGTCGTGAAGGTCAGGCTCAAGGGGGCTTGCGCGGGCTGCCCGATGTCCCAGATGACCGTCAAGTGGGGCGTCGAGAACTACCTCAAGAAGAAGGTGCCCGGAGTCAAATCGGTCGAGGCCGTCTGAGCCCAGAGGAGAAAAGATGCTTCCATCAGACGAGCTGGAGAAAGCCAAGGGCTATGGCGATATCTTCGCCATAGTCAAGAAGGCTGTGAAGAGGTCGCTGGGCGAGCACAGGGTAGGGCTGATGCTGTATTTGGGAAATCTTCCGATGAAGGTTGGAGCGTTCCACCCCATGGGGACCAACGACATTGTCCTGAACAGGAGGTTGCTCAACGCCGCGGCCAGAACGGAGCCCGCCTGGAAGGCCTACGTCTTCACTATACTGCTCCACGAGTACATCCACAGCCTGGGATACGCGGACGAGAGGCAGGTCCGAGGGCTGACATACAGGGTATGCGTCGACAACTTCGGGAGGGACCACCCCGTCGTCGAGGCCGCATTGACTGGCCCGTGGGTCAACCTGAGCCCCGAGGTCTTCGAGTCCATCGGCGACGACATGGAGCTGGAGAGGGTCAGGGACTTCGAGCGGATCGACAGCAATTACATCATATAGAGGCTCGAACTTCATCCGCGATGCCCAGTTTTTATGCGTTTTTACCGAGGTCGCGGGCAATTTCGTAAGTGAATTTTTTGAGCAGATCTTCCTCTCTTATGCACTTCGGGCATTCCAGGCGCTGACTGTATACGTGAGGATAGTCCACCACCACCCCGTGGAAGGGGCACACGAAGGCGTAGAAGGGGAGCGAACCTTTCAAGCCCGGACGAGTCCTGTGCTCCAGATAAGTTTGGCCAAACAGGTGCAATATTAGCCTCTTAAACAGGTTCAGCTTGGGCTCCTCGCCCGTCGAGGTTCCGACATCTTCAACTTCGGGGGACATTGTGGGACATTGAGTCTCGTTCCGAGGCTGAAGAGGATGCAGATCCTCGATGTTTTGGATCTCGATGACTTCATCCTCCTCGAAACGACTATCTCTGTACAATTTACCCCTTTGAAGGTCTGCCGAGGATTCCTGATTACAATTTTGTGACCGGTTCCTCCCGAAAATTAGGACAACCTGAAAAAGTTTCCTGTCCTAGACGAGTGGCGCGCTCGATGTTTCAGTCGTAAAATACCGATTTTCGTCCCTAGTCCTTCATGACAATCGAGTTTGGAAAGAAATAAACGGGCGTCTCGGATACTCTATGAGGAGTCGCCAATGGTGAGAGAGAAGGTTAAAACCTTTGAGTTCTTGGAAGAGACAAACCGGTTGATGCGGGGCGGGGGGTTGCTCCTGGTCTCCGCCGGGAAGGACGAGAAGCCGAACGCGATGACTATCGGCTGGGGGCTGGTGGGCACGATGTGGAGGCAGCCCTTCTTCACGGTCGCCGTCCGGCTGTCAAGGTACACCCACAGGCTCCTTGAGGAGTCGGGGGAGTTCACAGTATGCCTCCCGGCCAAGGGGATGTCGGAGGTCCTAGACGCGTGTGGCACGAAGTCAGGGCGGGATATAGACAAGTTCAGGGCGCTGAAACTGACGGCGGCGAAGGGTTCCGCGGTCAAGGCGCCTTACATCTCGGAGTGTCCGGTCCACTACGAGTGCAAGGTCGCCTACAAGACGGAGCTGAAGCCGGGGCAGCTGGAGAAGAAGCTCGAGGAGGACGCTTACCCCGGTGGGAACTACCACGTCCTCTACTTCGGACATATCCTAGGAGTCTACGCTGAGAAAAGTGCGGCCGGGAAGCTGCCATCGCAAAATTGAAGTGATTGGGGTAACAATAAACTGGGAGGTTCATGGAATGAAGGTTCTGATCGTCTACGACTCACGCTCCGGGAACACTGAGAAGATGGCCCAAGTTGTGGCCGAGGGCGTGAAGAAGGAGGGCGTCGAGGTTGAGGTCAAGAAGGTCGACGAGGCCTCTGTGGACGAACTCCCTGGGGTCGACGGCTTGATCCTAGGGTCTCCCGTCTACTACGGGCTCCCCTCCGGGAAGATCAAGGAGTTCATAGACGCCTCCGTTAAGTACCACGGCAAGCTCGACGGGAAGGTGGGGGGTGCCTTCGCTAGCAGCGGCGGGACCCACACCGGCGCCGAGACAACGATCATGTCCCTGATTAAGGCCCTCTTCATCCACGGCATGGTCGTCCAAGGTACTTCAGGAGCAAACCACTACGGGGCCGCATCCGTGGGGGCACCCGACGACAAGGACTCGGAGAACTGCAGGAAGCTCGGCCAGCGAGTGGCGAAACTAATCAAGAAGCTACACGGATGACTTCCTGAGGCCCATCCCCTTTTCTCAAATCTTTGCGATAAGTCTAACTAAGGCCTCGATCAACCGGTCGGCGCACAATGCCCTCCGGTCCCTGTCCTCCTCCGGGATTGGATCGAAGAAGCTTTTCTCCGTCAGCGGGTTGTCGCTCACGACATGGATCGCCGCGGCCCTGATCCCATAGAGGCTCGCGACGGTGTAGATCGCAGAGGTCTCCATCTCGATGCCGAGGAGGTTCCTGGACCGCCAGAGCTCAAGGAACTCCTTCGTCTCCGCAGCAAACGAATCGGTCGTGTATATGGGGCCATAATAAGCGTCGACATCGCAGTCGACGTAGACCTCTTCTAGGGTCGATGACATGGCTCGGAGGAGGCCGAAGTCGGCAACGGCGGGGTAGATCTCATCAACGAAGTATCTCGTAGATCCTTCGCCCCTCAGGGCCGCTGTGGGCACTATCAGGTCCCCGACCCTGATGTGGTGTTGCAGAGCCCCTATCAGGCCTGTGTATATTATCGACCTGCAGGGGGTGAAACGGAGATAGTATGTGCAGTCGCTGGCCACGGGGCTGCCAACCCTTGAGTTGAAGACCGAGACGCCGGTACCTTTTATCACTGCGCCGAAGCCCTTGTTGAAGCCCCCGAGCTCCCTTACGCCCTCCGCCCTGAGCTTGAGGGCTTCTACAGTCTCGTCCATCGGCGTCAGGATCACGATCTCGGCGACTTCATCGGCTTCGCATCCGTAGAAGGTCCGTGTGAACGCGCTCGGATCCCCTTCCGGCATCATCGGCTTTGACTCTCCGTAAGGGGGAGCCCCTAACTCAAAAATAACACTTTTGCGGTCAGAGGAAACTATTATCCCGTACTTCCCTCACTCTTGTTGGTACAGGTGATAGTTTGAAGGTCGTCAACAGCGTTCTAGACCTGATAGGCAACACCCCCATGGTCCGGCTTCAGAGCATCCCGAAGGAAGGGACGGCGGACGTCTTCGTCAAGCTTGAGTACATGAATCCCAGCGGTAGCCTGAAGGACCGTATAGCAGTCGAGATGATTCGCCAGGCGGAGGCCGAGGGGAAGCTGAAGCCCGGCTACACCATAATAGAGGCGAGCACCGGCAACACGGGGACCGCCCTAAGCTTCGTAGGCGGCTACCTGGGCTACAGGGTCGCTATCTACATGCCCGAGGGGATGACGCCGGAGCGCATACGACTCATGGAGAGCTACGGGGCGGAGATCCACCAGCTGAAGCTCGCACAAAGCTCCAGGGAGAGGGGCGTAGCGGGCGCCGAGGTAGAGATCGACACGAGGCTGAAGTGCCTCGAGCTGGAGCGTACCCTGCCCAACACTTGGTGGGCCCGTCAGTTCAGCAACCCAGCTAACACCAGCGCACATGTAAAAACTGGGAAAGAGATCCTGCAGCAAATGGAGGGAAGAATCGGCGCGTTCGTTATGTCGATCGGGACGGGCGGGACCCTATACGGCGTCGCGAAAGCCCTCAAAGAGAAATTTCCCGGAGTGAGGATTATAGGCGCAGAACCCGCCTCGGCTAGATATCCTCTGAGTGAGGGCTACACAAGCGTGCCGGGATTCACCGAACACGTGACGGGAGGTATCATAAAGGAGATGATGGGAAGTGGTCTCGTGGACGAGGTGGTGAAGGTCTCAAACGAAAACGCCATCGCGATGTCGGATAGACTCGTCAGGGAGGAGGGTCTCTTCTGTGGCGTCTCCTCTGGTGCCAATGTATACTTAGCACTCAAGGTTGCAGAGGCACTAGGGAGGGGTAAGAGGGTAACGACCCTACTACCAGACAGCAGGGACAGGTATTTGACTGAGAAAAAGTATACGACCTAACTTCCACAGCGCGCGCGCACTCATTTATTTACTGGCTTTACTTGAAATTCAAGTAGGGGAGTATCTCGCCATCCATGCTCTAGTGGAGAGCATCCTGACATCAGTAGGGTTCTGTTCTTCTCGTCCGCTATCCTTTTCTCCTCAAGCAGTTTCTCCTGAATTCGTTTTCTTCTCTCGTAGTCATAGATTGCCGCGTCAGAACCGCAGAAACTACAGCCTCTGTCAGGGTTCCATCTCATTGCCTCTTCGATGGTGAATGGACCATCCCAATATAGGCACTTTCCTGATCAGACTCTCATAATAGGTGGAACGCTTGGCCAGCCCCCACTTCCTCTCAACCTCCACGGTTACCTCGCCGCTCAACGAAATGCCGATCCTGCTCTCCCGCCTCATACTAAAAAAATAGAAGAACCCGCCAAACATCCTCCGTCCCAAATTCCTACCCCGACATCGAACCCACAACGACCCCAAAATTCACAAATTCAATCAAAGGACGTTTAAAGAAACTGTGAAACCCCGAAAGAATTCACCCACCAGTTTCAGATATGACTAAACACTGTTACTCGGAAAAAAGCGCGCCCCCGGGAAAACCCTTATGACCTGCCACCGACGCGCGCAGAAGCCCAAATTGAAACTCGCATACGCGCGCTGCTCGAATCCTTGTAAGCAGCCACCGTCGCGCGCCTAGAATCCTTGTAAGTGGCCACCACTTACCACGTGAACGACACCAAAACATGGGAGCCCAAGAACCCAATTGACCCGACAAAGACGCGCGCCGACTAAAAGTAGATCATCACCTCTCGGCGGCGAGAGCGTCACGCGCAGAAAGATCGCCCAACTAACCCAATTATATGAACAGATAGAAACCTACTTCAGTAGTTTGAGTATCTCCTCATCTGAAGCGTTGTGACCGATGTCTAACTTCTCGTCCAGTGGCCTTAGATGGCTCATGTTGACCCTCCGGCGCCTGACGCCGGTGAGCTCCGGGGGCCCGGTCACCAGGACGTAGTTCCTGTCGATGACATCCACGACGACGCACCGGCCCCCCGCCTCCCTGCCCCTGAGCTTGACGCACAGCCTCCCGACATCCATAGCCGACAAAGAGTCACCTGCCCGAGCAGTATTCCTCCACGAACCTTTTAAGGATTCGCGCCGTCCCGTCCGGGTCGAAGAGGTCTGTGTTCAGGACTAGGTCGTACGCGGAGAGGTCCGATACATCGACCCCGTAGTAGTCCCTGAACCTCTCCCTCTCGCTTTCTGCCCTCGCCACGGTCTCCATTCTCGCCTCCTCGAGGCCGATCCCCTCCCTCTCGGCGATCCTCCTGATCCTCGCCTCGAGGGGGGTCGTAAGGAAGATCCTGAGGTCTGGGTCCTCGCACATCCAGCCCGAGAGGGTCGCGTCGACGACGACGCCGCCCCTCCTGGACTCCTCCCTGGCCCGCTCGTCGATGAGCTTGTCGAACTCGGGGTCCTCCTCCGTCAGCCTGGACATCTCATCGAGGGTCAGCCCCCTCTCCTCCGCCATCTGCCTGAAGATGGTGCCTGATGAGACATACCTGAGGCCGAACTCCTCCGCCAGCCTCTTCGCGTGGGTCGAGCGCCCGGAGCCGTGGAGGCCGCTCACGGCTATGACTAACCCTCTCTTAGGGCGCTTTCCTCGGGGCTCGGTCATGGCGAAGCCCTATTCCTCGATTTCCCTTGGCTCGATCTCGAAGGTGAGGCCTAGGACCCTCTGGAAGATGATGTTCGTGGCTAAGGAGCAGAGGAAGTACCAGTTGAACATGCCCAGCGTGGCGCCCAAGAGGGGGGCGTCGAATGGCACGTAGGCTATGATGTTATTCCCGAATAAGTTTCTGAGTATGGGCCAGAGAAGAAACAAGGGTATGATGAAGAAGATTGAGATCTTCATCCTGTCCCCCGAACTCTTCAGCTGCAGCTGCGAGATCTCCTGCTGCCTCTTCTGGGCCCTAGAGATCCTCCTCTGGTTGCCGCTCCTCATCGCGGCCATCAGCTCCCGCTGCGCGTAGTTGGCCTCCTCCATCATCCTCCTGTACTCGTCGAGGTTCATGGTCCTTCTGCTCGCCAGGGTCATCACGAGGTTGATGGCCGCCGTAAGCAATAGAATGAAGACGGTGGCCACGGGTGGCTGCTGAAGGAAGCTGAGGTCCGCGGCTGCAACGACGGAAAGCAGGTCGATCATCGGATCCTACCCAGCCCACCTTACCTTTTCGGGAATAAAAAGGCTGTCATGAGCCCTGGGCGTTCATCATGCAGTAGGTTCGCCAGCTCAGGCAGATCGTCTTCGGATGGGCCGCCCTAGGCTCGTCAAGCCGCCCGACGTTGGTGTTCGTCGGGGCTTGAAGCACCTGCTCCGGATCAGTGTAGGCGAGTCTCGATATCTCCTTTATCGCGTCGATGAACTCGTCCAGCGACTCCAGGGGCTCCGTCTCCGTCGGCTCTATCATGAGGGCCTCGGGGACGATGAGGGGGAAGTAGGTCGTCGGTGCGTGGAGGCCGTAGTCCAGAAGCTTCTTGGAGACGTTGAGGGCCCTGACGCCTGTCTCCTCGGCCATCCCGGCGGCGCTGATCACGGCTTCGTGCATCCTCGGCTTCCCCTCGCCGTACGGAAGGGAGAGGCCCCTGACGTCCTTGAGCTTCATGGCTATGTAGTTGGAGTTGAGAACCGCCAGCTCGGAGGCCTCCTTCAGCCCCTGCCCGCCCAGGGCCAGCATGTACGCGTACGCCTTGAGAACAGGCCCTATGTTGCCGTGGTATCCGTGGACCTTCCCTATTGTCCTGGGCCTTTCCCAGCTCAAGCGGTACGTGCCGTCCGATTCCGCGATGTCTGGGACAGGGAGATAGTCCGCCAGGAAGCCTTTGACGCCTACGGGCCCCGAGCCCGGGCCTCCCCCGCCGTGGGGGGTGGAGAAGGTCTTATGGAGGTTTACGTGGACGATGTCGAAGCCCATGTCGCCTGGCCGGCACTTCCCCATGATCGCGTTCAGGTTCGCCCCGTCGTAGTACATCAGGCCCCCGACGCCGTGGACGATCTCGGCGATCTCTGCGATGTTCCGGTCGAAGATGCCGAGGGTGTTCGGGTTGGTCAACATCAGCCCCGCCGTCTGGGGCCCGACGGCGCTCCTCAGCGCCTCGAGGTCCACGCCCCCGTCCTCGTCTGAGGGGACCTCCACGGTCTTGAAGCCCGCCATTATCGCGCTCGCCGGGTTGGTCCCGTGAGCCGAGTCAGGGATGATGATCTCCGTCCTGCCGTCCAGCTCCCCCCGGTCGGCGTGGTACGCCCTGATGATGAGAATCCCGGTATACTCCCCGTGAGCACCTGCGGCCGGCTGCAGGCTCGCGTCGTCCATCCCCGTAACCTCCAGAAACCACCGCTTGAGGTTGTAGAGGAGCTCCAGGGTGCCCTGCACCGAGGACTCGTCCTGCTCGGGGTGGATCTCGGCGATCTTGGGGTGGCCCGCGAGGACCTCGTTTATCACCGGGTTGTACTTCATCGTGCAGCTGCCGAGGGGGTATATCACCCCGGAGTTCACGCCGTAGTTCATCTGGGACAAGCGGATGTAGTGGCGGAGGACCTCGACCTCAGATACCTGGGGCAGCCCGGGCTGCCTCTGCCTGAGCATCCCCCCCGGGACCAGCTCGGAGATTTCGCCGACCGCGTCCCTCAGCTCCGGCTCCACGGACGGGATCGTGAACCCTACCCTGTCCTCGTAGCCGAGCTCGAAGATGAGGGGCTCGTCCCAGGCAGCCTGCCTGAATCGCCTCATGGTCATCCCTCCAGCGCCTCTCCCAGAGAGGAGACGAGCCTGTCTATGTGCTTCTTCGTGTGCATCTCGGTAACGCAGTAAAGCGCCGTCTCCCCCAGCTCGGGGAACTCCTTGACGAGGGACTTGCCCCCGTGAAGCCTCTGGTCCAGCAGCACCCTGTTGACCTCATTGAAGGTCTTGTAGTTGAACCGGACAGTGAACTCCTTGAAGTGGAAGCTGTTGAACAGCGGGGCCCTCACGCCCGGGAGCTCCCCTATCCGCCTCATGGCGTACCGGGCGCGGCTGGCCACGACCTCGCTGAGCTCCCTCACGCCCTGCAGGCCGAGGAGGGAGAGGTAGACTGCGCCCGCGACGGCGCACAGGGCCTGGTTGGAGCAGATGTTGGACGTCGCCTTCTCCCTCCTGATGTGCTGCTCCCGGGTCTGGAGGGTCATTGTGAAGCCCCGCCTGGCCCCCTCTAGCGTCTGGGTCAGCCCTATGAGCCTCCCCGGCATCTGCCTGATCATCTTCGGGTCGTTCCTGCAGGCGAATATCCCGAGCAGCGGGCCCCCGTAGTTCATGTGGTTGCCGAGGGGCTGCCCCTCCCCGATGACGATGTCCGCCTCGTACTCGCCGGGGGGCTTGATGAGGCCGAGGGATATCGGGTCGACCCCGACGATGAAGAGGGCGTCGGAGTCGTGGGCGACCTCGGCGATGGCCTCGACCCCCTCCTCCAGGAAACCGAGGTAGGAAGGGTTCTCGACGTAGACGGCCGCCGTGTCCTCGTCCATCTTCTCCTTCAGGTCCTCTAGGTCCAGCTGCCCCGTGGTCTTGTCGTAGTCCGCATGGTCTATGCGGATGCCCGCGGGTTCCGCGTAGGCCCTCAGGACGGCGAGGCGGCTAGGGCTTATCAGGTTCGGGACGACGATGGAGTCCTTCCTCGTCAGCCTGTTCGCCATGCGGGCCGCCTCCCCGAGGGCCGAGGCCCAGTCGTACATGGAGGCATTGGCGACCTCGAGCCCGACGAGCTCGGAGATGAGGCTCTGGTACTCGAAGATGACCTGCAGCATCCCCTGGGTTATCTCGGGCTGGTAGGGGGTGTAGCTGGTCAGAAACTCCGCCCTGCGTACGACCTCGTCCACCACGACGGGGACGTAGTGGGGCCAGACCCCTCCGCCGAGGAAGGGGGGACACCGGAGGCTCCAGTTCTTCTCCAGGAGGCCCGAGACCTCCTCCCTGACCTCGGCCTCGGTCTTCGGGCCGGGGATGTCGAGAACCCGGTCGAACCTCAGCTCCTCTGGGACGTCGGAGTAGAGGTCGTCGATAGACCTGATCCCGATCTCCTCCATCATCTTCTCCCTGATCTCCGGGACGCTGTTCGGTAGATACGGATGGGGTTTACTCAATCAGCGCTCCTCCGCTCAAACACTCATCATCCTCTTGCGTACCCTTTTAATAACGTTAGCTTTACGGACCGGTTCCACGGTCTGCCCCACGTTTTAAATCTGTGATGTGCGTCTTTAACCTGTACGGTGTCCGGGATGAGGCATAGACTCGCTCTCTTCATCATTCTTGCATTGGTAGGATCTGCTGCCTTCACGGCGGAGGGCATGGCAGATACGCTCCAGGAGCTTGTAGAGCCGTTGCCGATAATCCTGGTAGAGAGGGATGTCAGGATAGAAAACGCGGGCATCGTTTTCATGAACGACACCTTAACTCTGAAGAAACCCCCGCCGGTTGAGGAAGGGGTACGCGAGTCTTATCCTGGCGGTGAACTCGTATTCAGCGAGTTCTGGGTCGGGTTCCATGAATCGTTCATCGACGAGCGTCGCTCCTTCGAGGTGTGGCAGACCGACAGGTGGATCCCCGCAACCTACAGCGAGGAGTCCGAGGGCGAGTTCCACGGGTACATGATCGTGCTCCCCGCCCCCGTCACGCTGAGAGATGGCGTAGACCTGAGGATAAGGGCGTCGTACCTGTTCGTGAACAGGGTCAGCTCGAAGGTTGACCGCTACGAGGCCAGAATACCCGTTTACCCGGCGCTCGTTTACAACATCTCATCCTTCGCGTTGCACGCCGAGCTCCCCCCACAGGCACAGTTCATGACTGTCATCTCGCCCCTCAACTTCACAGAATCAACACCGGAGGAGACATGGGTGCTGGACCACGTATCGGAGGGGATCGGGCCCCTCAGCAACGTCAACGCGTCGATACAGTACGAGCCGTCCATCGACGAAGAGTACCTTCTGGACTGCCAGCGGCTTGAGAAGCACATCAACATAAGACAGGGCGACCTCAGACTGGAGGACATCTACACGCTGATAAACACCGGTGACTGGATCAACACCTTCCATCTGAGGCTCCCTTCAGATGCCTCCGACGTGCGCGCTGTGGACGGGGTCGGGCCCCTAACGGCCTCGACGGGGGGGACTTCGGGGGAGACCGACTACATAGACTGCTACGTCACACCCCGTTCGTCGTTCAGGTCCTTCGACAGGTGGGTCTTCACGATCTCGTACTCCATGCCGAAGGCAGGACACGTCACCGAGGAGGGCGAAGAGTTCAGGCTCTCGTATCAAATGGACGGGTTTCCTCATTACGTCAGGGAGCTCTCTGCGATAGTCACCCTCCCTGGGGGCGGGAGCTTCATCGCCTCAGAGCCGGGGGGCTCGTCCACGGGGAGGGTCGACTCCCTGATCGAGGTTCAGATCGAGCTCGGGGCGTCCCTCCCGTCGGAGAGGCCGGAGATAGCGGTGGTGTACAAGCAGTCTCTCCTGGGGCCCTATCTCAGGGTCATCGCCCTGCTCCTCGTGGCTGCCGGTGCCGTGGGGTCCGTGTATTTCCTGAGGAGGCGGGGGCGGGCTGTCGAGGGTAAACCGGTGGCGGTGGAGAGGCCGGGGCTGTCGGAGTTCCTGGAGAAGTATGGGGAGAGGATATCCCTCCTCAAGGAGCTAGACGGAATGCAGAAGGAGCTCGACGATGGGGCGATTAGCGCCGACGAGTTCAACAGGCGTTCTGCTGAGATCAATCGCAGGAGGGGCGAGTTCGCGAGGTCCCTGAGGCAGATGGGCAGAGACCTAGAGGCCGAGGACCCGGAACTCAGGGACAGGCTCGCGGAGATCAGGCGTGCGGAGCAGGAGCTCGAGAGGATCGACGGCGATCTCAGGAACCTGGAGGTGAGGCTGAGGGCGAGGCGGGTCTCCAAGAGGGACTACGAGCGGCGTAGGGAGGACCGCCTAAGGAGGAGGAGCCAGGCCCTGAAGCGCATCGAGCAGGCGCTCGCCTCCTTCGAAGAGGGGTAAGCCGGGCACCTCAAGTCTTTAATACGGAAAACTGCAATATCAGTGGATTCCCGAGAGGTGTCATGAAGAATGCCGAGCATCACCCTCGACGAGAACGTCTGCACGGTCTGCCAGACCTGCGTCAACACCTGCCCTATGGGCGTTTTCGAGTTCGACGGCGAGAAGGTCCTCGTCGCCCAGGAGGACCAGTGCATCGAGTGCAGGGCCTGCGAGGCCGCGTGCCCGGTGGGCGCCATAGTCGTGGAGAGCTAGAGGAACCCTGCGTCCCCAGGGCACACCAATTATTTTCAAAAACAGATCGACTAATTCCATATATCAAGGATTGATCCCCCATTTTTCCGCTGCAACAGAGATCGGGGGAGGTTTTATCTTAAAAGAGCAGAGATAATAGTTGATGGATCAGGTTCTCGATGACCTCGAAGAGCTCCGTAGGCTGGACAGAGGCGGGATGTTGGATGCAGTACACGGGTTCCCGGAGTACTGCAGGCGAGGCATCGAGATCGCCGGAGCGGTGCCCCTCGGGAGTCTCCCGGAAAAGGTCTTCGAGGCGGTGACGTTCATCGGCGTAGGGGGGTCCGCAATAGGTGGCCAGCTCGTCGCCGAGTGGCTTTCAAGGGAGTCCGAGGTCCCCATGGTCGTTTCAAGGGGGTACGACCTCCCGGGATTCGTCGACGAGAACACGCTGGTGTTCGCGGTGAGCTACTCCGGGAACACCGAGGAGACCCTCACCGCATTCCGGGAGACTATGAGGAGGGGCTCCTCCATAGTGGCCCTGACCTCTGGGGGGGCGCTCGAGAGGCTCTCGATTGAGCATAATGTACCCCTCGTCTCAATCTCAGGAGGCTTGAGGCCAAGGGCCGCCCTCCCGTACCAGCTCTTCGCCGTAGCGGCCACGCTGAACAGGCTGGGCTTGGTGGGGCGTCCGTGGGCGGAGGTCGATGAGGCGATCGAGGTGCTTGGAAAGCTCAGGGAAGAGATGATGCCCGAGGTCTCCGCCGATGAAAACCCGGCCAAGGGATTGGCCCTGAGCCTCGTGGGGAAGATACCCTTCGTGCACGGGCCGCCGCTGTTCGAGGGGGTGGCCTACAGGCTCAGGACTCAGCTCAACGAGAACAGCAAGGTGCCAGCGGGCTCCGGCTCGTTCCCCGAGCTCTTCCACAACGCCGTGCTCGGCTGCGAGGGGCCCGACGAGGTATTGAGACCCCTATGCCTCCTGTTTATCCGGGACCCAGGGGAGACTAACGAAATGGCCCGGAAGATCGACCGGTTCAGGGCCCTCTTCGAGGGGCGAGTTGGGGCGCTCGTCGAGGTGAGGGCGAGGGGCCAGGGGAAGCTGGCGAGGATGCTCTCCGTCCTCTACACCGGCGATTATACTTCGACTTACCTCGGACTACTCTATGGGCAAGATCCGAGTTCCACGGACGCCATCGAAGAGCTCAAGAGGGTCTGACCTCAGCCTCCAACTTTTATAGATGGCCCGGCGTTCTTGTTTCCGAGGAGTGACATGGTCGTCGACCTGGACGATACCCGCTGAGGGCGTCAATCAGGCTGGGGCGACCTTCTTGGCGGCGCGGTCATAGTGATGCGCCGGGTCGAGACCGGGGAGTACCACGCGGGAGAGGTGCCCCTGGAGCTATTCAGGCAGGGGGCTTTCGAGGAGAAGCGATACCTCGACAAGGCGGTCGAGATAGTCCAGCGCGGGATCGAGGCACTCAAAGTCACGAGGGCGGAGCCGATTCGCGTCTGCTCCGGGTACATCCTGTCTAAGGTGAGGGAAGAACTGGAGGCCGGGGGGTTCAAGATCACGCAGGCCAGGATAACCGGTCCGGCCCAGGAGCTCGCCGAGAGGGAGTACATCAGGAGCCTCGTCCGGCTCGGCGTCGGCGGGGAGCTGGAGGTTGCCGGGATGAGGGGCTTCGACTCCTTCCTCTCATGGGTCCACGAGGACCTCGAACGCCGCGAGCGGTTCGTGAAGACGGGCTGGCCCTCCTGGCCCAGGCTGAAACGGGAGGGAGGCCATCGATAGCCCCGGGCCGTAGGGAGTCGAGGCTCTCGATTGCCGTCCCCTCCTCACTCGTCTCCGAGGTCTCCCATCCCAGGGAGAAGACGAGCGTCATCGGCCACGTGGCGAGGGCGGCGGCCATCTACCGGGTCGACGACATCCACATCTATCGGGACCGCCCCGACGAGTCCCAGCTCATTAGGCTTGTACTCAGCTACGCGGAGACACCCCAGTACCTCAGGAGACGGCTCTTCAGCAGGAGGCCGGAGCTGAGGTGGGCCGGCATCCTGCCGCCCCTCCGGACCCCCCATCACCCGCTCGAGGACCGCTCGGACAGGCTCCAAAAGGGGGAGTACAGGGAGGGGGTGGTCATCTCGGAGGAGGAGGGCGTCTTCCTCGTCGAGATCGGCGTCGAGAGGCCCCTAAGGGCCAGGGGGAGGGCGCCATCGATCGGGAGCAGGGCGACGGTCCAGGTCGAGGACACGGCACCCGAGTTGGCGGGCAGGTTCGTCGGCAGGAGGGAGGTCCCCCAGTACTGGGGGTATGGCGTGCACGTGGCTGACGGGATCCTCGGGAGCCTGGCGCAGAGGAAGGAGTTCGACCTCACCATAGCGACTTCACGCAACGGTGCATCCTTCACCCAGGTGGAGCCGCAGCTCAGGGCACGCTGGAGGGAGGCGAGGAACGTGCTCGTCGCGTTCGGCTCTCCCAGGAACGGCGTGGAGGAGCTGCTCGCCAGGGATAAACTGGGAGTCCAGGAGGCGTTCCACTACTCCGTGAACACGATACCCGACCAGGGGTGCGAAACCGTGAGGACCGAGGAGGCAATCCACGCCTCCCTCGCCGTCCTCAACCTCTTGGGCGGCTGAGGTCTCCGGCTAAGTGTTTTATTTGGATTTCCGTTCTAATGTTTGGAGGGCTGCGCATGGAGGACGAGGCCATCGAGGCCGAGCTGAAGGGGAAGACGCTCCTGGTCTACATGTACCTGATCAAGTCGAACGAGCCGACGGTCGGGGTGAGGGAGGTCCAGAGGTCCCTCGGGTTCAGCAGCCCGAGCGTCTCCGCTTACCACCTGAACAAGCTCCAGGAGCTCGGCCTCGTGGACAACATCCGGGGGGAGTACAGCCTCGTCCGGCAGGTGAAGGTCGGGGTGCTCAGGCAGTTCGTCACCCTCGGCGGAGTCATGTTACCCCGGTTCCTGTTTCACGCTGTCCTCGTGACCACGATGCTCGTCACCTACCTGATCCAGTTCCCGCCCGACCCCTCGAGGCAGTACATAACCACTGTCATCCTGGGGGCGGTCCCCTCCATAGTCCTCTGGTACGAGACCATACGCATATGGAGAGAGAAACCGGGTTAAAGGGGGCCCCGGATGCGTTCGAAAAAGCAGAACAGGGGCCGCGGCCGGCCCATCCACGATCGAAGCACCAGCCCAACTGTTCTAAAATGTAGTACTAAATATGCCCTCGTACAGTCTATTTTGATGAAGGCCCCGGAGGACAGCCGTCGACGAGGCCTAGGAGGGGGAACGTGATGATGGGACACAAGCCCTACACCTATGCGGTGCTCGCGATAGCCCTAGGCTACCTTCTTATCTCGGTCGTCCCCAGCCGGCTGACCCCCATGCATTATCAAACATTCGAAACCGAGCGGCCCGGGGAGACCGTCACAGCGGAGGGGGGAACCCTCCAAGAAGATGAGGCATCGATCACCGCGGAAGAAGAAGAACTTGGAGAGGAGGTCTCAGCCGCTACAACCTCCGCCGACGCAGCTAAAGCAGCCGCCGATGAGGCCAGAACGGCGGCCTCCGGACTAACCACCGTGGGCGGGTTCTTCGGCGTCTTCGGAAACCTGCTGATCAGCCTGGCTGTCGCCTTCGGCGTGTACTGGATAGCCAAGCAGAGATTCACCTAGACCCGTTCGGCGCCGTCGTAGATCTCCTCTGCGCGCCTCCTCGCTTCCTGTTTTGATGCATCGAAACGCGCCCCGAGGGTCTCCACGACGCAGGAGGCCACGGCCGCGCCCATCGAGGCGCACCAAACTGGTTCCTCCCCGTCCAGGTACTCCAGCAGGAAGCCGCCCATGAAAGCGTCCCCCGCCCCGGTTGGGTCCAACGCCCTCCTCACGCGCAGCGCTGGGACCCTGAACCGTTGCCGCCCCGTCGCCAGAAGGGCGCCCTCGCCGCCCCTCGTCGCCATCGCCACCTTGGCCCCGAGCCTCACCAGCTTCTCCAGGCCCCAGAGGGGATTCGCCTCCCCGGTGATGAGCCTCAGCTCCTCATCGGACGACTTGAAGATGGTCAGCCTCCTCAGCAGCCCCGCGTCGAACCAGTGCCTCGGCTGAACCCGCCCGTCCTCGAGGACCTCCCTCAGGAAGCCCTGGGGGTCCAACGCGATCAGCTCCGCGTCGATGCCGGACGAGGTCGGCTGAGGTATCTCGTCCACTATGGGGGCGATCAGGACGGCCTCGGGCAGCTCCGACACGTCCTCCGGGCCGATCGCCTCGCAGACGCTGCTGACGCTCAGGCTCCTCTCGGCGCCGCGGTAGTCCAGCACGAATTGGGTAGTCTCGGCCTCCTCGACAACCATGTCCCCGAGGTCGACTCCAAGCCGGCGCAGCTGCTCTACGAACTCTGGTGGGATGTCCTCCCCGACCTTGGTCACCGCCTCGACCGATCCCCCGAGCGCGTCTGCGACGAGGGAGACGTAGGTCGGGGGCCCTCCGAGCTGAGACCTCTCCCCCCGGGCGTCGATGATCCTGTCGATGGCGATATGCCCCACGACCGCGAGACCGGCCATCAGCCTTGAGAGGGTGGCGATCCAATTAACACTATCTGGTCGAGGACCCGTACGAACGAGGTGATAAAAAGGGTGTAAAGGTGGCTACAGGATGATCCTCTTGCCGTCGTTTTCGAGCAGCCGCTGGCGCCTGGTGTCTGTCTCGCTCTGGATGAACTTGATTTGGTCATCCGATAGGTGCCTGAACCTGTTCTGCGCCTTGAGGTAGTCCTCCACGGGCCGCTGCTTCGGCTTCAGCGTCACCCTGAGGACGCCGCCCTCGATCTCGTAGAGGGGCCACACCCACGTCTCAACCCCCAGGCGGACGACCTCGACGCTCTTAGCGGGGTCGAAGCGCCAGCCTGTGGGGCAGGGGATTACCGTGTGCAGGTACTTGAAGCCCTGGATGCCGCTCGCCTTCTTCAGCTTCGCTTGCAGGTCCCTCGGGTAAGCGACGGAGGTCGTCGCCACGTAGGGGACCCTATGCTGAGCGATGATGAGCGGTATCTCCTTCTTGGGGGTCTCCTTTCCGAGGGGCGTCGTCGTCGTCCAGGCCCCGAAGGGCGTCAGCCCGCTCTTCTGGATGCCCGTGTTCATGTAGGCCTCGTTGTCGACGCAGATCTGGATCATGTTCTCGTTCCGCTCTGCCGCCGCGGAGACCTTTCCGAAGCTGATGTCCCCGATGGCCCCGTCGCCGCCCGAGGAAACGACCGTTATGTCCTCCCTCCCCTTTGCGGCTAGAGCGGCGAGGATGCCGGTTGAGCCGTCGGCAACGAAGGAGAAGTGTATCCCGAAGTTCGGCAGCTTGATGTTCCTTATGGCGCAGTAGGCGCAGGGCCCGTCCCCGTAGATGATCGTCTTCGGGCCCAGGGCCTCGAGGGTCATCCTCCAGAAGAGCGGCCCCCCGCACCCTGGGCAGCAGGCCGTGCCGCCCTGAATATAGCTATTCTCGTAGTACTCGTCGAACTGGCGGTTGATCTCCATCCTACATCACCTCCCCAAGGTCGACCAGCTCGACCCAGTCGACCGCCTTCTCCACCCTGCCCGTCTCGACTGCCTCAAGGGTCTTGTCCGCCATGTAGCCTATCTGGCGCATCGTCACGTCGCTGCCGCCGAGGCCCACGTGGAAGTTGAGCAGCAGGGGTCTGTCCTCCAGCGGGTAGAGCGCCCGGGCAACCTCCATCGAGACGATCCCGCCGCCCGCAGAGCCGTAGCTCGTGTTCCTGTCGACGACCCCGATGGCGTGGAACCTCTTCGCAAGCCCCTGCAGCTCCTCGGTCGGGAATGGCCTGAACCCCCTGAGCTTGAGTAGCCCGATCCTCTTGCCGGAGGCCTGCATCTCGTCAACGACGTCCCTCGCCGTCCCCGTCATCGAGCCCATGGTCATGAGCACGGCGTCAACGTCGTCGCAGGCGTACTCCTCCAGGAGCCCGTCGTATCCTCTGCTGAACCTCTTCGAGTACTCAACGTCGACCTCCTCGATGACCACCTTCGCTCTCTCGTGGGCCTGCTGTACCTCGTACCTCGCCTTGGCGATGTTCATCTCGAATGGCCTGGGCCTGTAGGTCTCGGGCATCAGGGAGTACATCTCGTGAACGTAGGGCGGGAGGAATTCGTCGACCTCTACCTGGTCCGGCACGGTCGTCGGGGTGGCTGTCGCGGACACGAAGTAGCCGTCGTAGCAGGACGCCACCGGCAGGTAGACCCTCCTGTCCTCCCCGATCCTGTACGCCATTATGATGGTGTCCAGGACCTCCTGGCTGTTCTCGCAGTAGAGCTGTATCCAGCCGTTGTCCCTCTGCATGAGGGAGTCGTTGTGGTCCGGCCTCAGCCCCCCGATGGGAGCCAGCGCCCTGTTGACCATACACATCACTATGGGGAGCCTCCTCCCGGGCGGCATCCAGAGGGCCTCCTCCATGTAAGCGATCCCCTGGGAAGCGGACGCGGTAAACACTCGGGCGCCGGCCACGGACGCGCCAACGGCGGCGGCCATGGCGGTGTGCTCCCCCTCGACCTTGATGTACTGGGCCTTCATCTTCCCCTCGGCTATGAACGTCGCTATGTGGCTGATTACCTCTGTCTGGGGCGTTATCGGGTACGCAGGGACGACCTCGGCGCGGCTGAGCCTCGCGCCCCACGCCGCGGCCTCGTTCCCCTCCATCATCCTCGTGAATGACATCCCTAGGCCTCCTTCACCATACTGATCGCGTCCACTGGGCACTCATTGGCGCAGACGCCGCAGCCCTTGCAGAACCGGTAGTCAAAGACGACCTCCTCCCCGTCCCTAAGCATCACCGTCCCCTCAGGGCAGTAGGTCTGGCAGTTGCCACACTTGACGCACTTGTCTTTGTCGACCGTCGGCCTGAAGGCCCTGATTATCTGGCTCATCCATTACGCCTCCTTCACCCTCACAGAGTCATACCCCCTCCTGCAGGCGCCGACGTTCAGTTCGCCGATGCGTCCCGGGAAGGTGTGTCTGATGGGCTCGAACAGGGACTCGAGCTCTACCCAGTCGGTCGCCTTCGCTATCGCGCCGAGAATTATGGTGTTCGTTATCGGTATGGGCCTCGACCCGAACACCTCGATGGAGATGTTACTCGCCGGGACCGTCGCGACCTTCGACAGCCTGACCCCCAGGTCGACCTCACCGGGGTCCCGCTCTTCATTGAGCACCGCCACGCCGCCCCTCTTCAAACCCTTGCGCGTCTCACTGTAGGTCGTTAGCGCCGGGTCGAGGACGACGATTGCGTCCGGCTCGTAGATGCCGCTGGTCCTCCTTATCGGCTTGTCGTCGAGCCTCAGGAAGACTGTGACGTCCCCACCGCGCCTCATGCCCCCGTAGACGGGTATCTTCTGGGCGTACTTCCCCTCGGAGAAGGCTGCCTCAGCGAAGATCAGGGCGCCCATAACAGCCCCCTGGCCGCCCATCCCGTGGAACCTGATCTCTATCACTCTCGATACCCCTTCAGTAAAGAATCTTTGATACGATCGGTTAAGAGAAGATAAGGCTTATGAGAAACGGCTAAAAACGCCTGTCCAAAGGAGTTAGTGAGTTAAGATGGTCAGACCGAGGAGAACCCCAGGAGCGCCTACGCGGGAGAGAGCCAGGCCCACATGAGGTACGGTATCTTCTCGCAAAGGGCCGAGGAAGGAGGGCTCCCCAACATAGCGAGGCTTTTCAGGGCCATCGCCTACACGGAGAGGGTCCACGCCTCCAACCACTACAGGAACATCACGAGCAAGGGGGACGCCGTCATCGTCTCAGTGGCCGGTTTCGGCTCCAGGAACACACCGGAGGACTTATAGATCGGATCGACGGCGAGGGCTTCGAGGTCAACGAGATGTACCCGGCCTATCTGGAGGTCGCCCACATGCCGAAGGAGTACGCCGCGGAGATCAGCTTCCGGTACGCCTGGGAGGCGGAGAAGACCCACGCGGAATTCTTCTAGAGGGCGAAGGAAGCCGCGGACTCCGGAGGCGACCTCGAACTTGGCCCCGTTTACGTGTGCGGCGTCTGCGGCCACACGGTCGAGGGTGAGGCGCCCGACCCGTGCCCGATATGCAAGGCTAGGAGGGACAAATTCAGGGGTTTCTCAGCCTAGATCAGGATGCCTTTACGGCCCTCGAAGTTTATCCTTGGATTATAGATAAAGACTCCATAATCCTTTTTTCAATACTAATTCCCGGCTTTTTACGGGATAATTGGCATCCTCAGAGTGAAAGGGAAGGACTGGGAATCGCATGAAATGGACTTGCTGCGAGTGCGGGGCGCAGAACAACTTCAGGTACAAATGCGCCGAGTGCGGCGCGAGGAACACCGTGGACTTCGTGTGCTCCGAATGCGGGGCCCTCAACGACCCGAGGATAAGCTGCAAGAAGTGTGGCCACGAGTTCTGCGGCTCCTGCGAGACCAAGGAAGAGTACCTCGACCTCGACGAACAGGAGTTCGAGTACAAAGATTTCCCGATCGATGAGCCCGAGGAAGAGGAGTACATACCCTGGTATTGACGGCATTCACAACCGGCATTCATTCAGAGTTTTTCCTCAGAATTTTAGAAGAGTTCAAACAGTCCAGCTCTAAACATGGTCATATCGAACCCAACAACTCAGAATCTATGGACTTGTAGATTAAAGGGAGCACCTCGGCCCACAAGCCCTTTTTCAAATAGAATTTTAGGGGTTGGCTTCTAGCCGGTGTGCTCCACGACGATCTCCGTGATGTAGTTCGCGTTCACCGTGCTCACGGCTAGGGTGATCGGCTGACCGATGTTGTCCTTGTAGATTATGGGGGGGACCCGGACGTAGATTATCGTGATGTCCCCTGCGTTGACCCACACGTTGCCAGTTGCCTGCGAATAGTTGTAGCCGTCAATGGTGACGTTTGAGCCGACTAGGGAGGCCCAGTCGAAGTAGTAGAGCTCGCTGTAAAGCAGCGTGCCCTCGCTGGTCCTGTTGATTACGTGGTAGTAAACGTCCGCCCAGTCCATCTCCGTGCCCCTGATGTCAATCGTCTGGAGGGAGATGCTCTTACCCCCGAGGTTGTGGAGCTTGAAAGCGACGACGGCCCGGTCTGTGCCGTTCGCCATGGTGTCGACCCAGGCGTGCTCCTTGTGGAATCGCACGTCTTCCTGGGCCGTGCTGCTCATCCGGGCGCGCGTGACGCCGTTCGTATAGATGATCGCCGTTAAAGCTAGGAGCACGGAGAAGGCCACCAGGATGAGGACGGTGACGACCTCGGTGAGGCCCTTCCTGCCCCTGATAATGCTGCGTGAATTCTTTACACTCATCGTTATCTCCCATAACAATTTGGAGAATATATAAAATTTAAGAACAAAAAATCCTATGCATAGAAACCTACACGACTTAACGCTTAATGATCATACATAGAGATAGGATTCAATAATCTAGTGTACAATAACGTATCAATATTTGGTGGATGCTAATAATGGACTAGGCAAGGTCCGGTTCGGCCGCGTTGAACATCCAGTTGAGCTCGAACATGCTCGCCAGCCCCTTGACGACCCCGGGGTGGGAGGTTATCGCAGCCTCCCTGAGGAAGAAAGGCACCCCAACCTCCTCGACTAGGAAAAGGGCGCGCCCCCCGGCCTCCGGGTCGATCACGCACCCCCTGAGGATCACCTCGTCGGAGACGCGGACCTCGACGGAGTTCCCCAGCTCCTCCTTGATCTTCTTTATGATGCCGTCCCTTGTCCTCCTGTCGTCGTCGCCGAGGTTCTTGCCCGACATCATCAGGACCCTGACCGACACTCCCCTGCCCGCGGCCTCCTTCAGTTCCTGAGAAACTGCGCTGTAGTACTCCATGGCTCTCGTCATGACCATTATGATCTCCCCAGCCACTTGGTACAGCTTCCTTGTCTCCTCCAGCGAGACGTCTCCCACGCTTACTATCCTCAGCAGGGGCACGCGGGCGTCGACCTTCCTCGCCTTCAGGTAGATCTCCTTCGCCAGCTCCGTGAAGTCCCCGATGTTCCTCTCTATCAGGCTCAGCCTCTTCCTCATCTTATCGCGGGCGTCGGCGATGAGGGCGCTGGAGATGTCGGCCGGCGTCATTGGCGAGTAGAGGGCCGGCCTCCCGGGCCTCACCGTCACCAGCCCCATCTTCGACAGCTCGTCGAGGACGCCGTAGATCCGAGCGTTCGGAACGCCGCTCGCCTTGCTGAGGGTCGTCGCCTTTGTCTCCCCGAGGAACAGGAGATGGGAAAGGGCTGAGGCTTGGTACTCGTTGAGACCCATGTCGACGAGGAGGAACTTCACTTGGGTGATCTGCCTCTCCATCGGCTCCCCGTCTAAGATGGACTCGGAGCGTATTAAAGAGTGGCGGAGGCGGCACAGTTCCATAAACCTCATAAATGATAAATTTACTATTAGAGAGTAGTAATAAGAGATATGGATCATGAAATGGAGTGAATCGAGTTGAAGGTCATGATAATGGGCATGGACGGCTACCTTGGCTGGACACTCGCCATGTATATGAAAGGGAGGGGCCACGAGGTATGCGGCGTCGACAACTTCTCCAGGAGGAGGAACGTCAAAGAGATCGGGTCCTGGTCGGCCACGCCGATTAAAAAAATAGAGGAGAGGCTGAAGGCCTACAAGAAAACCACGGGTAAGGAACTTGAATTCTATGAGGGCGACCTCGTCCACTACGACTTCACTGACCTGGTCGTCAAGAAGGAAAAGCCTAACACGATAGTCCACCTCGGGGAGATGCCCTGCGCCCCCTACAGCATGATCGACGTTGAGCACTGCAACTACACCATGATGAACAACATCATTGGCACGAACAATATCCTGTTCGCCATGCACAAACACGCCCCGGAGTGCCACCTCCTGAAACTCGGCACGATGGGCGAGTACGGCACCCCGAACATCGACATCCCCGAGGGCTATTTCGAGATCGAGTACAGGGGCAGGAAGGACAGGCTCCCCTTCCCGAGGCAGGCTGGCAGCTGGTACCACCAGACGAAGGTCCACGACACCCACAACATTATGTTCGCGTGCAAGATCTGGGGGCTCAGGAGCACAGACATAATGCAGGGGGTCGTCCACGGGATAGTCACGGACGACATGGTGAACGACGACCTCCTGACCAGGTTCGACTTCGACGAGGTCTGGGGGACGGCTCTCAACAGGTTCTGCTCACAGGCGGTCATAGGCCACGAGCTCACGCCCTACGGGAAGGGAGGGCAGACCAGGGGCTACATAGCCCTCAGGGACAGCATGCAATGCCTAACCATCGCCACCGAGAATCCACCCGACGAGGGCGAGTACAGGACCTTCAACCAGTTCGACGAGTGCTACAGCGTCAACGAGCTCGCGGAGCACGTCGTCATGATCGCGGGGGAGTTCGGCATAGAAGCGAAGATCTGGAACATAGAGAACCCCAGGCTGGAGGCGGAGGAGCACTACTACAATCCCGACAGGGAGAACCTGCCAAGGCTTGGTTTCAAACCTACGAACACCCTCGACGACGAGCTGAGGATAACCATCCCGAAGCTGATACAGTACAAGGAGCGCATAGAAGCCAAGAGGGACAGGATACTGCCGACGATCTACTGGACAAAATAGAATCAACAGACGCAGAATAGTAAAATCCTCAGAATACGGCCTGCGATTCGGCTCAGGCTTTATAGCTTGACTCCATGAATGTAGGCCAGGTCCGATCTACCTGAGAGAGCTTCTGAGCAGGTAACCGCAGTTCGAGTCGGTAAGTCGTGATTGGGGCATCAGGATCCTGAACCGTCTCTTGAAGTTCATGCGAGCCAGCTTCTTCAGGCATTCAAATACCTTCATCACACGCGCCCCTTTTCTGAGTTATTTCTTAACATTGTTTAGATATAAGCCTTCTCTAACGAAAATTGATTAAATTATCCAATTTTGGGAGATTTAAATCATTATTTTCCTTTTTCAGGTTACATATTCTTCCCAAGGAAATTTTTCCATTTTTGGGAAAAGCCTTCATTGAAAAATAATGACCCACATGGCTCGCCGTTAAAGATCGAAGGCGCTCTGCTCAACGGGCGGGGGAAATCTCTTTTTACCGTCGATAGCCGGCGGATCTCGGGTTATAACTCCTTTTTAAACGGATCCAAGCCTTTTTTTAAAGAGATGATCTAGAGAAGCTTCTCGGTGACTGTATTGAGGGTGGCCGTTACCGGCGGGGCGGGCTACATCGGCTCTCTCCTCGTCAAGAGGCTGATGGACCAGGGGGACGGCGTGGTCTCCGTCGACAACCTCATGAGGGGGAATTACAGCCACCTCAGGAGGGTCGGAGCCCAGGAGAGAGCCGAGCTGGTCGAGGGCGACATCAGGGACCCCAGATCCCTTGAGGGCGTTTTCAAGGAGGCTGACGCCATCGCACACCTTGCCGCTCTGCCGGGCCTTGTGCTTTGCAGGGAGAGGCCTGAGGAGGCTATCTCCATCAACGTCTACGGGACCCATCAGGTCCTTGAGACAGCCCGGAGGCTGGACATAGGCAGAGTGGTCTTCTGTTCGAGCGCAGCCGTTTACGGTAAGCCCGTCGAGATGCCCGTTAGCGAGGATCACCCACTGAGGCCCCTCAACCTGTACGGCGTGACGAAGCTCTCAGGCGAGAAGCTCATGGAGGCCTACTGGGAGAACCACGGGATCGAGACCGTGAGCCTCAGGTTCGGCAACGTGTACGGCGTGGGGCTTTTCACCAACTACGAGACGGTGATACCGAAATTCGTGCGGCAAGGGCTCAGAGGAGAGCCCCTCACCGTTTACGGGGACGGCGACAGCAGCAGGGACTTCGTCCATGTCGAGGACATCGTCCAGGCCATTATCCTCTCCTTGAATACCGAGAGCCTGGATGGAAGCGTCTTCAACGTGGGCGGCGAGACCCTCATGATAGGGGTCTTGGCCAAGATGGTCGCCCGCTCACTGAGAAAGGCGACGGGAAATGAAGTGGAGATCACACACCTGCCGCCGAGGCCGGGTGAGACAAAGCACTTCAGCTACAACTTGGAGAAGATCGAGAAAGGCCTGGGGTACAAGGCCATATGGGGCGTCGAGGGGGGGATCGAGCAGATAATTGGATACAGGCTCGAGGAGATGAAGCCCGAGGAGTAGCCTCTTGAACGCTCAGGGCTCGATCGAGAGGGGTTCCAGACAAACCATCTCGGCCGTCATTCCAGCGTACAACGAGGAGGAGACAGTCAGGGAGGTAGTCGCGCGGACCCTCTGCCACGTTGAAGAGGCGATCGTCGTGGACGACGGGAGCACGGACGACACGGCGATGGAGGCGAGGAACTCCGGCGCTGTCGTTGTACGGAACGAGGCCAACAAGGGGGTCCTGGAATCCCTGAAGATGGGGTTCAGGTCAGCAGGAGGCGAGATATTGGTAACTCTCGACGCCGATGGTCAGCACAATCCCGATGAGATCCCGGGATTGCTCGAACCGATCTTGGATGATAGGGCCGACCTCGTGCTTGGTGCCAGGGCTGAACTCCCCCATTTCAGCGAGAGGGTCATCGCGAGGCTCACCAGGCTGAAGGTGGATGTAAGCGACGCAAGCACAGGGTTCAGGGCGATCAGGAGGAAAATCGTCGACGGGATGGAGCTGCATGGGGCCTGCACTTGTGGAACGTTCGTACTGGAGGCCTATTCCCTTGGGGCGAGGATAGCGGAGGTCCCCATAACTGTTGGGGAGAGAAAGGGGGGTAAAAGACGCATAAAGACGAGGCATTTCAAGCAGATATTCTACGTCCTGTATGATCTCCTCAGGTACTGACAACAGAGAAAGGGCGGATCAATTCGTTTCTGAGATGTAGCCGAGCTCCACTAGCTTGTCCAGGACCCTCCGGACGCTCTCCTCAACGGTCTCTTTGTCCGTGTCCAGGATAAGCTCGGGGTCCTTGGGCTCCTCGTAGGGGTCGTTCACCCCGGTGAAGTTGGTGATCTCGCCGGCGAGGGCCTTCCTGTACATGCCCTTGTTGTCCCGCTCCATGCAGACCTCAACGGGGCAGCGGGTGTATATCTCGACGAACTCCCCGATCTCCTCTCTGGTCTTTTGCCGCCGCTCCCGGTAGGGGGAGACGAAGGTCGCGAGGACGGCCACGCCATTGCGGGTCAGGAGCTTGGCGACGAAGGTGACACGCTTTATGTTCTCGTCCCTGTCCTCCTTTGAGAACCCCAGATCGCTCGTAAGCCCCTTCCTGACGATGTCCCCGTCAAGGCGCTCGACCCTGTAACCCCTCTCCTTCAGGATTTCGGCCACCCCATCGGCGACCGTTGTCTTACCCGAGCAGGGAATCCCAGTAAACCAGGCGGTGAATCCCTCATGCTCCTTCAGATCTCGTCTCCCTCGCCGTTTCTGTTCATGATGCTGGACATTCGGTGATTAATTTGTGTAGGTTTTTTTTCATTTAGGGGTCTCTATGTTCCCATTTTCCGGTCTATTCGACCACTATCATCGTGAGTGTGGACCTCACGTTGTTCAGGCTCCTGATCTTGCTGCTTATGGCCTGCTTCAGCTGCTCTGACGTCTCGGCCTCGATCCTTACCACAAGATCGTAGACGCCGTAGACCCCGTAGACCTCCTTCACCTCTTCTATCTCCCTGAGCTGGTTGCTCACTTCGCCTTCCAACCCCGTGTCCGTGTTGATTAAGACGAATGCCACGTTCATGTCGATCCACTTGCAATGATCGCCACTGGTTTTAAGCTTTTTCAGCCGGGCAGACGGTGTTTTCCTTCGACGTTTGTCGATGATTTGTACGTCACAAGTTTTAACTTGGTTTCCTCGGACATCGTTTGAGGGATCTGATGAGGCTATCCAGAGGGGTCGCCGTCGTCGGGGCCGGGATGACCCGGTTTCACCACAGGGACCACGCCGACAAGGCGAGCCGCGAGCTCTTCGTGGAGGCGGCAACCGAGGCGATTGGCTCCGTCGACAACGGCCTCGGGCCAGGCGAGATCGAGGCCCTCTTCGTGGGCAACTTCTCGAGCGACCTTTTCGAGGGGCAGACCCACACGGCCGCCCTCTTGGCTGACTGGATGGGCCTCACCCCGGTGCCCGCGACAAGGGTCGAGGATGCATGCGCGAGCTCGGGAGTCGCGGTGAACATGGGGGTTCTGGCCATTGCCTCCGGTGCCTACGACGTGGTGATGGTGGGTGGGGTCGAGAAGATGAGGAACCTGGGCACCGAGGAGACGACGGACACCCTCGCGATGGCCGCCGACGCGGCCTACGAGGTGGCCGCCGGCTTCACGTTCCCCGGGCTCTACGCCGCCATGGCCACGGCCCACTTCGCCAGGTACGGCTCCACCTGGGAGCAGCTGGCGGCGATCGCAATAAAGAATCACCATAACGGGGCGCTGAACCCTAAGGCTCACTTCCAATCCGAGGTCATGGACACCGCGGCGAGGCTGGGGGAGAGGCAGGGGATGAAGTTCGGGGACGAGATGGAATTCCTCAGGTCGCCGCTCAACCCCGTGGTCGCCTACCCCCTGAGGCTCTTCGACTGCTGTCCAATCTCCGACGGCTCGGCGGTGGTCATCCTCGCCGCAGAGAAGATAGCGAGGAAATTCACGGACACGCCGGTTCACATCAGGGGGATCGGGCAGGCCTCTGACGCGATGGCCCTCCACGACCGGGGCGACATCACGACGCTTAGGGCCACCAGGCTGGCGGCCTCCCAGGCCTACTTGATGGCCGGAGTGGAGGCGGCCGACGTAGATGTAGCAGACGTCCACGACTGCTTCACCATAGCTGAGGTTCTGGCAATCGAGGACCTGGGTTTCTTCCCGAAGGGCGAGGGTGGGAGGGCCGCCGCCGAGGGGAGGACCTCCCTGGACGGGGAGAGGCCGGTGAACCCTGACGGGGGCCTCAAGGCGAAGGGGCACCCCGTCGGTGCCACCGGCGCGGCGATGGCGTACGAGATGTTCCTGCAGCTCCGCGGCGAGGCCGGCGAGCACCAGGTCGACGACGCCATGATCGGGCTCGCGCACAACGTGGGCGCCTCCGGCGGCACGGTGGTGGTCCAGGTCTACGGGAGGTAGAAGGATGGTGGAGATGACGATAAAGGCGTACGACGACTTCCTGGACGAGGGCAGGATCATGGGCTCCCGCTGCAAGGGCTGCGGGGCCGTGCACCTGCCGCCGCGCCCCGTTTGCCCGGAATGCGGGGCACAGGACCCGGAGTGGGTCGAACTCGGGGGCGAGGGGGCCGTCCAGGCCTTCACGGTCGTGGCCGTTCCTCTGACGCGGCTCAAGGATCGCTGTCCCTACGCCGTGGGGGTCGTGAGGCTCGACGACGGTCCCAACGTGTCGGGCATGATCCTCGGCGTCTCTGAGGGGGGCGAGATATCCGTGGGCGCCCGGGTGAGGGCCGAGTTTGTGAAGGAGGGGGAGAGGACGGCCCTCTGCTTCAGGTCGGCTTGAACCCTATTTTCCCCTGAACGAGGGCTTCCTCTTCTCTAGGAAGGCGGCCACGCCCTCCCCGAAGTCCTCCGTGGCGAAGAGCCCGCCGAAGGCCTCGGCCTCCGCCTCAAGGCCCTCCTCGAGCCTCAGGCTCATGTTGATCAGCTTCTTCGCCTTCGATAGGGCGATCCCCGGACCACGGGTCATCGACTCCGCGAAGGCCCTGACCTCCTGCTCGAACTTGTCGGCCTCGACGACCCTGTTGACGAGGCCCGCCTGCAGGGCCTCCTGGGCGCCGAGCATCGCCCCGGTTGAGATCATCTCCTTGGCCTTAGCGGGCCCGACTATCCTCTGAAGCAGCTGGG
>Ga0209427_10000859_pt1 | contig 33645 bp, 31 predicted proteins | sample DeeMarSWOR136_30_FD_187465 | JGI IMG/M metagenome (GOLD analysis project Ga0209427, IMG submission 187465) | Marine sediment microbial communities from White Oak River estuary, North Carolina - WOR-1-36_30 (SPAdes) (version 2) | ecosystem: Environmental > Aquatic > Marine > Intertidal zone >...
CCGTTCCATATTCAGCTCCGAAACCGGATCCGGGCACAAACACTACACCAGTTTCTCTCAAAACGTCCAAAACGTACTCAGTATCGTTTCTCCATCTGCCCTTCAGCTCTATCTTGGGCATGATATAGAAGGCTGCTTGTGGCAATCTTGTCGAAACCGAATCCACACCATTCAGACGCTTCCAGATGAGATCCCTTCTTTCTCGAAGCTTCTTCATCATATCAACCAAGTGACTGCCGTCGCTTCGAAGTGCAGCAACAGCGGCCATCTGAGCTGGACCATTGTTGCATATCCTGATTCTCGCTTGGCGGACCATCGCGTCGCGCAGCGGCTCCAGTTCTCTATCACTATCGTGATAGTAGACGTAACCGACTCTCCACCCTGGTGCGAGATAGACCTTACTCACACCGTTGAATCCAACAACCGGGACCTCACCAGCGGCCTTGACCATTGGTGTTTGCTTCATGTCGAAAGTCAACTGGTCATAGATTTCGTCCGTGATCAGGGGCAACCCGAACTCTCCTGCTATCGATGCTATCTCCTTGAGCGTCTTGGCATCGTATACAGCACCAGTCGGATTGTTGGGGTTGATCACGAGGATGCCGACTGTCCTTTCGTTGATCTTAGACCTTAGGTCGTCGGTATCAGGTGCCCAATCCTTCTCCTCGATTGTTTCATACTCGACAGGAACGCCTCCAAAGTATGAAACAAACGAAATGTACGGCGGATAGGTGGGGCCGGGCACAACAAGCTCTGAACCCTTGTTCACAAGCGCACCGGCCAGAAACTGTATTGCCTCTGAGACTCCAGCAGTAGCGATGATTCTAGACGGGTCAAGGTCGATTCCATTGATTCGTTTCTCCTTCCCTGATGCGGCCTCCTTGAGTTCATCAAGCCCTTCAGACGGAGCATACCCATTCACTCCCTCATGCGCCGCCTTGCACATGGCTTCTATCATGAAGTCAGGCGTCTTCCAGTCGTACTTGATTGGGTCGCCGATATTGAGATACAGCGGTTTCTCACCCTTCTCCTTCTCATACTGCCTTGCCGCCACCACAATGTCTCTTATGGCGTACTGGAGATTGGCTGCTCTCGGAACAATGTCAAGCTTCATCGAAAAAAGCCTCGTATGCGGGAGCCCCTGTCCATCGTATATTGTTTGCTGTGGCAGCATCCGGATTCGAGAAGATTGAGATTGATGTAGCTGTGAGAATAGGAGATATTGGTTTAGTAATTGATGCAAAAGGCTAAGATGCAGTGGGCAGTTGTTTGCACGTGAAAAAAGCGAGATCAATTGATGAATACCTGGAGGGCGTGCCTGGTGGACAGCGGGATGTGCTTGAGAAGCTGCGCAGGCAGATAATGGAGGCTGCTCCAGGCGCCGTGGAAGTGATAAGCTACGGCATACCGTTTTTCAAGTTCAAGGGAGAATACGTCGCGGGCTTTGCCGCTTACAAGAGCCATTGTAGCTTCGCCCTTTGGGAGGGGAAGTGGCAGCGGCTGGTGAGTGCCAAGGTAGTGAGTACCAAGGAACTGGAAGGGTATGAAACTACTACCGGAACGATTCAGTTTACTCCGGAGAGACCGCTGCCAGCTTCGCTTGTGAGGAAACTGGTGAAGGCTAGAGTCAGGGAAATTGAAGTGAAGGCGAAAGTGAAGAAATGAAGGATTTCACAGTTGAGCGGATGTATGATGCGCCCAGTGAATTGTGTTTGTTGTGAAACACAGATTTGCGGTGTCAACGGGTGATAGCGCATATTGTTTATGTTCGACTCGGCTTCCCAACGGAAAGCCTTAACATCTCTCAAACCATTTTTTAAAGTTCAAAGGGAAATCGCGGGGCTCGCTGTGGACGAGATTGATTGGACCATACTCAGGGAGGTCGGCCGCAACTGCCGAATCAGCTACAGAGAGTTGGCCAAGCGTGTAGGGCTGTCCACAACTGCTGCAATGAACCGGGTTGCATCCATGCTGAATGATGGCACTCTCGTGGAATTCTTGGTCAGACCTTCAGATGCTATGATTGGCGCAGAGTACTATACCGCGATAGTACATACCGACGCATCCGAGGACATTGAAGAGTTCATCAGTCAGATTGGAGCGCTCCCTGAAACAATCACTGTGGGGGAGCTTGCAAGCACAATAGGCAGGTCCTACATAACAACTGGCCAATGCATAGGTTCAGCCCGACTGCAAGAGATCGGAAGAATTCTTCGAGGATTACATGGAGTCACGGAGGTCGAACTTCATCCTGTAACACGATTCAAGAGACCTCGTGGAGGGAAGATGAATCTGACTAGGCATCATCTCCTAGTACTCAGGTCTGTTGCCAAAGATGCTCGTATGCCGGTCAATGAGATTGCGGAAGAAACAGGACTAACCAGGAGAAGAGTGCGCAAGATTCTCAAGAGTCTGGCGGAAACTGGTGCTTTCATTTTCAGCGCGAGGGGGAATTTCATCAAGAAGAGGATGACAGAATTGATCATCAGAACTCACTATGACGACCACGATTCGAGTCTTCGCGCCTTTGAGGGTTGCCGCGAAGACACAGCACAGACTGGACTCTACGATGTCTACTACTCCGTGACAGACCCGGTTGCTTTTGTATGGTTCTTGGTCGATGACATTCGAGAGGTTGACAGGGTGTCAAAGACGCTCTCAAGGGAACCCTTCGTGGTTTCTACCACTCCTATGGTTGTTAAGTCTGTGCGGAAGTTCTCCTGGTTTGCGAGACTCAAGTTGTATGAAATGCTCGAGGGGCTCGATGACTGACGAGAAGAACCAGCAACAGTTGTTTGAGTGTTGCTAGTCCTCAACAGAATCCGATGTATGATGGAGTCCCCTTTGTCAAGTGGCGACTGGAAACTTCTGCGTTTTCCATGCTTCCAGAAGCTCGAACTGCCTGTCTATTGCTGACATGAACTGATATTCATCCTCTGCACGTTCTATAGCCCCAGTTTCTGAATGAAACACCAAGAATGAAATGAGGTGAAAAACGTGAAAGATATGAGTTCCTGGAGAAGATCTATGCTGCTAGTGATTCTAGGACTGTTGTGTACAGCGGCATTGGGTGCCGTGCCGTGCAATGCCACCGAGGGTTGGTCGGATAACTTTGATGATGGAAACTTGGATGGCTGGGTTCATGATGCTAACGCCAATGCGGTTGATTCTGCTCTTCGTGCGAGCTACTCCGCCGAAGTATATCGGCCATGCAATCTTTCGTGTGGTGTTTGGAGCTTCGACGTCCTTGACATCGGTGAATGGCAAGCGAATTGGGGGCCAGGATTGAATGTCTACTTCATGAGTTCCCATCCAGAAGGCTCGAACGCAACCTACTATTGTCTTCGAATCACCAAAGGGACCGCGGAGGCTGGTCTGAAGTATATCTATGCTATTACCAGTTTGGTTGGGAGTGAAGCCCTCACTCCTGCATCAGCCGACGGAATGGAAGGGTCTGACTTGAGAGGAGTCCTTCACCACATCAGGGTGACAAGGAATGCTGCCGGACACATGAGGGTCTACGTCAACGAGACTCTCATGGTAGAAACAACGGAAAGAACGATTTCGACCTCAGAATGTCTCAGGATTCTCCTAAAATACGACTATGCGATTGACAATGTCGTAGTCGATGACACCACTGTTGAAGCCTATTCGCCGGTAATGATGGCAGTGGCTGGCGGCGTGGTTGCTGTACTAGGGGTCGTTGTCGTACTCAAGAGACGTTGATGAAACCAGCCTAGGTAGCAACGTTGTGCTCTGTTTCCTCCCGATGAACGGAGGGGTCTACTTCTGTGGGCTCCTCCCAACTCTTTCATGAGGTGTTCCAGAAGTGAACGAAAAGGTGAGTGTGGATGAAGTGATGCCCAGGTTTCAATGTGACATATCGTCTAGACTTCAAGAATTGGTAGAATCGCCCCTACAACTTTCGGAAGCTGGAGTGTCTGGATATGAGGAGTCTGTGCTTTGCCGGACAGAATGGGTCGAGATTCTTCTGCTGCGTTCTGTTGAGGAGCCTGAGATTCTTAGGATCGAGGTTGAGGTGTTGGTACCCGTGGCTGCGCAGCCAGGGGCGCATCTTGTACCACAAAACATCATGCGCCTGAACATGGTTGCTCACATGAAATACCTGATGAAGCTGCTAGACATAGGTTTCAGTCTGCAAGTAGTGGGAGAGGAGTGCCTTTGGGTTGCAACCGGCCAGTTCACTGGAATCCCCAACCCTGAAGTGGTGCACGCGCTAGCTCCGCCCCAAGCAAGGTAGACCCGTCCGTGGCAAACCTGATTGCCCCGTACTCGGAAACCCTTAACTTCTTGCAGGCTAGAGTATTGGGGTCAGTATGGTCGCGGCGTGGTAATGTTGGATGTGATTGATGTCAAGATTCTCAGTGAATTCTATAAGAATGCTCGAATAAGCTATCGAGAATTGGCCAAAAGAGTGGGATTGTCCACAACCGCGGTGATGAAGCGAGTCAATTCCTTGATGGACGCTGGGACCATACGAGAGTTTGTCGTCATGCCCTCCCACGCAATGATTGGTGCCGAACGTTTCTGGGCGCTTATCCACACCGATGGATCAGAGGATGAAGAGAACCTCGCGGATTCGCTTGGCAGTCTGCCCGAAGTTCACGCTGTGATTCGCCTTGTATCGCCAAGGGGAAGGTCCTACCTCCTCTACGGCAACTACATCGGGTCCATTCGTTTGAGCGAGATTGCGGCTTACTTTCGCAGACTGGATGGTGTTGAGGAAGTCGAGCTCCACAATGTCATAGCAAACTGGATGCGAGTTTCTAATTGGGGTCGTGGAGAGAAGATGGAACTCACAAAACAGCACCTCCTAGCATTGAAATCCCTCAAACAAAACCCGCGTATTCAGGTGAAGGAGCTGTCAGACGAAACTGGATTGTCATTGAGAAAGGCGCGCAGATTGCTCAGGGAGATAGAGGACAGCGGAGCCTTCTACTTCATGGTTCGAACAGATCCAATGGTAGAGGGCCCTACGTTCCGTGTCAAAATGCAACTTGCTGATAATGAGATAACTCCCCAACAACTGTTGAGCTCAATGCAGGACATTTGTGGTGAGTATACCTACGGCTTGGGCTTCTCAGTGACAGAACCCGTAGCCTTTTCCCTTACAGTAGGTGTAGACGTTCTTCAGATGCAGCGCATGTTTCTGGCAATTGAGCGGCTACCGTTTGTGGCTGCAGCTACTCCCCTGATGGTTCTCACCTACAGAGCCTATCCACACCTGAGTCAACACAGACTGGACGAGATCCTAGAAGGGCTTACTGATTGACTTCGCAAGAGTGATTCCGATTCGATTCCAATCCTTCAACCCTCGGGAAACATTTCATACGAATTCTTGCGGTTTTGAGATAGCCATTGCAACCATCGAGGGGTCATTCTTGCAGATTCTTGGTTTGTAGGTGTCCATATCTAACACTCTCACTTGAACGCTGACTCATATACAATGAGGCCACATCTATTCTGTTGAAGGTTCATACTGAACCTGAGACTTGGAGGTGAAAGAGAAGATGAAACGGTCTGTTTTGATACTGCCGCTGGTCATCATGCTAGTGGTGCTCTCAATAGCTCCTGCGGCCGAAGCCAAGCCTCTCTATGGTACCATGGACCTGGAGTTCAATCTGGGTTGGCCAGAATATAACACTGAGGTACCTGATTGGGTTGGAACAATAACCATCAATGGAGAAGAATACGGGATGCTATTCTTCGCGTTTTGGACAGGAAAGCCATTTGAGAATCCGCAAAGAGGAAATGCGTTCTTCTTCGGCGAGATTTGGGCGATCTATGACATGGGCGATCTTAGCTTTCCAGCAATACCAAATGGCAAACCCAGTGACTGGGCGTACTGGTTGCCCTCGGATTATCCCGATGAATTGGTTCTTTGGGGATATGATGAAGGAGTGACCATCGGAGCAAACACCAAGTACCACATGAACGGCAATGTCGAAGAAGGCTTCGATGCCTTCTCGGTGTATGAGGGCCGCAATGTGCACATGAGAGGCGTCATTGAGTGGTACGAAGACATGCCAGCGCCTCACTATGCTCCAGGCATATTCCGAATCAACTAATCATCTAGTTGCGTAGGAATGCATTGACAGACATCTATTTGCTAAGAGGGGAGGGGCAATCTTCCAAAGGGCCCCTCCCTACCAATGCAATAGTGAGGCGGACGACGATGACCGGACGCAATCGAGATTGGAATCAGATGCCTGACTCTGCATCAGCCATGCTCTCCAGAATCAAAGAATTTGCTGAACTTCCGACTAACCAAGCAGAGGTAGGTTCCACTGGAGAGAGGCTTTCAGTTTTGAATAGAACGGATTGGCTTCAGATTCTCCTCTTGCGTTTCCCTGAGAATCCAGAGGTTTTGACGATAGAGGTTGAGGTCTTTATGCCATCCGGTCCACGACCAGAAAGTGACTCGAAACGACTCAAGAAGATGCCGTTGACTATGATTGCTCACATGGAGTACCTCATCGGACTTGTGGACGCAGGCTTCAGTCTGGATGTTTCAGGAGAGGAGTGCCTCTGGGTCGCATCCAAGAACTTCAAGGGCCTCCCTAGTTCGGATATCGCGCAAACACTGCTTCCGCCTTCACTAGAGTAGACACTTCGAAGCGAAGTCGACGTTGCCCGGCATCGGGAAATGGGAAGACCATAGACTCTACTTTGACAGTAGCTCGCCAACCTCGTTTGCATACTTTCTCATCTGAGTGACTGCCAGCCCCATTGAGGTGACATCCTTTGCGGCGCCCATCAGTAGAAACTCGCCGGCTTGGGACAGTACCGCAAATCCTCCCTGTGCTCTAACAGTGACCTCAAAGAGACCACCTAGCTCGAGCTTCCCAACTGCCATCTCACCCGTCATCAGCAGGGCTGCACTGACAGCGGCCATCAAGTCGGGATCTGCATCTGAGTCCTCCGTTGCGAAGTAGGCCAGTTTGACGCCCTGCTTGCTGACAACCGCAATGGCATCGAGGTCAGCATAATTCGTAAGACCCATAAGAAGCTCAACAAGCTCCTTCTCCTTTTCGGGGTCAAGATGTTGTGACATGTTCTATCGCTCCTTGTCGTTGTCTTAATGAAAACACTATTTCGCTACCAGCTTCTTCTTGGGCGCCTTCTTGGTCTTCTTCATATCTTCTTTTGGTTCCTCGGCCGCTTCCGATTTGAAGAAGCTAATCAGGTCTCCAAGACGTTCTTTCATCTCCTGCTTTATGGGGCTGAGGATTGCCTCTGGTGTGCCTTTGAGTAACTCAATTCCAAGCACCCTGCCGTCCTTGACAATGACTCTTGGAATGAACCCTTCTGCCATGAACGTGCCCTCCGGTGGGTCCTTCACCTTCTCGAACTTCCTCTCAACTTTCTCCTGACCGAAGACCGAAACCTTGTGCTCTGCCACAGTGAACAAATCGTTATACACTATCAGGAGTTCGCGCTGATAACCTTCGGGAGGATCTGTGTTCTGCAGTTCTTCTAGCATTGCGTTTATCTCAGTAGAGGTGGCGGCGATTGGAGGTGGAGCTGCAGGAGCTGCTCTGGGTGCTGCAGTCTTCGGGGAGGGAGGCGGGGCTGCCGCCGCAGGTTTCGGGGGCTCAGTCTTTGGTTTCGGTGGAGGGGCAGAAGGTACGGCTTCAACTGCAGCTTCGGCCGTTGGCTTTTCCTTTTTGGGTTTTGGTGGCGACGGGGGCGGTGCTGGTTCGCCAGGCTTCAGAACTCTCGTTGCAGCCGTGGTTCCGTCAAGAGCCGTAAAGAACGTAGGCGGCTCTTCGCCTTCGTCGACTGCTCTCACTTTGAAGTGGAATCCATATTCGGTCCTCAGATTGGTCGCTACCCTGGCGCCGATGAACTTCCTACGAATCCCAGCTTGGTTACCCTTCCACAGATAGATTGACTTGGTTTCATCGTCAACTACACAGACTACCTTCTGCGAGTCCAAGTCCGCTTTCGTGAGTTCTACTTCCTGAAGAGTTCCATCCTCCGAGACCTCATAACCGATGACCATGGTTCATCACTACGGTGCTGTTTGTCCGTACCATCGAGCTGCACTACGCCTCCACAGTGTTAGGGCACCGGAAGACCTCTAGAGATAGCGCCATCTCTGTGGACAGCTCGTTATCTCTACTTGTGGTATATGATTGTTGTTGTGTTGGATTATCATTCGTTTGGCTCAGGAACGTAAGCCCGGGAATGGATGGGCGCGTGATTCAAGAATCCTTATCTACCACGGACTGTGTACAGGTACAACGGTGGATATGACGCAAAAAACGCTTGCAGAGCTCTATGACGAGCACGCTGCAAAGTCCAAGACTCTTAGCGTTTCTCAGCTGCTCGCTGGCTTCGTAGTTTCCATACTTGTCATGGTGGGTTCAACGTGGGGTCTGCTCTATGTCCTCTCCGTTTTTGGCCTCATTAGCATCACAGTGTCCCACCTTGGCCCTTACACCCTTGTCATGCTAGTGGGATCAATTGGAGCCACTATCGTGGGCGGCATACTCTGTATAATCCTTGTCAGATTCCCACGGTCAGCCTCGCCCGCACTCAGGATTCACAGGTTCTTTAAACGCGGCACAGGCGAGTATTTTGTCAGTCCTGACAAGAAGGATCAGAGCTTCTCAACAGTGATGCGAAGATCCCTTTACGGTTCGGTTCTTGTGGCCGGAATGGCACTCACAATTATGGAGTTCGACCTGATGGTAGTAGCCGAAACTGCAGACATCTTGAGCTTCGGTGCCTGGGTCTTTATACTGTCCACAGCAATCCTTCCATTTACCATCCTTATTCTGTACTATGGCCCTTGGGTGATCAAGGATGCAGGTCTGTTTCATCTCGACCTTCGAGACAGATCTCTCAGCAACGTAGGAGATGACCTAGAGGATATTCTAGAGTTCTTTGCTGGAGTTGACATTATACTTGTGTGGCTGGAGTTGACAATCACAACCGGACTCGACGCGCCTTGGCTACCAATCTTTGTCATTCTCGTGGTACTAGGGCCTCTCTACGCCATCGTAATGAACTTCACTCTGATTTTCATGTACGTAAAGAACAGGGCCACAAGTCGAATGATAGGGCTTCTCGTGGACACCTACAAGATCCCCGACATGTTGGGTTCAGGAGAAATAATCCGTGACACCGTCATGAAGACAATAGACCGCGGCCTTGTGTCTGCAACCACAATGGAGGAGCTAGTTGCCGCAGAATCTGTTACAGGTGAAGAAGACTTGGCGGATTCGACTTGAGATCCAGACCTAGTCGCTTAGAATCACTGCAGACTCTGTCCGGATGTCGAAGCTCACAGTTTCCCCTATCCGTGATTTAAGACCCCAGGCGACTGTCTCGTCCGTCACCAGGGCGACGATAGTCTTGCCCTCAAGGTCCATTGTCACTCTGAACGCCCCAATCTGAGGGATAACGGAGATCATCTTTGCGCCTGTCATACCGGGCTGAGGACTCAGGGAAACAAGAACGTCTTCGGGCTTGACAGTGAACTTCACTTGAGAGCCCTTAGGACCCGAGCCTTGAATCCAGAACTGACCACTGTTTGCTTCGACCAGAATCTTGTCATCAGTTGAATCAATCAGAGTCCCGCTCAGAACATTTCCGCTCCCTAGGAATGTTGCCACGAATTCAGTTGCAGGTCTGTCGTACAGGTCCTGAGGATCACCAACCTGCCACACTACGCCATCATTGAGAATTGCCACGCGATCAGAGATGGCAAAAGCCTCATCTTGGCTATGAGTCACATAGATGGTCGTTACTCCCAGTTCCTCCTGAATCTTCCGAATCTCCATTTGCAGTCTTTCTCTAAGCTGTGGGTCAAGAGCAGAGAGTGGCTCATCGAGTAGCAGTAGCCCAGGTTGTCTTGCCAAAGCTCGTGCGAGCGCAATTCGTTGCCCCTCGCCCCCACTCACCTCGTTGATCTTCCTTTTGAGAAGTCTGCGGATTCCCAGAAGGTCCGCAAGACTTTCCACTCGCTGGATTGTGTCCTCACGGCTCCAGTTGGCCATTTCCAATCCAAATGCGATGTTTTGGTACACATTCATGTTCGGGAACAGCGCAACCGACTGGAAGACCATCCCGACGTTTCTCTCTCGGGGGGTCAGCTGAGTCACATCTTCTTGATTAAAGAGAATGCGCCCGGACTGAGGAATGATGAAACCTGCCACCATTCGTAAAGTGGTAGTCTTCCCTGACCCACTGGGGCCAAGTAGTGTCATGAATTCTCCATCCTCAACTGAAAGGTCAATTGGTCCAATGCTTGTACCGTCTCTGAACTTTCTTGTCATACCCTGTAGCTCGACACTAACCACTACAAAGCACCTCCATTCCCGTCTCCTGAGAGTCTCTCTATCAAGATAAAGGCGGCAAAGCATATCGCGACTAGCATTAGGGCAGCGGCTCCTGCTTCCACGAATTTCCTTACCCCGAGGTACTGGTAGATTACGACCGCCAACGTTGTATTCTGTTCAAGGGCAATGAATAGCGTTGCAGACATCTCCCCAATGGCCATGGCAAAAGCGAAGACTCCTCCCGCGAGGATGCCAGGTGCGAGGAGTGGTAACTCTACGAAGAACAGCCTCTGCAATCTCGAAGCTCCGAGCGAGTCTGCTTGTTCGATGATCTCGGGGTCTATGCCTCTTAACGAAATCTCAATCGCACGAGCACTGAAGGGAAGCCCTATGATTGTCTGTGCTATCACGATTAGGAGCCACGGGTTCGTCGTAAGCCCGAGCGGAACCGCAATCATCCGCATCAACCCGTAGGCAACCGTTATCGCAGATACACCCAATGGTAGTAGTGTCATTGCCGAGGCTAGTGTTGGGATTCCACTCCTGCGTGAACGATGGGCATAGGCAAGAGGTATTCCCAGCAATACCGCGAGAAGAGTTGCCAGAGTTGCATAGAGCAACGAATTCACAAGTGGTACAAGCCCCCCTCCTGTGCCTGATTCGATAAGATTTGCGAAGCCGGCTAGTGTATAGCTTCCACCAAGTGGATCGTATATTGCCGCTTGGATGATTGCTAGGATTGGTCCAAAGATCAAAGTGCCGACCACTCCCATGTAGACTAAGATCATCGCCTTGTAGCCCACACCCATCTCGTCAAGCCGGTATGTCCTAATCGCCGCGGTCTTGCCTGTTTCTACGTCCTCCACTCTTCCCAGTTTCACATAAGAATAGGCCAATGCCAGTGTAGTGGCAATCTGGATGGCAGCAAGGGAGCTGGCCTCTCCGAAATCAAAGGACCTGAATGCATACCATATCCTGACCTCCAATGTCATGTACCGCCCCTCACCCAAGGCAAGCACAATCGGGAATGACATGAAACAGAAGAGGAACGTTAGGATTGAGGCGGCCAGCAATGCTCCGCGGATGTGAGGGAGAATGATGTGCCTGAACTTCTTGAAGGACGTCGCACCGAGGGCCTCTGCACTTTCCTCAAGTTCTGGATTCAGTCTTTCGAGAGCCGAGGAAACCATCACAATCACCAGTGGGACATTATAGAATGTGTGTGCAAGTACGATTCCAACGACCCCAGTTGCGAGATTAAGTACACTATCCGTTGTACCTATGATAGACATGGCAATGGTGTCGAGTAGTCCAAATGAGCCAAAGACTCTGAGAAAACCGACAACAACCACTATCGGCGGTAGCACAAAGGGAACTATAAGCGTCGCCCTTAGAATCGACTTGCCTGGCATCCTGACACGCGCCATCATCAACGCACCGGGGAGGCCTATTCCAATGACCAACAAAGTACTCAATGTTGCTTGGGCGAAAGTGAACCCAAGGACTCGCTGAGTGACAGATGAAGCAAGGGTCTCAGTGAACGACGAGCCTGGACCGTATACTAACCCATCCAATATGACGCTGGCAACTGGGTACAGTAAGAAGATGGATAGCAGTAGAATGGGGGCTGCTATGGCCAACAGTCTAGGTATGGAGCGCCGGTCCAAGATCCTTTCCTCGCCTAGGGTGTTCGAATCTCATCAAACTTATCGAGCCATTGGTTTAAATTCGCGGCAATCTCAGCCCTTGGCAGAAGCTCATTCAACAGGCTGACCTCACTTGGGTGCAGCGCGTGGATGAATGCAGGATCGAGAGTAACATGACTTCTGACCGGGAACATCCAGTTGTTTGTGGCAATCAGTGACTGCACAGTTTCATTCAGACAATACTCGATGAAGAGCTTGCCCAGCTCTGGGTTTGGGCCATTCTTTACAAGACCCATCCCTTCAACCTGCATCCACGCATAATGCTCGCCATCGTGGTAGATTGGGGCAATCCCTGTATCTGGTTCCCCACCATAGAAGTAGACCGAATAGGCCGGGTCTGTACCGTAGCTGTTGAGAATGTGCTTGGTTGGGCCGTAATACCAAGCTTCCCATGCCTCTGACCACCCGGATTCGACATCAATGTACTCGTTGACGTCAATCCACCATTCGGTCCAGTTCTGAAGCAGAAGCTTCTCGTAGACCGTGATTTCCGTCAGGAGGAACGCCAGTCCTGGACTACTCAGGTGAGGGTTCTCTGTGACGAGGGCACCTGCAAAGGTCGGGTCTGCCAGGTCTTGGAAGGTTAGGTTGAGTAACTGCGGGTACATCGCAGGACTCATTGAAGTCTTGTTGTAGATCAGCGTCACTAATCCAAAGTCAAACGGCGTGATATAGTGATCCGGGTCTAGAGCATTGATGAAAGACTGATTGACCACGTTCAGATTGGGCGGCTCAAATGGGGTCAAGAGGTCCGTCACCCCGGGTTCTAGGATGAGAATGTTGTCAATCCCAACCACGATGTCTGCGACCGGATTGGAGCTCTCAACTCCAAGGCGTGTAATGATCCCCTTCGCGTCCGTCTGAAGTCTTTGAATGCTCACATTCACATCATATCTCTCTTCGAAGCCCCCAAACGCTCGACTGTCGATCGTGTCGGGATCATCACCCCACACCATGAAGCTATCATAGGTGTAGACCATTAGGGTGGGTCTCTCTGCAGGCGGCGGGAGGCTTACAAAGACGATTCCTGCTACTCCTAAGGCGAGCACAATCACAATGGCGGCAATTGTGGTCCTTGGGTCTCTTCTGACGGGATATTCTGACGTAGGTTACACCACCTTTATATCAAAGTTATACAACATTGTTATAAAACCAATCCCTGATAAATAGCTTCCTCAGGAGTGATAGAGATGCGACCCCCCTGCGAGATGGTGCAGCGAGAGTTCCTTCCATATGTAAGGGCCTCCGTGGCATCTAGACTAAGAGAAGCGGGAATGTCCCAGAATGAAATTGCCCGCAAGCTGAACATAACACAGGCAGCTGTCAGCAAGTATCTGAGTCATGAAACCACTGAGGGGCAACTGGCTGACCACATCGGTGCACTCTCCGAGAAGCTAAGTGACATGATAATCGAGGGAAGCACCTTGGCAGATCTTATGGTAAGGGAGATCTGCTCCACTTGCATGTATCTTAGAATCGGATCGACAATCTGCATGATGCATAGGGAGAGAGTTCTCTCCCTTGGAGAACTCAGCTGTCAAATCTGCACGGGCCTTCTTGCGGGGAGTGAAGCTACTTTCACCGGTAGAGCAGAAATCCTTGGGGACATGCAAGAGGCCCTAGCAATGCTTGAAGAAGCTCCTGGAATCCGGAGGCTTATGCCACAGGTGCGACTCAATCTTGTAGCCTGTGATGAAACAGCAAATACCACCTCCGATGTTGCTGCTTTTCCTGGTCGAATAACTCTAGTTGAGGACAAGGTTAAGGCATTGACAGCTCCACAGTTCGGTGCATCTCGACACACGGCAACGTTAGTACTCTGGGCGAAAAGTATCTGGCCAAGTGTACGTTCCTGTATCGGTATCAGTGGAAGGAGTGAGATTGTCGAAGCTGCCGAGCGTATGGGAACTCTCATTATTCGACTGAGAGAACCCACAAGCAATCCTGATGAGATATCAAAAGCCGCACATAAAGCAGCCAAGCTGATAGGTGCTGACGTTTCCACAGTCGCTGTTCACGTCCCAGGAGGTGTAGGCATTGAGCCAATTCTATACCTCTTCGGAACCTCGGCACCCTCTCTGGCTTCAACTTGTATCTCTCTGAGTGGCGAGCTCTGAAGCCCTGTGATACACATCCTTATGTTTGCGGCCTAGGAACTAAGTCCTAACACTAGTACTAGGCGGCAGACATGGTCAAGATTAGACGAGGCACAATGAAGGACTGCAAGGACCTTCTCGAGGTGTACATGGGCACGCGGTGGTCCGAAGGCTTCTCGACTGTAGAACAAGTGAAGAATGAGCACAGAGGAGTTGCCTTTGAACGTTGGGGCTGGCTAGTAGCGACGTTTCGAGGGAAGGTTGTAGGAGAGATCCTCTTCCGTGTTGAGCGCAACCCCGTGGCAGGCAAGCTGGGAATTATCCGCAGCCTCGGAGTTGATGTTCGGTTTCAGAAACGTGACATCGGCACCAAACTGACTCGTGCATCAGAGAAGGTGATGAAAGAGAAGAGAGTAGGAAGAATTGTGGCAACTACGCCACCTGAAGCCTACAACTATTGGATGAAGGTTGATTATCACAAACGCTACTGGGTCATGAGGATTGAAGCGAAGCCCGGTAGAATTCCAACCAAGCAATCAAAGAAGGTGAAAACGGTCGTAGTGTCGCCGACATCAGGTCTGCCAAAGAGCATGAGGTTCTCTAATATCGCATATCCGGGTGAACTGGCAGAGGTTGTCAGAGAGGTCGTCACGAGCAAAAAGCCTGGGATTCTTCTGGAGTACCATAGCGGTGACGCACTCGTGGGTGTTGGCGCAGTTGTGCTTGAAGGAAAGGCCGCCCGATTTGTCGCTGATACTACTGTAAAGGGTGAGGAGCATGCAGTGCTAGTAGTCTGTAGGACAGCGAAGGCCGCTTCCAAACTGAAGGCTCAAACAGTCTTTACTCTAGTCCCTCAGGACAGACTATCCTGGTACTCGAGCTTCGTCAAATGGAAATCCGAGATGCACAGGGACTTCCCGGTCACAAGGCTGGCCTAGCCTTCCATCTCCTCCGATTCTATTGCCATAGGAACCAACCAATTAGTGAAGATGAACGCTGCCCCAATTGCCCAGATACTGGCGAAATTGATGTGCCATAGGGCAAATGCGACTGAGTTGATTCCAAGCACTAGGAAGAGTCCAGCAACCACACCAATGAATAGAAGGTCCGCAATGAATACCGCCCTTATCTTGCCACCGCCCCGCCATCTCCTGAGAGGAATTGCGAACCCAATCACGAGTACTACGGCAATACTGACAACTTCCTCCACTTTGATGTTGGCGAAACCGAAGACATCCTCCGCCTCTCCTGTTAGCCCTTCCTCTGTAGTGACCAAGACCCTCACTGTGTGCTCCCACTTGCTGTATGCGTTGGTGTCTATCTCAAAGTTGACCTCACCTACATCAACTATGAGGCCTGCAAGAGCAGAAACCTCAACGTCGTCAATAAAGACAGTGAGATTCACGGTTTCCCAAGTACTCACGACCTCAACTGTGAAGGTTGTGACTCCCACGACCACATCTGTTGACGGACCTTCGAATGTGACTGTTGGAGCACCATGATTATCCACCACCAGAATGAGCCTGTACTCCCAAGAATATCCACCAGTACTGTATGCCCAGAATGTGACGTTGTGTTCACCCTCGTTATAGCCTGTGGTGTCAAAAGAGATTCGAGAATCACCAGCGGGAACGGTCACATTGTTCAAGTTTGGAACGAGGACGTCGTCCACATAGACGGATATCGTCACGTTGTCGTATGGTGTGTCGATTCTCAGATCGATACTCTGATTGCCCGATATCTCGTCGTAGTTCGTTACTCCTCTTACATAGAACCTGACATGGTCCAGGAAGTACAGCTGTCGAGAGGCTGAACCCTCAAGTCCCTCTGCTGTCTTGACATGAGCCGTTACAACGTGCAGACCGTTTTCGTATCTACTTCCATTGATGTTGTAGAATCCGACTCCTGCAGAAACAGCTTTATTGTTGTATTCTGATGTCGCAATGCCATCAACACTGATAGTGAGATTCGCAGTACCATATCCTGAGGTGATGTTGAGTTCCAGTGCCTGGACTCCTGTGAAGGTTGCATCCAAGGCAGGTGAAAGGATGACCACAGTTGGAGCTCCGTAGTTGTTGACGACGAACTCGTAGTAGTAGGATATTGTCTCTGAATTGTACCAGAGGAGTACTGTGAAGTTGTTAAGTCCTTCATCGAGGAGCAGGGTGTCGAGGGTCAGGTCGTGCACTCCATAGGGGAACAAAGTTTCGTTATACTGATTGTACTCAATGACGTCGTCCACAAATAGAGTGAGGTTCACTGCTGCGTAGTCTGAGGCGATCTCCACGGTCAGATTGAAGACACCCGACACTTGGCTTTGGTTCGTCGGTGATATCAGTGTCAGAGAGATTGGTTGTCCATCGTTGTCCACCAGAAACTCAAGATGATACAGATGAGTTTCCTGTACATTGACAACAGCATACTCAAACACGAGCGTGAAATTCAGCCATCCTTCTCTAAGAGTCATCGTATCGACGTCTATTGTCTGGCTTTCAGCAACAATCGAAGTCACGTTGTAAGAAGGGTATGCGACGCCATCCACCAATAGTGTGAAGTTTACGAAGTCAAAGTCCGATGTTATGTTGAGATCCAGGTTGGCAGTATCGACCAAGGTGCTCTCATTGGCCGGAGTCAGGAGGTCTACCTCAAAGTTGGGAAGACTATTGTCTACAAAGTAGACTAGATAGATGGTCTCTTTCTCATCCCAAGTCATATTCTCGTATTCGAAAAGTATTGTGAAATTGAGATTGCCCTCAGCTAGACCAGTCGTGTTTACGGTGAGATCCTGATTGCCAACGCTAAGTGGTGTCTTGTTATATGCAGAGTAGATTGAGTTGTCAATGAACAGGGTCGTGTTCAGAGTTCCAAAATCAGATGTTATGTCTAGTGTGATGTTGAATTCGCCAGACACTCCACTCCGGTTCGTGGGGCTGATAAGGCTCAGAGAGATGTTCTGGGAGTCGAATCCGGCGGGCATCATGGAGTGTGATGTGTCCAGTTTGGCTCTGTAGTCGAAGCTAGTTGTCATTGCGAGCGGTTGAATCTGAAATACTCCTGCCAAGATGATGGTGAGGAGTAGCATAGGTAGGAGTCTTCTTGTTGACCTCATTCTCGAGCCTTCCTGATACCCAGTGACCAGTAGGTCAGGCTGGGGCGACAGGAATGACCCCGTTTTTAAAGCTAGCGCCAGTAGTATATTCGTACTCGTGTCATGATAGTATTGTTTCAATCGGCTTATATTGCCCATTGAGAGGGACAAGATGACACGCCTTCTTCGCACATGTTGACGGAGAGCTACAAGGGTAATTGACCAAGAGGACTGGGCACGGTTTCGAATGATGCAAAGCGGACTCATAACCAATATTCAAAGGTGCTCCACTGAGGATGGCCCCGGGATTAGAACGACCGTGTTTTTCAAGGGGTGCCCGCTCAGTTGCACGTGGTGTCATAACATCGAAACAATAGATCCGGAACCACGAACTGTATGGTATTCATCAAAGTGCATTGGCGACAAGGCATGCATAGAGGCATGCCCAGAGGGTGCACTAAATCTAACATCAGACGGCATGGAGATAGACCACGATCTGTGTACGACTTGCGGTTTTTGTGAAGAAGCGTGTCCCACTGGTGCTATCAAGGTCATGGGTAAAGAGTGGAGTTCCGAGGCGCTTGTGGAGGAACTCCTTCGGGACAAGGTGTTCTTCACGACATCTGGGGGGGGTGTGACACTCTCAGGTGGCGAGCCAACATATCAGGCCGATTTCATGATTGAAGTGGCGAAAGGTCTCAGAGGGCACGACGTAGATGTTGCCCTGGATACCTGCGGTTACTGTAGCGAGGCTGTCCTAGAGCGTGCTCTATCCGTCGTGAGCATGATTCTCTTCGACCTCAAAGTAATGGATCCAGACAAACACCTTGAATACACAGGCGTGCCCCTGGACCTTGTCCTGAGCAATGCACGACTTGTGAATGGAAGCGGACTTCCCATCTGGGTTCGTACACCAGTCATCCCTAGCTATACCGACAGCGAGGACAACATCAAAGCGATTTCAAGGTTTATCAAGAAGAACATGCCGAACGCAAAAAGGTTCCATCTACTTGCATTCAACAAGATGTGCATAGACAAGTACGCTCTTCTCGGACTTGAGTATCCGCTGAAGGACGCAGACCTCATCTCTGACAGCGAAATGGAGCGTCTGGCGCAGGTCGCAAGAGAAGAAGGCCTCTCGGAAGTTGTCTGGTCTGGAATGACCAAGAGAGGTGGCAAAGGACTCGTCAAAGATGACAGTCGGGAGGACACTCCCTGTAATTAGGGTGGACATTCAGTTATGACGGGAGTAGGACGGTCCTCAATCAGACCAGAACCCTTTTTGTCCAATTAGGTTGCACTTTCGCCGAGGTCGGAGTTTGAAGACATGGGATTTCAAGGCAAAGAATGGGCGTACCATTAGAGTGCGACATGCAGTGCCTGCCGATGCCCGTGATTTGCACCACGGATTCAGTACAGTCATTGATGAAGGAATCTGGCTGCCAACCTTTGATGCGAATAGTAGTGTGCCTGATTGGGTCAATTGGATTCAAAGAACAACTCATAGCCGCGACGTAATGCTTGTGGCCGAGATAGAGGATGAGTACGTTGGTCACTTGACTCTCCAGACTGAGGAATGGATGGCATCACAACATGTGGCGAGGCTGGGGATTATCGTGGTCAAGTCGCAGAGAGGAATTGGTGTCGGACGCGCACTGATGGAGGCCGCAGAAGACGCGGGAGTGGATGCAGAATACGAGAAGTTAATCCTAAGCACATTCAGGGACAATCAGATTGCAATCTCTATGTATCATTCAATGGGCTACAGAGAGGTGGGAGTTCGTGAACGCCACTTTGCGATGCCTCAGGGTTACGTTGATGAAGTGCTATTTGAGAAATGGATTGCATAGAAACACGGACTCCTAGACCGGTGCAAGACAACTATCACTCAATCTTCTTGGTGCCCAAGTTCTATATGGGAGGAATCCTAACAGGAGAGAAGAATGTTTCAATACTGACTCAGCCATGGTGGACTGCGGAATGTGGCGCGAGATTGTTGATTACTTCCATGATTCCCCTCAACGACTGAAAGTAGCACAAGCCATTGTGCGGCACGGCTTCACCATCGAAAAGCCAGGCATCATCAAATGCGGAACCATCCGTATCCCGCTGAAAGCTATTGGTGACGCTCTCGGAATAGACCGAAGAACTGTCCGGGCCACAACAGAAGATATCTGTCGAAACGACAAGTTGTGTCAGTTCTTTATGCGGCTCCAACCGGCCGGTCCTTCACTTGAAAAGGTCAGGGAAGTTTTAGGGTACGGAGTGCTGACGATATATGTTGAATCACCTGAGAATGCTGGGATTCTCTCAGAGGTCACATCTATCATTGCAGGATATGGAATAGCTATCCGACAGGTTCTTGCAGAAGATGTCGAGATCTATCCAGAGCCCTGTCTAAAGGTCATTACTCAGGATCCTCTGCCCGGAAGAGTCATCGAAACACTGACTGCGGTCAAAGGCGTGAATCGCGTCATCATAGACAAGTGAGCCCTGTGTGACTGCTTAGCAACACTGAAAAGGAGCCACTGTCGCGGCGCCCTGAGCGACTTTGCCATGGACCATGCTACTGAATACTCCCCAGACGACTCTGAGCAGATAACCAGTCTGCCTCAGGACAGTGCGAGAAGTGGGATGTACCAAGTATGGATGCTGGCAATCTCATTGAGTATTCTACAGATTGGTTTCGGATTGATAACGCCGATCTTCCCCTTCTATATTGTCGAACTAGGTGTCGGAGCGACTGAGCTCGGAGTGCTTGCCGCGTCTTTCGCACTGACTCGTATCTTGCTGGCCGGGCCACTGGGCAGAGCCTCAGACAAGGTCGGTAGAAAGCCAGTGCTGCTTATCGCCCTGTTTGGTTTCGCAATCTCCAACCTGATCTATGCATTCGCTGAAACGATTCTTGTGATGATTCTTGCTCGGGCTCTGGAAGGAGCTATCTCTGCTGGATTCTACCCTGCCGCTAATGCCTTTGTGTCTGATATGACGATCCCAGAGAATCGAGGGACGGCGATGGGCTATCTTAGCACTGGTAACATGGTTGGATTTGTAGTGGGGCCGTCCTTGGGTGGTTTTCTTGCTGAGTTCTTGGGAATTCGTCTGCCGTTTGTCATCGCAGCGTTTGTGACACTTGGTACCTTGTTGCTCGTCTACGTTCTTGTTAAGGAGCCTCCGCGAAGGGTCTTGGCGGAGGACTATGACAAATACCGAGTGCCAGTTCTCAAGGTCTTCTCGCGGAACAAGAGATCATATTCAGTTCTAGCCTTGTCAATGTTTGCGAACATGTTCTCAATCGGGATCCTCGAAGTCGCCTTCATGCTTGATGCCGTACAGAGGTTTGAGTTTACACCTCTCCAGATTGGCATCTTCTTCGGCGTTCTTGGAATCATCACAATCATTGGCAACATCGTTTTTGGAAGAGCGTCCGACCGGCTCGGGCGTAAGTGGCTCATCGTGGCGGGTACTCTCATCGGAGCTATGTCCTTGTTCATGTTCATGGTTGCCACAGACTCTGTCGGGTTCTATATCGCAGGAGCCATACTGGGCGTGGCTATCTCAATGCGGGGTCCAACAATTCAGGCAATGATAGCTGACCTAACGGACCAGACTGCCTATGGAAGTGTGATGGGTGCATTTGGGGCCGTTAGCAATGCTGCGTACGTTGTTGGCCCAATACTTGGGGGCATGATGTACGACAGCAGTGGAGATTCCATATCGAGCCTGGCACTCGCCGGTAGCGTTTCAGTTGTCGTGACTCTGGTGTCGGCTATTGGACTTCCGGACTACATGCCAAGGTATTCTGCCACTGAGTATTTTGAAGATGAGCCAGATTGACCTGCTTTTTCATAGTATCTCGGCGGCAACATAGGCCACGACATCATTGTAGTTGCCCGTGATATCACCGGAATTGGTGTACTTTAGCACGTTGAATTGTGTAGCACCCCGTTCCTTTGCGAAAATCATTGCTGTAGCTATGGGGCCTGCTCCACAGATACTGAATCTATGACCTCTCACGAACTCGATGAAGCCCCTGGCATCTAGGAACTCCAAGTACTCCATTGCCTGGTTGTCCTTTATCCTAGCGCTGTCCGCAGTTTCGAAGTGAGTGAAGTCAGAACTGGCAATGACTAGGATGTCCATTTCATCTGCAAGCTTGGCAAGCGTTTGGCCCAATGATGCAGATATATCGTAGGTCGGGTCTCTGATGCTAATTGGAACGAAACTGAAGTCCTCTCCAAAGATGAATTGAAGGAACGGGAGTTGAACCTCGATGGAATGTTCGCTACTGTGAGCCACACAATCATTCGTTGCGTACTCGTTGGCCTCTACTATTGCAGACCCAAGTTCTGTATCATAGCGGACGGTCCCCAATGGTGTTTCCCAATTGTCATTGCAGACAGCAACTCTCGAACCAGTTCCGTAATGATTCGGCCCCAAGATTATGATGTGATCTGGTTTTCCATCCTCGTAGATCCTTAGATAGCTGTGAGCTGCAGGCATCCCGGAGTACACGTACCCGGCATGAGGGGCTATGACCGCTCTCAGGAATCTTGAAGTCCCGAAGTCCCCTTCAGGAAGTCTACCCGGTCCAAGCCCTTTAAGAAAGCAGTTCTTGATGCGATCGTTGAGCAGCTTCACCTCTCCTTCATAGAATCTTCCAGCTACTACTGGCATCCGAACCATATGAATCCCGGACTGCTCTCTTGCACGGTGTGAGAAAAGCCTTTGCTTGGCTGGCTTTCCTCAACCGCGCTTGACTAGCCGACTCACCGTGGAAGCTACTTCGTCCATCTTCAGCTGTGTAGTCTTCTTCGTGGACATGTCCCTAAGGCTGACCTCGCCTTTCTCTTGGTCTCGCTGACCAACAATGATCACATACTTCGTCTTCATGCTATCAGCCTGTTCTAGGAGCTTCTTGAGAGGTCTGTCCATTACATCAACGACTGATGAAACGCCAGCTCTTACGAGTTCGTTCTGAATGGCCATGGCGTATTTCACCATAGGTCTCTTGACAGGCGCTACAAAGACATCCAGACCAATCTCTAGCTGTTCAACTGCTCCACGTGCAGCGAGGACGTCTATGAGTCTATCAATCCCTATCGAGATTCCCGTGGCTGCAGTTGGCGGTCCACCGAATTTCTCTATGAGAAGATCATAGCGACCTCCGCCTCCAAGGGACCCGACCTTGGGTCTGCCTAAGAACTCAACTTCGAAGACAGGGCCAGTATAGTAGTCAAGCCCACGTGCGAGAGACATATCAAACTCAGTGAATTCCTCTGCGCTGCTCTGTTCGAAGATCTCAGCCATCATTTTGAGCTCATCCACTCCTTCAAGGCCGGTTTCTGAACCGTCCAAGAGATCTGCGAATTTCCCTAGGATACTGATGCCGCTTCCTCGGAGCTCAATCGCATCCAATAGGAATTCACTCTCCTCTGCTCCGATGCCGCGTGTCTGAAGTTCTTCTTTTACTCCATCCCGCCCAATCTTGTCGAGCTTGTCGATGGCTCTGAAGCACTCAAAGGCAAGCTCATCTGGAACTCCTGCCCTCTCCGTTAGACCTCTAAGCACTTTGCGGCTGTTGATTCTGATGAGATAGTCGCCACCCAGTACCTTCCTAAGGTATTCGATTGCTACGAGGACAACTTCGGCATCAGCCGCTGGACTACTTGACCCCAAGATGTCCACATCGGCCTGGGCAAACTCTCTGTACCTTCCCGGCTGCGGCCTATCGTATCTCCAGGCTTTGCCGAGCGCATACCGTCTGAACGGCTTAGGGAGATGGGGATTAGACGCCGAGATTCTGGCCAGAGGAACGGTCAGGTCAAATCTCAATCCGACCTCTCGATCACCCTTGTCCTTGAACTTGAAGGTTTCCGCTTCTATCTCTTCTCCACCTTTGGCGGACAAGGTTTCCCAGAGTTCCATTACCGGAGAGTCAAGTGGCTCATATCCGAAATGACGGAAGACTTCAGCAGCGGTCGCCATCAAGTACTCCTTGATTCTCATCTCAGGACCCATCAGGTCCCTCATACCTCGTACTGTTCTCAAGTTTGACATTGTGAAGTCCTCCAGAATACGTCAATAGAAGGGTCAAAGGGAACGGCGGCATAGAATCCACTGACTGAGTCATCCTTGCAGATGAACTAGGACACCAACATTCACCTTTGTCACCGACATCGAGTCTTTCGAGTACTACTTTAAGTCTTGTGCTTCCGAGGCTCCGAATGCACGCTATGTGTCAGACAACAGGGACTACTCCGAGAACGAGCGCGATTATGAAAAGCACTACTCCCACAGCCATGATCAACGAGTCCTTGACTACAATCTTCACCAGGCCTGTTTCGCGATCAGATAGGTACACGTATACCACTTTGTTCAAGACAGATGTGGTTGTCGCGATGATGACCGCCAAGACTGCTGTGGAGAGCCCAATACTAGCACCTGCAAAGCCGATTCCAACTGTCGCTACGATTGCCCCTGCAGAGGCAAACCCTCCTAGTAGAGCGGCTGCGATGACTCCTGCATCAGCATACACACTCTGTAGAAAGAGCGAGAGAAATGATACTGCGGTGAACACGACAGCGAATCTGATCGCTGCGCCGAACTCAAAGGGAGACCCTAGGGCTGACTCAATCTCTCCTTCTTCTACCTCGACCCGACGCTTACTTTCTCTGGCCGATCTGTATATAGCTCCGACGACGAGAATCACCAGCGGAATCGTATAGTATCGGAAGATCTGCAATGTTGGATCCAGTATGACTACAATTACTCCGTTTCTTAGTATCATCCCAACATTTGCAAGAATTGTCGACAAAGCGATTCTTCCCGGGAATCGCCTACTGGTCTTAATATGAAACTCGGCAAGACTAGAAACGGTTGCTTCGCTGTTGGCGAGACCTCCGAAGAATCCAAAGACCAAGGGTCCTCGACTTCCAAGCTTTTTGACAATGATGTAATTAACAAAGCTAATCGACAAGAGCAGGATGACAAGAAAGTAGATCTGAAGCGCGGGAACGACAACGGACCCAACCTGTACAGTTTCAGGAATGAGCGGCCAGAAGAACAGAATCAAGACGCCCAATTCAGCCGCACTAATCATCTCCTCTCGACTGATGACCGCTACTACGGCTTGGAACTCCCGTTTGAAACCGAGAACCAAGAAGACCAAGAATGCAACAGTCATTGCTAGTACTTGGAGAGGTCCGATTATTTGTCCAGGGGCCGGAGATTCATCAAGGCCTACAAGAACACCCAACATGAAAGCTATCGCCAGGACGATAGAGGTGGTCATTCCTTTTCTCATCGTCTTGAACATCTTGTAGGTAATCTGAACGCCGATCAGGATAGTCGAAACAGCCACTGCATATACGAGTACTATCATGTTCCCTGTCACAGTGTAGGTGTAAGCAGTGATGGTGCCGAAGAGACTCAATAGCCCAAATGACCTCACGCCCCCTGTTGATTCCTGTACCATTCTCTTCTGACGCTCGAGCCCTATTAGTGCTCCAACCGCGAATCCAATCAAGAATCTGACGACGACGTCTGGGCTTAGTAGTTCCTGCATTGTCGAATCCTACCTCCTTGACAGCGCCTAGAAGAGCAGTCTGCAGCCCATTTAAGGCGTTGTATCCTTGCACAGGAAAAAAGAAAGAATGAGGGAGATGAGGCAAGAATCAGTCTAGCCTCGTACTCTCCAACAATATGGACAGGGGGATGTCAAAATGCTCTCCAGTTGGCAAGGTCCTACGAACCGTCATCGGCAGCGCCTTGGCGCGCAACTCGGCTTCAGCCAGCGCAAAGAGTCCAGTTGGGGCTGACTTCTTCCCTATGAGGACAGGTGCCCCCATGGATATCTGAAGAGCTCTCGCTCCGATAATCCGGGCCTTCTCGAATTTGGTCAACCACTTCGGGCCAACAGGTATCCCTTTCTTGATCTTGTCTTCTTCGAGGCCCGTCTTTAGACTTGACCTGATTTCCGCCCTAGCTATCTCTTTTGCCGGAGGGAGCTGATGGACATCGGGCTCAGGCTCTGGAGCCTTCTTTCTCTTGGCCTTCTTGCCCTTCGTTGCCAGGTCAATGACTCCGGCTTCCACATCTTCCTTCAGCTTGGTCGCTGCTTTCACTACGTCCTCAGCTTTGGCTGGACTCAGTCCTGGAACCGATGCGGCCAATTTCTCAGGTTCTGCTGAGGAAACATTGCCGAGGTCACTGAATCCTGCCTCGACAAGCTTCTCCGCAGTCTTTGGGCCAACTCCTGGGATGTTCGTCAGTATCTCGACGTTGTCCACAGCATCGTCGGTTTCCTCTGGTTCGGTCTTCTCTTTCTTCGAGCCTTCTGGCATATGCACACCTGCTGTCCGTTGCGTTTGACTGCTACTAGTCTTCGTCGCTATCGAAATCGCCGTCTGGACCGCCGCCAGGACCACCTAGACCGGCTCCCTTCGAACTGATGACGTCATCGATCTTCAGTATCATTTGGGCTGCTTCGGCTGCAGACATAACAATCTGTCTATTGACGAGAGCTGACTCAACTACACGGGCCTTCTTCATGTCATCTACTTTGCCCTTATCAATGTTGATTCCGTGAGTGACTTTGCCTTCAGTATGGGCCGACCTTAGGCTGACAAGCACATCGATGGGATCCAGTCCTGCATTCTCTGCAAGTGTTGAAGGTAGCGACTCTATCGCGTCTGCGAAGGCATTGACTGCATACTGCTCTCTGCCCTCTAGTGTATCAGCAAAGCCACGCAGCTGCCTGGCAATCTCTGCAGCCAGTGATCCACCACCATAAGTGACGTATGGATGCATAACCACATCTCTCACAACATACAATGCGTCGTTGAGTGCTCTATCAACCTCGTCTACAATATGGTCAGTGCCGCCTCTCACAAGGAGAGTGACAGCAGAGGACTTGGGTGTTCCTTCCACAAACAGCATCTTGTCATCGGCAACTTTTCTCTGCTCAACGAGCTTGGCCTTGCCAAGATCTTCCTTGGTCAGATTCTGAATCTTGGAAACTATCGTTGCGCCGGTTGTCCTGTGAAGCCGTTCAACGTCGGACTTCTTGATTCTTCGCACGGCAAGGATGCCATTCTTAGCCAAATAATGCTGAACAACGTCATCAATACCCTTCTGGGCGATGACGACATTTGCGCCAGCCTGTACAATCTTGTCAACCATACTCTTCAGCATTCGCTCCTCTTCGTCGAGGAAACCCTGCATAGAGCTCGGGTCACTGATTGATATCTTGGCGTCGAACTCGGTCTTTGTCACTTCGAGAGCGCATTCGAGCAGCGCTATCTTGGCATTCTCAACTCTTTTTGGCATGCCGGGATGAACTATCTCCTTGTCCAGGACTAGTCCCTTGACCAGCTCTGTGGCATTGACGGCCAATCCTTCCTGTTTCTGGCGTGGAATATCGTCTATGTCAATCACTTCATCTGCTGTAAGGTCCTTGTTGATCAACAGGACTGCGTCAACCACAATCTTTGCCAGCTCATCGCGGTATGTCGACACGAACTTGCTAGACATGGCCGTCTTGGCGACATCATTAAGGATCTTCTTGTAATCGCTTGATTCAGGGTCAACCTTCTCAGCGACTTCGTCAATGACTTTGAGTGCCTTCTCTGCTGCTTTGCGATAGCCGCTGATGATTGTGGTCGGATGTATCTTCTGATCGAGCAGAGCTTCCGCCTGCTTCAGAAGGTCACCCGTGAGCACAGCGGCGGTTGTCGTGCCGTCGCCGACTTCATCGTCGACTGTCTTTGCCACCTCGATTACCATCTTGGCAGCCGGATGCGCAACATCCATCTCTTTCAGGATTGTTGCACCATCGTTAGAAACCGTCACATCTCCGAATGAGTCCACGAGCATTTTGTCCATGCCTTTTGGGCCCAGGGCGGACTTGACGGCTTCTGCAATTACAATCGCGGCCATGATGTTGTTTCTTTGAGCATCGCGGCCACGAGACCTTTCTGTGCCCTCTCTGAGCACAATAACCGGTACTTGCTGACTCATGATAATATCTCCACCTTAACTATCGTGATTTGGGAGCTCCAAATAAAACTGTGTTTGGACTTCGGGTTATGCATTTAAAGATTACCTTCCGGCGGCCTGCTGACCGTCACGATAGTGAGATACACCGCAAAGTATTCTGTCTACTCATTCTGTTCCTGGCCGCCTGAGGACAACGTTCTGGCCCTTTGATACACCTACGGCCGCGGATATGTGAGGACACTTTCCTCTTAGGACGTAGTAGGTTTCAACTGAGAACTCTCGCTGGATCTCTGGGAACGTTTCGATGTTTGCTTGCCCCTTGGATATCACCAAATTGCTGTCTGCAACCAGCCTGAGAAACTCATCGCTAACCCACTTCTTTGGAACGCCGTGCGCCCACGCGCCGGTGTTGTCGATTGTGGCCAGCTTCTCTAGCTCAGTTCCACGTACATCTTCCTCTACTGCGTCGTTCACCATGGGCCGCATCTTCACAACATAGGTGACGTCCCAGCCTAGGTCCACCGCGAGCCGCACAAGAGGGATATCGAAGAGGGTTTCACCAGCGTTGTCTCCGAGAAAGAGCAACTTCCCTCTTCTGGTCTTCAGGGACTCCCACAACTTAGAGGAGTCATCAATGGCGAAGCCAGACTCCAAGATTTCTTCGAAGATGCCGCGCAAGTCATTCAGATTCGGATCATGTCCAGCTGTATTGAAGTCAATGACATTCCCAGCTATTGATGCAGCCAATGCGGCTCTCAGCTTCTCTGACCCCTCGAGTCCCGAAACATGCCTGTCGATTGGGGGCAGCGCCTTTTTCGCGGCCTCGACGCTCTGCTTCTTCAAGGAGGAATACGGATCCTTGACCCCCATCTTGTTATAGAGCCCCCGATATAGAGAAACGGATATCTCTATGGGATCTAGTGACTTGGAGAATCCTTCAGCAAGTCTGGAGAACGCAAACGAATATAGGTCATATTGCTCCTTTTCTTCGGTTGCAAGTAGAGGAATCAGGATTCTCAAGCTCTCAATCATACAAGCAGAACACTCGGGGACAAGCGGCACTGATATCTCATCAGACATTGGAATCCTCATCCTTTGCGTCGGACTCCTGCTTGGCCATGAGATATGCATCTTCCCCATCTCGATAGTATCCGCGAAGGACTCTAGTCACCTCGAATCCCATCTTCTCGTAGGCTGACACAGCTGGTGTATTGCTCTTTCTAACCTCAAGGAAGAACTCGGAAGCACCGTAATGTTCCATGGCCTTCATTGCTTTCTTTACCAGTTGTGTACCGATCCCGTGCCGCCGATAATCCCTTAGGACCGCCACAGAAACAATGTGTCCTCTCTTCACAGGGTAGGGTTTTCGGAACGAGGAGATACCCCTCTCTATTCTGCACATTATGTAGCCGATTACCTTGGAATCAATCACCGCTACCAAGAACGCCTTAGGGGCATGACTGTGAAGCCCCATGAAGAAGGAGCTTGGGTAGTTTTCGGGAAGGGTCAACTGGTTTATTTCGATGACTGTATCAATGTCTTCTTTCTCAAACAGTCTTATGGCGTAGTCAACAGTCATGAAGCTCTTCACTTCACTTCGGGGTGATTCTGTGACAGGAAATTGGTCGTCTTTTATGGCTTGTGCCGCAGCGGTGCTAAATGCCGACAAGCTACGGCTTGTCCTCTGACCATTTCCTAATGTCCTCAGGTGTAAGCACTATGTGTTCATTTGCGGCCGCAATCCAATGACGTGCAGCCCAGATTGTGAAATCGTGACCCTCTGGAACTTCGAAGAGACCTTCCTCTAGTGCATCCTTCACCTTCTGGAGGAGTTCTTCTGGGTCCGACATCGCTAACTCGAGAATGCTAGTCACACCGGCTCCTTCGACTATCGCCTTTGCGTCAGCAATCCAGGCTTCCGCTTCCTTATTCTCAATCGAGCATATCTTCGCTACCTGTTTCGAATCCGCCGCCGCGAGTTCGTCTAGGGCTGACATGTCGGCGGCTCGAAGTTTCTTTCCGAAGGACCTTCCGATTCCATCTACTACCTCGACTGGTATGTCGTGAACCAGTCCTATGGACTCGCTCTCCACTTCGTCAACAGGAATCTCAAATCCCTCTTCCTCAGTTTCCGTCGAGAACTGCTTGAGCGATTCTCTCATCTGTTCTTCAAGCAAATCAAGCCTCTCTACCGGGATGGTGTCCCATTCTCTGTATATCCGCCTTCTTCTTTCATACGTCTGTACTTGCACCTGTTCGAGAGGTCCAGTGCAGGCTCCGATTACAAACACGAAAAGCGCTGAAACGACAAGAATCATGGCTAGAACTGTGTTGATCCACCAAGTAATGACAGCCAATACGACCAATATCAAAGAAACTAACAATGGAAGTCGTTTGACACTTGGACTTGGTGAACCTTCTGACATCGTGTTGCTCCTATTCGTTCGATGTCTACTACTGATTGTCATCGGCTTATAAGCGCAGTCTTCTGACTATCTTATTGGTGAAAGCCCTGTCAAGCTGCTTCGCTGTTGGTTTCTATCGGTAGGTCCATAAGACCAACGCTCGACAACGGCGGCATGTCTGTGATTCTTATTGGAGGTACTCCTGGCACAGGGAAGACAGAGGTCGCCAAGATTTTGGGGGACCGACTCGACCTTCAAGTTATATCTCTTGGGGAGTTGGCTCTGGAGGCTGACTGTGTATCATCACACGATGATGAACGCGATACTGGCGTCATAGATGAAGACTGTCTTGTGAGTGCCATAGAAGGGAAGATTCTAGAGCTTGACAAAGAGGCCATTGTTGAGGGTCACTACATAGACCTAGTACCTTATTCGGCGGTCAGTCACGTGTTCGTGCTCAGAACACACCCTGAGGTTCTGAAGCATCGCCTAATGCGTCGTGGCTGGACCATGGAGAAGGTTGCGGAGAATGTGGAAGCCGAAGTGCTAGGTGTGTGTCAGCTTGATGCGCATGAGTCTTTTGGAGAAGAGGAAGTAACAGACATAGATACAACAGAATTGTCTCTGTCGGAAGTAGCTGACATGCTACAGAGGTCGATCAGAGGGGACCTCGAGAAGACATACATTGACTGGATGACACAACTCGAGGAAGAGGGACGTCTTGCAGACTTCGTGCAACCTGAAGGAATTGATGGGGACTTCGAAATCTAGTGCATTCTATAGGAGCCCTCAACCTCCCTGACGAGTCGTGAGCCAAATATATTGTCGGAAAGGGATGTAATGGTTTCATCCTGCAGCATCTCAGACAACTCTTTAGGCTTCAGCTTGTCGCCAGCATCTGACAGTCTTTCCTCAACGGCACGAGCGAGCGAGTCAGAATCAAGGAGAAACAGTTCGTATACCAGTGCGTCAGAGAGTTTCTCCAAGAAGTGAATGCTGTCTGGATTCGCTGCGTACGAATCATCATACAGAGCTTCCAAAGCTCTGAAGAGCACAGAGAATGGCATCCGATTATCCGGAAACACAAGTGGCAGTTCTTCCATTATCCCAGTGTTCAGGCAAGTTGTCAGTTGTGAGTAGTTTGTCAAGTATCTCAGGCATAGATAGCGAACTAGTCGAGAGTTCAAGATTAGACCAAGCGACTCAAGGTCCACTCCATCTCTCATAGGAATGATTCTAACGGCACCACCTCCGTGAATCACTCCCTTAGGTTTCATCACGCACCTGGGATACGGGTAGTTCTTTGTTGATATCAGGAACTCGTTGTCGTATGACTCTAGGAGTCCGTTGTCCCTCTTGAAGGTCATGTCGGAATAGATGAGGTGCCGCGAGTCCAGTTTGTATCGCTTGACGCTCCGACCACTCGTGGCATATGGGACGCTGAATCGTCTTGATTTTCCGTCCCTAACATGAGCTTTTGGGATGTCTCTTCCTCGGCTTGCTGTGATCCAGCCCTTCGTGGCCTTCTTCATCATACTGGCCAGGATCGAGTCATAGTACAGTGGAAAGACCCCGCTCGAGGCAAGTACCTTCCAAGGAACCTGTCCTTCCCAATCAATCCCTGGTCGCCTTGATATTACTTTGATTTCGTGATTCCCATCGTACTTTTCCGCCCGGCAGAACACACTAACCATCTCGAGAGTAACATCGGTGAACGGGTTTGCCTCATCGATGATGAGCCACATCTTCATCTCTCTCAAGAGGAACTGCCTTGCCCGTTTGAACTGCCTTGTTCGGAGAACGCTATTCGGAATCAGGAAGCCAAGGTGACCCCCCTCTCTCAGCAGAGAGCGAGTCCGAGCAATGAACAGAGCTGCGCTGTTCCAAGTCCCCGTCCTACCTGTGCTGATGTCATACCGGCGCGTCCGCGATATCAGATGTCTCTCTAGGCTGGAGAGGATGTTACCGTAAGGCGGGTTCCCCAGGACCACGTCGAATCCAGATGCTATTACTTCAGGAAACTCGATTCCCCAATGGAACGGCATCATCGACGCTGAAGTCGGTCGAGGTTGCTGACGCTGCTTCGAACTGAGGAAGTTCCAAAGCAGGTCGTCGAGGGTTTCTCTGCTAGCGTTTCCGAACCCGGACGGAGCCTCGACCCATCCAACTAGACTATTCCCGTGTCGGATGTGGGTGAGGATTGAATCATCATTACCAACTCCAGCCCATTCTCCCAAGGCGTTTCTACAGTTCTCCAAGGCCCCCTCGTCAATGTCCACTCCAAAGAGGCAATCTCTCACAATCTCCTGCTTCATGGATTGCTCAGACAGTCTATCTCCGAGCTCCATTCGAGTCCTGACTAGCCATTCTGCTGCAGCGAGTAGGAATACGCCTTCCCCCACAGCAGGATCCAAAACACGAAGAGTCTTCAGGACATGGAAGGCACTCGCCCGCTGGTCGGAGTCGAAGGTAGTTGTTCTCAGTCTTTCGAGGCTAACACCAGTCAGGTCTTCGACGGCCGCCGAGAGAGTTCTTGAAGCAATATCATCAGCGATATGTCGAGGGGTGTAGAATACCCCGGTCTTTCGGTTGGATTGTCTTAGAGTTACCCCTAGGTGGACCTGCTTGTCTACGGATGCGATGTCTTGTTCGAGGGAAGAGCGCGCGTTATTCACAGCAATCCAGCCACAAAGGAGTCAATACGACCAGCGTTTGAGTGTTAACTGCACTTGTCACATATAACGGGATTGGCTCGCTACGCTGGAAAGCTGCAAGAAAAAGATCTGAGGGGGGACCTTCCGGTCCTCCCATATGTCTGCTAATTACCCTACTTTCTGCCCGCAATTCGGACAGAATTTCGCTCCTTCCAGCGCTGTTCCGCAATTACTACAGAACTTAGCACCGGCCGGTGTTGTGGCGGGCTCTTCTCCGCCTTTCATCTGGTCGGACATTGCGCCCATGAAGCCCATACCTGCTCCGAAACCTGCACCAGGACTCTTCCCAAGTGACTCAGCGGCATCCTTCATGGTTTCCATTCCAGCGACTTGCTGTCCGGAAACTCCACCTGTCCTGAGCCAGAAGAGCCTCTCACGGTATTTCTCAGTCGTATCAATACCTTCGAACTTGAGGTCAACCAGTTCAAGCCCTAGTCTCTCAAAGGCCTGTCTGACCTTGGTCTTGACCTTCAACGAGGTTTCGTCTAGCTGTGTGAATACGGCCTGGAGGTCAAAGTGTGCGAATTCGTCAATGATTCGCTCGTTCATAAAGGAGCGAAGATAGTCGTTGATCTTCTTGGTACTGAACGCATTCTGATTTCCTACAACGTCCTGCACGAAGATGTTCGGTTCCTTCACGCGGTACCACATGTTTCCATGAAACATAAGTGGCGCTAAGTCACTTGTCTGCCCTCGGCCGCCGAATTTACCTTGAAATTGACTTCTCGAGATGAAGACACAGGTGGCTTCGAAGACATCGCCTTTGACCTTCTTCTGCAACCAACCAACCAAACCGGGCATGCTGCTAGTTGTCAGTTTGTGGCGCCCAGCAAGGAAAGTGTCGAGTGCCTTGCCGTCTCTGTAGAAGATTGCGGCCTGGTTCTCCATAACGATCAGCTGTGAGCCCCATTTTACTCTATTATCAGGGTATCGCCAGACGACATCGTCTGGGCTGGCATTTGTCCACTCTATAGCGTCTGCCAAATCAGAATCTCTCCTATAGTCGAGTTCTGGTTGGTCTAGGGTTTTCATATGTTAAAAACGTTGACATGGTAGGGTCAGAGCGACGAATTGCGGTTGCATGGGTCGTTCAGTCTTTGAAAACTCAGATGTTGAGCACCATCAAGTCTTCGCCCATGACGACCTCCGCATTGGTTCTTCGGCCAACCGTGGCTATGACCTTCTCCTTGTCGGCTACAACCTCCGGAGAAACGTGTGTCAAAACAACCTTCTTCGGTTCGGCCCACTCCACTATCTCGGCAAGCTCGATGGGGCTGGTGTGCACTCCTTCCGGATGGGGACCATCCAGCCAATTGACTTCATGCAC
>Ga0209427_10000861_pt1 | contig 33615 bp, 34 predicted proteins | sample DeeMarSWOR136_30_FD_187465 | JGI IMG/M metagenome (GOLD analysis project Ga0209427, IMG submission 187465) | Marine sediment microbial communities from White Oak River estuary, North Carolina - WOR-1-36_30 (SPAdes) (version 2) | ecosystem: Environmental > Aquatic > Marine > Intertidal zone >...
TGGAGAGTAAGTAGCTAGGTAACTAGAACAACATTGGTGAGAATTCATGAAGGGGAGTGACCCAGCCTGTCAGAGAGGGGCTGGATAAATCCCACCTATCCCTGTCACTACGGATGAGGGGAACAGGGTACTAACAAAAAAGCGCGCAACCCAAAATACTTCAGAATGTACTTTTCTTTATCATTCATACTTGACATTGGTAGTATTCACACTAATATTAGATAGAATAGTAGTTGAGTGATCTATTCTCTCAAAAGGAGTGATGTATGATTGGAAAGATTACACTGATTCCAATACTAATTGCTTGCACATTGGTGTGGGCGCAACAAAACGAAAATGATTCAGAAAGGCTTCATCGCCTCGGCGCACTTTATGAAGACCCACGGACAGTGCAGTGGTTGATAGAAGACAAGGTTGATATGGAAAGACTCGACCCTCCGCCATCTGTTGACCATTCGGCAGACATGCCACCAGTGGGTAATCAGGGTGCACAAGGTTCATGTGTGGCATGGGCAGTTGGGTATTACTATAAAACCTACCAAGAATGGCTTGAGCGTGACTGGTCAGTCTCAGACCCCGCCCATCAATTCAGCCCAGCATTCATCTATAATCACATCAATGGTGGTGTAGATCATGGTTCAAGTGGCTCAGATGCAATGCTCATGCTCATTGACCATGGATGCGCCAGCATGGCTGATTTTCCGTATACTCAATGGAATTGCACGAATTGGCCCTCTGAGTCTGCATATTACAATGCGATTCCTTTTCGGTGTGAGGAAGGACACTGGATAGATGTCTCTGATGATACCGGTGTTGTCGCATTGAAACAACATATTGCTGATGGTGATAATGGAGTGCTCTTCATATGGGTGTATAGTAATTTTGATAACATCGTAAATTTCGATACGGTCTATTGCGTCTCTGATGTTTACGGTACAAATAGAGGCGGACACGGTGTCTGTATTGTTGGGTATGATGACAACAAAGCCACAAATGATGGCCCAGGTGCATTCCGGATAGTCAATTCCTGGGGTACTGGATGGGGCTCATCAGGCTATTTTTGGATGTCGTATGCTGCGGTTAAGAGCTCAATTACTTCCCAACAATGGGTGTGCTACACTGTGGACAAAATCAACTATTCACCTGTAATGCTTATTAGATTCAAGATATCTCACCAAAAAAGAGAGTGGTTGAGCATAAGAGCAGGGATTGGCCCCACTAACAATCCTTTATGGTCAAAAGACATCTTTGATTTCCAAAAAAATCCTGAGCAAGGGCACCCCTTCCCAGATAACAACATTGTATTTGACATCTCTGATGGCGTTTCTTATTTTAATTCATATGATACAAACAACGTATTCCTGAGATGTTATGACATGATATGGGATAGTGTAACTGGCTTTATTGAACACCTATCGTCGACACACAGTGAATGGAGCACATACTCAGAGTCTTTTGAGACTCCACAGAGTATTCCTGATATGACTCTAACCTTTGTGAATCATCCTGTGCCAAGGCAGAGCCTGCACTGGCAGGGCTTTCACCGTCTTGCGACAAATGCAGGGTGTACAGAATTAACCGGCGATATGGATTCTGTTTACGCTCGTTGGATATATCCAACTGCAGATATTGTCTATTCGTCACCATGCCTTGGAGACATTGACAACGATGGGAAGCTTGAAGTAATCGTCGGTTCACAGGATAATAAAATCTATGCCTTGAATGGTGAGCGTGGTGATTCGCTCTGGACATATGCAACCGGAGGCGCAGTTAATTCTTCACCATGCCTTGGAGACATTGATTGCGATGGCACACTCGAGGTGGTTGTTGGTTCACACGATCATAAACTTTATGCCTTGAACGGTGAGAATGGTTCATTCCTCTGGTCATATACAACGGGCAATAGCGTACAGTCTTCACCCTGTTTAGATGATATTGATGGCGACGGAGAACTTGAGATAGTATTCGGTTCATTTGATAGCCTCATCTATGCCTTGAATGGTACGGATGGTTCATTGCTCTGGTCATATTCAACTGGGTCTACTGTAGCTTCTTCTCCTGCTATAGGTGACGTAAATGGTGATGGATATCTCGAGGTTGTTGTCGGTTCGCATGATAATAATGTTTATGCCCTGAGCGGTAAAGATGGTTCAATTGTGTGGTCATACACAACAGGAACTTATGTGGGTTCATCACCATGCCTGGCTGATATAGATGATGATGGAATACTTGAGGTACTTATTGGATCGGACGACTTCAAAATCTATGCACTCAATGGTGAGCACGGGGATATGCTTTGGACTTACGCAACTACCTATTGGGTATTATCTTCACCATCCGTTGGTGATCTTGATGCTGATGGCAAGCTTGAGGTGGTTGTTGGTTCTTGTGATGGAGATGTTTATGCTCTAAACGGAGAAGACGGTTCTTTTCTCTGGTCATATTCAACAGGGAATTGGGTAACGTCTTCACCCTGCTTGGGTGATATAGATGGAGACGGTAGGCTTGAGGTTGTTATTGGGTCATACGATACTAATGTCTATGCCCTTAACGGTGAAGATGGTTCAATTCTCTGGTCATATTCAGGTCATTGGATAGAATCTTCGCCGTGTCTCGGTGACATTGATGGAGATGGTGAACTCGAGGTGGTTGTTGGTTCATCAGATTACAATATCTACGCACTCAACGGTGATCCTTATGGAATAAAAGAAAAGGCTGTGGACATCATTGAGAATAATATTTTCTCCTTATCACAAAATTATCCCAATCCTGTTGCCACCAATACGATGATACACTATTCCCTTCCTAAAGAGTGTGATGTTGCTATAACGTTATATGACGTGTGTGGCAGGGAAGTAGCAAGTCTCGTCAATGAAAAACAGGAGGCAGGGTGTTATCAAATTAGTTTAGATAGCCGGAGCGTAGCAGAAACGCCACTGTCAAATGGTGTATATTTCTACAGATTACAGACTGGGAATGTGATAAAGACGAGAAAGCTCCTGGTAATAAGATAATAGATTCTGCTAGAAAAAAGAGCCCTCGCAACATAAGGTGAGGGCTCTTTAATTTGTGTTCGACTTCTTTATTTCACGAGCGTTATCATCCTGCTCGTCACTTCTCCATCAGCGTCGATTCTCACAACATAGCAACCACTGCTCAATCTCCTGCCAGAATCATCAGCACCATTCCAGATTAATTGGTGTGTACCAGTGTTCAGTCGTTTATCAGTGAGCTGTCTGACAAGTTGACCGGCACTGTTATATACTTGGATGGTGACTCTGCGCGGATGGGACAGCGAGAATCTGAGATTGACGGTCTGGAGTGCCGGATTGGGGAATAGCGAGAGATTGTCGACCCCATTGCTTGCCTCATATTCCTCAATGCCAACCGGACCACTTGAGAGATAGTTCACGTAGGCATACATTAGTTCGTTCTTGTTGTTTGTGCCGTCACGTAAGGCACCAAAGATGAAAGTAGAATGGATTGCGCGATACTCTTCACTCGGCCCATCATACACGATAGCCCTTCCGCGTGTGCTCTGGTCTTCAAAGAATAGTGTTCCGCCATTTTCATTGATGAGATCGACAAAGGAATCTGGTCCCTGCCCGTAAAGGTAGCCATAGGACAGCCCATCAGCCATTGTGCCGGTCTGACCAGTCACGGTTTGAATATTTCCTGAAGCATTTCCGTCTCCTGTATAGATACAGCCAAATTTTTGATAGAGTTGAGTAGAGCTGTTATTGTAGCCAAAGTCAGGACCTTCGATATAGAGACCCTTACCAGTGTATAGGTAATCTATTAGTTTTGTTTGCTCCTCCGGAGCAATTATTGAGTTATCGCCTCAGCACCGGTACCAGCCAAGGGTGACCAGTACTCCATCATATGGGCTCAGATCAGCGGGTAATGTAGTGTTAGTTACAAAAGTATGGCCATCGGTAGTAAGGGCTTGTTCAAGCCAGTAGGCACAGTCGACTGAATCACCAACTTCAGAATCATAGAACTTATCTAATGTGTCATAGTTCCAGATAAACATATGACCAGCATTGAGGAGAAGTGGGAAGAGGAAAATTGTTATCAGCATACTTACCAGTTTTATCATAAATCCTCCTAAGGATCACCTAATTGTATATAGTATTATACTAGAAATTAGACAAAAGTCAATGGGTTGTGTTTAGTGGAATTTTTATTAATTGGTATTACAACAGGTCAAATGCCAAGGGCGTGTTGCCCAAACACTTCTTGTCGTTATGAGTCCGGTCCGTTGTAGAATTATAACGGACAGGACGTGGTAATCTCTTTATTTTTCATAGAGATTGCTTCGTCGCTCTCTCGACAAGCTCATCTCGATTAACTCGATACAGGCGAGACAGGTTTGCTCCTCGCAATGACACTTTCGGACTAGGAATAGACTATTGTGGATTTGACAGCACGCCCCCAAGACTGAACAAGGTATAATCGCCATGTGAGCTCTTTATTGTATAATCTGTATTTATTATGTTTTTAGTTGTTTGACTAAGTCGCTCAGACTTTTGATCGATGCTGCTTCGATATGCTTGTGGCTCTCTGTGCGATCGATAAGCAAGGCATCCATTCCAACTGCCCGTGGTCCTACAATATCCCATCGTGGGTCATCGCCCACAAAGAGGCAATTTTTCGGTGAGGTGTGAAGATTTTCAAGGGCGAATTCGAAAATCTGTGGCGCCGGTTTTCTCCATCCTACATCTCGACAGAATACCACAGCATTCATATACTTGCTCAGACCGAGACGTTCGACCTCTGTACGCCAGAGCTCAGCTGGACTTCCCCATGGTGTGTTAGAGACAATTGCTGTTGTGAATCCCATTGACTTCAATTGTTGGAGTGCTGGGACTGTATCCTCATAGCAATGTCCTCGAATGAAGATAGGGTTCATGAAGTGTCGGCACATGTCCATGATGAATGTGTTGGTTCTCTTTTTCTCATCGATGTGAAAGATGCGCACAAGGCGTTCTTCAAGGGGCCTCACACGGTAATCCGGTGCCTCTTGATTCTCTCTCTTCACCCTTTGCCACATAACATCGGGAGATATTCTGAGAAGACCCTTCTCGTGGAGAAAGGTGCTGATACTCTCAATACACTGCCGCAGAACCGCGAGGATTTCTGAACGTTCATAATAGTGTACCAGAGTAGACCCAAGATCAAAGAGTATGGTTGTTTTATTAACTTTTTTTCTGTTTTCGTCCATGTGCAATTGGTATCGGGGTGCTGTGATTCGTTATGGCACGACTCTCTGCAGAGAGAGTTTTGTCTTTATACCATTGATATTCAATTCTTTGGTAATCTCTGCTTTAACAACGCCTTCTCTTACCTCGAGGGCGAGGGTTTCGTTCTTTAGATAATCGAGATGCGCCAAAATTGCCTCTTGTAATTTTGGTTCTGTCTGATAGAACACCTTAATGCGGTCAACGAGGTTGAAGTCTGCTTCCTTTCGCAGAAGTTGAATCTTATGTATGAGTTCGCGTACGAGTCCCTCATGCTCTAATGCCCTCGATAGTTTAGTATTAATGCCGACTCCATAGTCACTCTCTGCTACTATAGCCCACCCTTCTTTTTCTACTTGCTTGATGTCAACATCTTCCTTTGCGATCTCACAGAGTGTGCCATCCAGCGTTTTCTTCAGATATCCATTTTTATTGAGTGTTTGAATTTCATCCTGTTTCAGAGATTTAATCCATTCGCCAACTTTATCGGCAGACGTGGCGAACTTGGGACCGAGTTTTTCGAAATTTGGCGTTGCGCTGATTGAATAATATTCATCGAGCACATTGGGGCCAGTAGATTTTATCGACTTGATATTGAGCTCTTCCAACACGATTGTCCAGTCATCTTCAGTCAACTGAGGACCCTCTTTCGAGAGATTGATAATCATTTCACTCAAAGGCTGGCGGATTTTTATATTCACCTTGTTTCTCGCTGCACGACCAAGTGAGACAATTGTGCGTGTTGCAGCTATTTCGTTTTCCAGGTTTTTATCGATTCGCTTTTTGTTTACCTCAGGGAAGTCGCAGAGGTGAATACTCTGCGGTGCCCCTTTGTCGATACTCATCATGAGATTCTGATACATGTGTTCAGTTAGAAAAGGCATTATTGGCGAGATGACCTTTATTGAACTCATGAGACACTCATAGAGCACGAGGTATGCAGTCTCTTTGTCTGCATCACTTTCTGATTTCCAGAATCTCCTTCGGCTTCTGCGTACATACCAATTAGAAAGATCGTCAAGGAATTTTTCAACCTCTTTGACAACAGATGCTACATCGTAGTCGTTATAATAATTATCACAATCGGCAATCAACGAATTGATTTTAGAAAGTATCCATCTGTCGAGCTTAGTGAGATTTTTATCGTCGATCTTTTTGCCTTCCGGATCGAAAGTATCAATGTTCGCGTAAGTAACAAAAAAGGAAAAGGTATGCCACAGGGTTAATAGATTCCTTTTTACGCCGGTTGCTGCGTGATAGCCAAAGTTCAGATTCTGCACAAGGGTGTGTCCGGCAAACATCCAGCGCATCACATCGGCACCAATCTTTTCCGCTGCATCATCAGACCAGATTGCATTGCCTTTGCTCTTGTGCATCTCTTCGCCATGCTCATCACGGAGTGATGCATAGCTGTGCAGAACTTTATATGGTTGTCTGTTTTCAAGGACAGTACTCATGGTTAAGATGGCATAGAACCAGTTTCTGAATTGCCCGGGAAAATTCTCAGAGACTAAGTCTGCAGGAAACCAATTACTCCAGTACGATTTATCATAGGGATAGCCGGTGTGTATTGTATGCATATCATCAGGCGGTCTGATTGTCGAATAGGGAACAATGCCTGCATCGAGCCAAGGATTTCCGACATCTGGGATTCGTGAGACCAGCTCATTGCACTTCGCACATCTGGTCTTGATCATATCAATCCATGGCCTATGGGGAGAGTTTCCGTCGAATTCCGTCCATCCCTCAGCAGCTCTTTCTTTCAACTCATCTCTCGACCCGATCACCATGAAGTGACCACACCGGCACTTCCATATGGGCAGCGCTAGTCCCCAGTAGCGTTTCTTTGAGATACACCAGTCTGCCATATTCTTGAGCCAGTCGAGTTCCCGAGCCAGGCCGAATTCTGGTATCCAGCGGTCAACCTTTTTTGCTACCTCCATGATTTCGTATCGTAGTGTATTCATACTAATGAACCATTCGTCCACCAGTCTAAAGATCAATTCATTATTACAGCGCCAACAGATCGGATAACGGTGTGTGTAGTCTCCTTCACTGTATAATATGCCACGTTTTTGCAAATCTTCAATGATTGGTTTAGTAACATCCTTGACATCCTTACCCGAGAGCCAATCAAACCCATCGATATAAATACCTAATTCATCTAAAGGAGCGATTGTTTTTAGACCGAATTCCTTACCAAGTGCAAAATCTTCTTTACCACAACCCGGAGCAATGTGAACTAATCCTGTTCCCTCGCTTTCACTCACCTCTTCCCATGGAATCACCTTATGGACAACATCTTTTTGGGATGGTGTATAGTCGAATGGCCCTTCATAGGTGAGTCCTAGCAGTTCCTTACCGGTACATTCTTTGATTATTTCATATTTCCCCTTGAGGATGTGTAAGAGATTCTTACTGAGATAATAGATTACCCCATTATTTTTTACTTTCGTATAGGTAAGACCGGGATGCACTGCAACGCCAGTATTTGAGGTGAGTGTCCACGGTGTTGTTGTCCAGACCAAGAGATATTCATTTTCCCTTCTATGAAGCTTAAGGCGTACAACAACCGCTTTATGGGTAAGTTCCTGATATCCCTCTGTGGCGATCTCCATATCACTGATTGCAGTGCCGCAGCGGGCACACCAGGGCATGACGTCAACACCTTCATAGATAAATCCACGTTCATGGCACTTTTTGAGAAAATGCCAGATAGTATAGTTATTTACATCACTCATAGTGTAGTACGAATGGCTTTTCTTTATCCAGTCTTTATCATCCATAGAGGTGTTCCAGTCACCCCAATCCATCCACATGCCGATTCTAATTGAGGATGCAGTCTGAATCATTGAATATTTGTGAACGCGTTCTTTGCACTTTTGGACGAATTTATCAATACCATATTGTTCAATATCCTTTTTGGATTTGAAACCGAGATCGCGCTCGACTTCAACTTCCACCCAGAGACCTTGGCAATCAAAGCCATTTTGATAGCGCTGTTCGAAACCCTTCATTGTTTTATACCGTTGAAAAATATCCTTATACGCCCGTCCCCAGGCATGGTGGACGCCCATTGGATTATTGGCGGTAATCGGGCCATCCTGGAAAGACCACTTTTTCTTCCCTTTATTTTTCTTCTTATATTTATCAAAGATATTCTGTTTCTCCCAGAAGTTGAGAATCTGGTGTTCTATTTTTGGAAAATCTAATTGTTTTTCAATCTCTTTAAAAATCATGGGTGTATTATAGCAGATAATTACTCTTTGTCAAGAAAGCTTCGTGAGAGCTCTGGTTTAAATAAGTATTCATCGCTCTAAAGATTTCTTTTTTTTCGAGAAATCTTTTAGTATTCTACGTAGTAGATTTTGTAATGTCTCCCGGACTTTCTAAGGTAGACTCGCATGGGAGCCGGTTTGACTATTCCACCGTATAAAATGGTTGTTTCTCCTTCATATTGTGCAAAGACTTTTAGTCCCATATTACAACTTGCAAAGACTGTCTTTTGAACATCGATCGAATCGATGTTTACCTTCATATTACTCATCCCAATGCTTATTGAGTCAAAGTCAGCAAAGAAATCATTAATGCTCTTTTTTAATTCTTCAAGGCTAACGAAATTCTTATCACGGTACGATTCATCTATGTAAGAGAATGTTGTTATTCTGTCTTCTTTTTCTACGGCATTTTTCAATGCATCAATGTCGTTCTTGACGTGCTCTTCCTCTGGAGGAGGCAAAAGTGTGATAACTATTACACATACAATAACAGTCAGTACGATTAAAATGATTCTTTTCTTCATGCAGCAAGAATTAATAGAGTGCCTAAAACGAAAAAGAGGAGTGCCGTGAAGAATTTTATCGCGGGAATTTTTGTCGTTAATGATTGTGCGATGTCCTGAGTGGAGAAGAGTGTTGCCACAATTGCAATGGCAATCAAGGGAAGAACGAACATGATATTATAGAGAAAGAGGGCGAGAAGCGGTTTGAGTGCAATTCCTGCTTTTGAAACCATGAAGGTAATGGTTGGTAAATAGACCTGACCTGTACAACCAAATTCCAGGATAGAGACTAAGAAACCGGCGAGCAGAGAACCAAATATTATTCCACCTACCGCGCTCTTCTCCTTAATGTTTTTATGTATACGTTGCTTTATGCCGAGTGGGAGCTGTAAGAGCATCTTGTCAAGGTCGCCACGTCTCGCGATGAAGTAGTCACGCAGGCTTAATATTCCTAATACGAATGCTACAATACCAAAACCTATGAATATGATTGTGGCGATAGCATCAAATCCTGATAGATATTTGAGTACTTTAAAAGCGCCAAAACCGATAGCGAAATACGTCACGAATACTGCAAGGATGAAGAAAATTGCCATCAAGATAATATCCCTGCGTAGTCTGCCGATGAAAAGGAGATAGCTGACGAAGAAGATTAAGGTGGCGAATGCACACGGGTTCACACCATCCAATAGCCCAGCACCCATTACCCCAAAGATAGAGAATTTTGAGAATCGCGCAAAAATGCTTTGCTCAGCAGTCACGAGATTTAATGTTTCAAATTGTGGACTCCCCGTTGCGTACTTCTTTAAGAGTGGATCAATGTTTTTTAGGCTAATATCATCTTTTATGAGGTAATCCTCGCCAACGATGATTGCAGGGATTATTAATCTCTCCTTTTCCGGGATTTTATTCCTGACTGCGAGTCCTTCGAAAAAGATTTTGTTTGTGTCATCAATTATGTCAAATCTATATACCATTACACCGCTGTAATACCTTTCCAGATGTGAGAGCAGGATTTCAGTACGATTACATTCCTTACAACCTGTTTGATAAAAGTAGTATATATTTATCGCACCGATTTCACTTCTAGTCGTGTCAATAACAGGTCTGACAGTATCTTTCTGTGAAGGCCCGAGTGATGTCGAGAGGCTCCTGAGTGTGCCCTCCAGTTTCTCCTGTGCTTCTTCTGGTCCATAAAAGACTGAATCGGCAACAAAGATGATAGGAAGATCTTCGCCCCTCTCCTCTACATCCTTCTCCATCTTCTCAAGGAGGCTGTAATTTTCTAAAAAGTTAATATCATATTTTTTAAGTGTAAACTGGTATTTTTGTCGCAGCCTCGGTATTTCAGCGAGGAGAATGTCCATACAATGTCCGCAATCAGGTGTGTAAAAGAGATGGACAACAACACTGTGCGGTTGAGCAAAGAGGACTAGTGTGAGGATGTTCAGGAGCATTATGCTCGTTGATTTTTTGAGCTCTTCATTTTAGCATTAGATGTTGTTTCGGATCTACTATTGACATTTTGGATGTACTTTGTGCTGTATCTATCGCTATGATATTTCGATAACATTTAGGCATAATGTTCAGAAGCGCCACATTTTGTAACTTTGCTATGATGGGTCGTGCAGGATTCGAACCTGCGGCCACCGGATTAAAAATCCGATGCTCTACCACCTGAGCTAACGACCCTTGGTATATTATAGTGACAATTTCTACTGTGTCAACAACGCTTAGATATTCACGGGAGTTCATGTACATTATTAAGGTGGATAGTAATCTGTTGACGTCCTTCGTTCGGCGGTTTCGAAAAGCGAATCGTGCTTCGTTTGTGGTTTCGTTTAAAGAAGCCGACGAAACCGAATCGCTTTTCCCAAACGACTAACCTTAAACGACGGAATCTTAGTCATCTTCCAGGCCTAATCGTGAGTAGTACTTTTTGTAAAATGTGCGGTATACGCCGGTCTGGGTGTTTTTAACCCATTGTTTGTTCTTTAGATACCACTTTATTGTCTTCTTGATACCTTTGGTAAAAGTTGTAGTAGGACGCCAACCGACGTGCCGTCTTATTTTATCTATTGACAGTGAATAGCGACGGTCATGACCAGGACGGTCGTGTATAAAAGTGATTAAGGATTCACGGCTACCTAAAGCTTTCACTATCTTTTTTATCACATATATATTGATCAATTCCCTTTTACCAGCAATATTGTAGATCTCACCTACGATACCTTTATGAAAGAGCATGTCGATTGCCTCGCAGTTATCCATGACATAGAGCCAATCCCTGATCTGATTGCCATCGCCATACACAGGGATTCTCTTGTTATTGAGGGCATTAAAGATCGTGAGGGGTATGAGTTTTTCGGGGAACTGATAAGGGCCATAGTTGTTTGAGGACCGGGTTATGAGAATGGGAAGATTGTAGGTCCTGTAATAGGCAATTACCAGCTCATCTGCAGCAGCCTTACTTGCGGCATAGGGGCTCGAAGGATTAAGCGGGTTGGTTTCTTTGAAACTGCCGCGAGGGATTGAACCATACACCTCATCGGTCGAGATCTGCAGAAACTTCTCAACACGAAATGCAAGAGAAAGATTCAGCAAGACACCGACTCCCATGAAATTTGTCTTGATAAATCGGGAGGGTGCGACAATACTGCGGTCGACATGAGTTTCAGCGGCAAAATTGATTACCCTATGCGGGCGGAATTTCTTGAAGATTTTTTTCATAACAGACGCATTGCTGACGTCTGCCTTTACAAAACGGTAATTTTTCTCTTTCTCGAGACCTCTTAAATTTTCCAGATTGCCGGCATAGGTGAGTTTGTCGACATTCAAGATTTTGTAGTAGGGGTGCCGTTCAATAAAATACCTGATAAAATTTGATCCAATAAAGCCACAGCCACCAGTGATGAGTACGTTCACCTTAAGACAAAGATGGAGATATATATAACCTGAGAAACACCAGCTTGTGAAATTTAGCCATCCCTACGCGACCAGTCATACGGTATGTCAGAGATATTAGGTGATTTTCGATACTCGTCAGGATTTATGTAATTGTAGCATTCTGTAACAATATTTGCAATCATAGTCTCTTCCTCACCGATGCACTTAAAACCATGCCATATGAGTCTTGGAATATGAATTAGTAGGTGATTGTGATCACCAGCAAAGAATTCGTTTATCACACCTTTTGAAGAGTTATCTTCGCGGTCGTCAAACAATACAATTTTTGCCATTCCCTTTACAACAGGCATATTTTCATCTTGTAATTTGTGATAATGCCTGGCCTTAATCACGCCTGGATATGCAGTTGTTATGTATGCCTGACCAAATTTTGAAAATCCTTTATCATCTGTTCTGAGGAGCTCCATTAATCTGCCCCGTTCATCAGGGATTAGGCGTAGGTTTTTTATAGAAACACCTTCAATCAATCTCTTTGTGTTTATCTCTCTTTTTTGACCACTCATTCTCTACGTCTTCAGTGTATATTTCTGAGCATTTACTTTGCGATTTCAACATAGCTCTGGTCACCAAGAATAAATCTGTGCGTTCTTGGCGAATGAGTAGCATTTATTACTGCGTTTTTCCCGACTATCGAGCGATCAATCCTTATCTCGACATTTCTAATCTGGGCACCCTCCATTATGACACTACATTCAATTTCGGAATTTTCAATTACCACATTATCGCCGATAGAAGAAAAAGGTCCAATATATGAATGGATTACCTTTGTATTTTTGCCGATAATCACCGGTCCTCTTATGGTCGTCTTTTCTATAACTGACCCCTCTTCCGTGCTGACGCGTCCATTGATTGTCGAGTCAATATAGGTACCTTTGTCGAGTGGTTCGATATCTTCCAGAACGAGGAGATTCGCCTCGATAATATCCTCTGGTTTACCAGTATCCTTCCACCATCCCTTCACCATGTGGGACTCTACCTTGAAATGGCTATCCAGAAGCCACTGAATTGCATCGGTTATCTCCAGCTCGTCTCGCCAGGACGGTTCTATATGTTCAATTGCATGAAAGATTTCCTGGTCAAAGAGATATACACCGACTAGGGCAAGATTCGAAGGAGGCTCTTTTGGTTTTTCAATCAATTTTTGGACAGTTCCATTATCGTCAATTACTGCGACCCCAAAATTCTGGGGGTTTGAGACCTCGGTGAGCAGTATCAAGGCATTAGGCTTGTTACGGTGAAACTGTTGAACAAAATCATCGACTCCGTGTTTCAATATATTGTCCCCCAAATACACAATGAAAGGTTCACCACCCAAGAAACCCTTTGATATCTTTATTGCATGAGCGAGACCTAATGGTGCCTCCTGAGGAATATACGTAATATTTATGTTCCAATGTTCTCCTGTGCCAATCATATGCTGCACCTCTTTGGCAGTTTCACCAACGACGACACCGAGTTCTTTGATGCCCGCCCTTACCAGTGCTTCGATACCATAAAAGATTATCGGTTTGTTGGCAATAGGAATGAGTTGCTTAGCACTGGTGTGTGTGAGGGGTCTTAATCGTGTGCCAAATCCACCAGCGAGTATTAATCCTTTCATTGTGTGATTGAATTATATAAATAGTGTAAGAGAAGTCAAGAAATTCCTTGTTCTACGTTTGGGCGAGAGATTTGACGAATTCAGCTAGGGCATCTTCCCAACTGCGCATCGTTCTATTAAAGAGGAATTCAAAGTTTCTTGAGTCGAGTGGAGAATATCTGGGACGAGGTGCTGATAACTGGAGCTCTTCGGTCTTTATGGGGTTGATTTCGGTCTTGAATTTCATCAGCTCTTTTGCCTTTAAGGCAAAATCGAGCCAAGACCCAACACCTTTATTCACAATGTGAAAGGTACCGTAGTTTTCTGATTTGATTAACAAGAAGATTACCTCAGCCAGATCAACCGCATAGGTAAATGAGGCGAATTGATCACAGATGACACTTATGGAAGCCGGTTTATTCACTGAGGCAAGGAATTTGGGTATGTAGGTCTTTGAATTCTTGCCAAATAACCAGGAGGCTCTTACAATAAAACAGTGGTCACATATGTCTTTCACATATTTCTCGCCAAGGAGTTTTGTCCTACCATATTCATTGATCGGATGAGGTTGACTGTATTCTTGGCAGGGTTCTTCACTTGCACCATCAAAGACAAAATTGGTGCTCATGTATACCATCTTAGCCTCTATTTTTTTCGCAATGGTTGCCAGACCCAATGTCCCCAGGGTATTGACCCGAAATGCATGTTCTTTGTTTTCTTCACATGCATCGACATTGCTGATTGCTGCGAAATGGAGGATGACATCGGGGCGATAGTTTAACAACGTTTCATTTGTTCTTTTGAAATCGGCGATATCAAGCTGGTTAATATCAGTGGCAAGAAGATTGATATGCTCTGCGCGCAGTACATTCTGCATTGCAGTGCCAAGCGTGCCATGAGCACCACTGATAAAGACCTTCATTGAGTGATTATAATCCCTGATATCCCCTTGTCAATGAGAAGCTGACGCGGCGCTGCTTCTGTCTCTGCAATCGCGTTCTTGACTATTTGCTATTTTTGGCGATAATTACCTGTTTGTTGCTGTTGAGAAAACAGGTAACTAAAGATATGATAATTGCACAAGGAGGTAAATCGTATGGCAGATAAAATGACTGATAAGAAGGCAGACCTTGCTGGCCCGGGTATTGGTGATTATAACGAATTAGAGAAAATCCTACCGAATGACTATTCCCCTATTCTCGACCATAGGGAAACGATGAAGGCACTCTTTGCAGTCAAAAATTATATTGAGGAGAACCTGTGTAAGGAGCTTAATCTGATGATGGTGCAGGTTCCGCTTATCGTTGATGTCAAGAGCGGCGTGAATGACATGTTGGACCGCGATGGCTCACGTACGCCGATTCAATTCCACATCTCAAATGACTATGACAAACACCCGATCGATGCCCAGGTCGTGCAGGCTGCGACCAAGTGGAAGCGTGTGGCACTGAAACAATATGGAATGAAGATTGGAGAGGGTATTTGCACAGATATGCGTGCGGTACGCAAGGATTACTTCTTAGACCATGACCACAGCTGTTACGTAGACCAATGGGACTGGGAACAGGTGATAACTGAAGAGCACCGCAACCTTGATTATCTAAAACAGGTCGTCAGGAAGATTTGGAAGGTACTTAAGGGCGCTGAGGACTTTGTCCAAGATATGTATCCGAAATTGAAGACAGGGAAATATCCCAGTTTGCCTGATGAACTTACCTTTCTTCATGCAGAAGAAATTCTTGATAGATATCCCGATTTGCCTCGTAAGCAGCGAGAGACCATGATCGTACAGGAGTATCCCGCAATTTTCATCTTGGGAGTGGGCTGGCCACTCAAGGACGGTTATCCCCATGAAATGCGCGCTGCAGACTATGATGATTGGATCACTGAGACTGTTTCTGAGGACGGTAAACCAACGCATGGTCTTAATGGTGATATTCTCGTCTGGAATCCGGTGACAAAACGCCGTCACGAGCTTACGTCAATGGGTATCCGTGTTAATGCCGAAACGCTCAAAAAACAGCTGGAGATGAGTGGGCAGCTTGACTTGCTTGAGACCCCATACCACCAGGGGATCATAAAGAATGAACTTCCGCTTACGATCGGCGGCGGCATTGGTCAGTCTCGTACCTACATGATGCTTCTTAAGAAGGCGCATCTTGGCGAGGTGAGTGTTACCGTATGGCCCCAGATACTCAAGGACATGTGTGCAAAGCGAGACATTCACGTCCTTGAGTAAATCACTGAGCACTGCGTGCTGTGCCTTGTGAGCAATTTGAACGTCGTGTCTGTCCGGTCCTGAGCGAGGAATCATTCTGATAGAATAAGATTGGACGATCACGACGCTGAGTGAGAGAGCAGTACAGTGTTGTTCTTCGATTTATCATTTTGTCAATTGACAAAATGATACCAAACCTACAGGCAGTCCATAATGAGGGTATTACTCTTCATTACTGTGTGAGCTTATACCCTATCTTTCTCAGGAATCCATAGCGTGCCTTACGTGCATTTTCGTCTTCAATGCCTTTTGAGGCAAAACCATCGATCACGCCGATGACACCTTTGCCCTGTTCATCTCCAACAAACAAGATCTCAATGGGATTTGCTGTGGCGCACAATATTCTGACAACCTCAGGGCAAGCCTTTATTCTATCCAAGACATTGATCGGGAATGCATTCTTCATAAATATGATAAAGAAGTGGCCTGCGCCTATCTCGTAAGCGTAATTTTTTGCGAGGTCAGTTAGTTCAGGATCATTCCCCTCATACCTGACGAGACACTCTTGTGAGGCTTCACAAAATGCAACGCCAAATTTAATATTCGAATGAGCATTTGTTAAGGCTTCATATAGATCTTCTGCTGATTTGATAAAATGAGTGTAACCGCATATCACATTCACTCCATCAGCAGGTTTGATTTTTATTTTTTTAATTTCCATGCAACCTCCCTTGAAAAATTCGGTGTTCGTTTGTCGGTTTCGAGAGACGATTTGCTCCCTCTGTGGAAAGGTGAATATACCGAAAGACAGTACGAAATTCCGCTCTGGCGAGAATACTCGCCGTGCGGATCCGCATCACTTTTCGCAACCGAAAAACGACACACTATACTCTAATAACCTATTTCCTTTAGAAACTTCTTATCTCTTCTCCACTTCTCTTTTACCTTCACCCACAATTCTAGGTAGACCTGCCGACCTAAGAAATCCTCTATCTCTTTACGAGCTTCTGCGCCAATCTTTTTTAATGCCTCACCATTCTTGCCAATGAGAATGCCCTTTTGTGATTTTCTCTCTACATAGATGAGGGCTCGAATATAGTCTTTCCCCTTTTCCCTTTCCTTGAATTCTTCTATCACCACACATGTCGCGTAGGGAATCTCTTTCTTGAAAAACGTAAATACCCTTTCCCTGATGAGTTCGGCTGCAAAAAATCGTTCTGGACTGTCAGAGAGGTCTTCTTCAGGATAGAGAAAAGGACCTTCGGGAAGATACTTAAAGATTGTTTTTTTAAGCTCGTCAACACCCTCGCCATGCAGGGCAGAGACCGGAACGACCTCTTGAACATCAAGATTTTTGATTGTATCAATAATCGGTAATAACTGAGATTTTGGTACGAGGTCAATTTTATTAATTACACAGAATACTGGACTTTTGCTGAACGATCTGATAAACCCAAGCTGTACGTCTTCTGATTTGAACCATGGATCAACGAGGCACACTATTACATCCGCATCTCTCACTGCGCTTTTGATCTGATCGACCATCAATTTCTGAAGTTCATAGGTTGGCTTTAATAAACCAGGTGTGTCAAGAAAATAACATTGGCAATCACCTTCTGTAACAATCCCGAGCAGGCGCTTTCTTGTGGTTTGGGGTTTGGAGCTGATGATGGCGAGTTTCCTTCTGAGGAGACGATTGAGTAACGTTGACTTGCCAACATTTGGTTTGCCGATGATTGAGACGTAACCCGATTTCATAGCAAGAAGGGGGTGCTCAGCACCCCCTTTTCAATTGTGTGATTCTTGTTCTATTCCTGTTCAGGCTTCTTCTCCTTCTTCTTTTTTGGCTGTGTCGGTTTTTCCACCTCTGTCTTTTCTTCCGCAGGTTTTTCCTCTACTTTTGGTTCCTCAAATGTTTCCTCCTTCATTTCAAGGAGGTTCTTGTCATCCTTTTTATTCACCAAGACGGTAAAGATGAGCGTATTACCTGCCCAGAATATAGCGCCTCCGAGAGACAGAACAAAGAGGACAATCAGATAGTAGATAATTCCTAAGACAAATGAACTAATCGCGCCAGCCCAACTCTCGACCGTAGGGAGATATTCGGGCGGGAGCAGGAGATTCGGCATACCAATCCATTCGACGAATCCGATAAGGAGATTATGCCATGCATCTGGACATATCGGAGGTAATGTTATCTTCACATAATAGGCTGCATTCCCTAAGAGATTATCCAATTTTGCTGCAGGGACAATAATTCCTATCACATCCTGTGCTAAAAATATGGCCTTTGCTGAGAAGTATCCCAATATACCAATCCCCGCACAGACAACCAAGGCAAGCAGAAACTCGTAGATAATCAATCGCCATGATTGATCATTTATGACTGAGAACGATTCGAAGAGCGTATCAAAGGTATCATTACCAGTTTCACCAACGATTGATGGTCCTATGATCAGGCAGACTACTGTGACGATCACCAGATAGAGAATAAACAAGGCAACAATAAAGGCTGGTATCGCCATGAGTGCGAGGAATAGTGGACCAAGATAGGGTATCCACGTAATGAGAGCGAGAATCAATCCCATGACAATCAGTGCGATAATGAAGAGGATCAGGACAAATGGGGCGAGAATAGACGATCTGCCACTCTTTAATGCAAATTTGATTGCCTCTTTTATTTCATAGAATTCGTCACCTTTGAGCTGTTCATATGTTACCTTGGAAACCGCAACGCCTGTAAGGAGTAAGACGCAGATTTCCCACAAAACACCGATCACCCATATGACCCAGCTGTACCATGGCGCACCATCCGGATACATTGGGACGATACGGAATACCTCCCAGACTTCGCCAATCTCCCAACCGGCGGTGATTAAGGCGAGATATGATACTATCGCATAACCAATAAAGGCTATGAGCATGCCAAGAAAGGTCACCCACATCTTCTTGGCGCTAAAGCCAAGTCTACCGGCTCTGAATACATCTTTATAGTTGAAATGTAAATTAGTCACTGCGCCTCCTTTTGTACCCGCTATTATATTCAGTACAGCCTTGTTGTCAATAGGTTTTATCATGAAGCGTTGACTTTTTGCCTATTCTTTATATAATTTTCTAGGAGGAAAGATGAATATAGGTTGGCAAGAGATATTACTTATACTACTCATTGCTCTCTTACTATTTGGGGCAAAAAAGATTCCTGACCTCGCAAAGAGCCTGGGTAAGGGTATCAGAGAATTCAAGAAGGGCCTTAGTGAAATTGAGAGTCCCGAAGAAGAGAAGAAAGATAAAACGCCTGATGCTGAAACAAAAGGGAAGTAACCCTTTCTGTTAAAAATTCGGTGCAATACTTATCTTTTAGTGTTTAGCTCAATAAACCAAATAACAATGAGCACACAGGAGAGGTGTCCGAGTGGCCTAAGGAGCACGATTGGAAATCGTGTATCCGCCGAAAGGTGGATCGTGGGTTCAAATCCCACCCTCTCCGCTCAAGAAAGAAGAGGCGTTCAATTAAAGAGAAAGGAGTGTTATGTATTATAATGGTGCCAAGACGTTTCTTATATCTTTTTTTGTCTCTCTGATTACATCGGTCATTGTATGCGTCGTTTTTTTCTATGTGTTACCATTGACAAAATCTGCTGATACGATAGTGCCTGATCTCCTTGGGTCAACTACTGAACAGGCACGAGCCATTACAGAGTCACGCGGTCTATTGCTCGTTGTGGGTGGTGAAGAAGAGAATGAGAATTTTGCGGAGAATCTCATCTGTCGACAGACACCGCTCCCTGGTTCTGCGGTGAGGACCAAATCAGACATCACGGTCTTCTTATCAAAGGGCTCCCATCACATAGTCTTGCCTGATTTTACAGGGCAGGGTTTGAGCGAGGCAACGGTCAAGCTGTCTGAGTTGGGACTAAAAGCTGGTGAAGTGAAGAGTGAGGAAAACGCCAAGATCGATAAAGATAAAATCATTACCACGATTCCAGAGCCTGGTGCGCGGGTCGAGAGAGGTGAGACCATTACTGTTGTGCTCAGTCGAGGTCCGGAGAATCTCAAGGTACCGAGATTGATCGGTAAGGCTCTCTCAAGTGCAAAACGAATCATCGAGGACAATGGTTTTGTCGTCGGCAATGTTTCATGGGAAGTCAGCACGGAGTTTAACGTTGGAATAATAATGCGGCAGAATCCATCGGCTGGGAAGATGGTGGCAAAAGGGAGCGCAATCGATCTTGTTGTTGCTACTGTACTTGAATGAAAAGGATTTATCTCTACATAATTACCATTATAGCGTTTTTTGTAGCAGGTGTCATTATAGCTAATTTGATCATCATGCCCACCATAGTCCAGATGGGCAAGGAGATTGTAGTTCCTAATGTCTGCAATGTACCTCTCGAGACTGCTATTCAAGAGCTGAAAAAAGAGAACCTTGAGGGTGTTGTCATTGAGAGAAGATATGACCAGATTATTGAGGAAGGGAAGGTGATCATTCAGAGTCCCCTCCCTGATGCGAGCGTCAAGGCAGGGCGAATTATCAATCTCACCGTGAGCTTAGGTCCACAGACCGTAACGGTGCCATATCTTGACGGTATCGATGTCGAAAAAGGGAAGCTCATAATAAAGAGACTTGGTCTGACAATTGGAACCATCGACTCCCTCTTCTCTGATTCGATAGCACAGAATAAGATAATTAATACAGTCCCAGAACCTGGGGTCGCATTGAAAAAGGGGGATGCTATCTCTTTAGTAGTGAGTAAAGGAATAAAAATGAAGATGCCTAACGTGACAGGAAAGAATGTAAGTGAAGCGCAGACCATTTTAAAAAGAATGGGTTTGGTAGCTGGTGAGGTGACAGAGATCGAGGGTAGTGGGGCCAAGGGGAGTGTCGTTGTTCAGAATCCCAAACCAGGTCAGGAAGTGAGCCCTGGCGACACTATTCGTTTAATGGTAATTAAGTGAAGGTTGCTCCTTCAGTCATTGCGGCGGACTTCTCCAAATTTCAAGAAGAGATAAAAAGAGCAGAAGAGGCAGGTGCTGACCTGCTCCATTTGGATATCATGGATGGGGTGTTTGTACCAAATATCACCTTTGGGCCCATGATTGTTGAGGCAATAGATATGATAACCGACATGGAACTCGACGCTCACCTCATGATAGTACGACCGGAAAACTATCTTACACGATTTATTGACGCTGGCGCAGATTGGATATCGTTCCATGCCGAGGCATCTGAGAAGATCGATGACTGTCTTAAGATTATTAGAGAGCGGGGCAAGAAGGTAGGACTTGCCATCTCACCCCCTACTCCGTTCACGAAGGTGAAACAATATCTGGAGAGGCTCGATTTTCTCCTCCTTATGACGGTAAATCCGGGCTTTTATGGGCAAGAATTTATCAGCGATGTCTTAAGAAAGATTGAAGAGGCCAAAGAATGGATTATGCAGCACAAGGTAGACTGCTTGATTCAGGTTGACGGAGGAATAAACTGCGCAAATGCTCCAGTAGTCTGTGAGGCGGGTGTTGATATCGTTGTGGCTGGTGCAAGTGTTTTTAAGAGCGATGATTACAGAATGGCAATAGAAGAATTGAGATGCTCGAAGGTCTAATCGATAGATTCCAAAAAGTTAGAAGAAAGGTGTTAGGCTATGGCCGCATCACTCCGAACGAACTGGATAGTATACTCAAGGATATCAGAATTACGCTTCTCGAGGCAGATGTCGATTATAAAGTCGTTAAACGTTTCATCACTGATTTAAGAAACAAATGTGAGCGGCTCGAATTATCACGAAGTCTTAAGCCAGGAGACCTTGTAATCAAAGCTGTATATGAAGAGCTTGTGCTCCTCTTGGGCAAGACACCGCAGCGTATTGCCTTTAGAGATGATGGTCCATCGATAATAAGTTTAATCGGTCTTCACGGTGTTGGGAAAACAACGACTGCAGTCAAGCTTGCCCTCTTGTATAAGGGAAAAAAACCGTTGCTTGTTCCGGCTGATGTGAAAAGACCTGCTGCAGTCCAACAGTTAGAACTCCTTGCAGAGAGCGTGCACATTAGCGTATGCCCACTTCAAGAGAATAGTACTATCTCCACGGTGAAAAAGGCAAAGGACCTTGCGCGTTCTCAAAATCATAATCTCCTCATCATCGACACAGCCGGTCGGTTACATATCGATGAGGTTCTTGTTCAGGAACTCATCGATGTTAACGACACGATTAATCCTGATTATCGATTACTTGTTGCTGATGGAATGAGCGGACAGGATGCAGTAAATCAGGCAGCACTTTTTAAAGAGAAGGTAGGTCTCGAAGGTGCTATCCTCACCAAGATGGACGGCGATGCACGTGGTGGTGCAGCTTTGTCAATAACGCATGCTGCCGCAGTTCCAATATTCTATATTGGTACGGGTGAGGATTTAAGAGGTCTCGAGGAATTTTATCCTGACCGTATGGCACAGCGCATAATGGGCATGGGTGATATATTGAGTCTCGTCGATAGGGTGAAGGTCGTTGAGCATGAGATTGACCAGAAGAGACTTCACAAGAAGGTAGTAAAGGGCGAATTGAATTTTGCAGATTTTCTTGAACAGATGAAGGCAATCAAGAAATTGGGGCCCATATCGAAACTCGCAGCAATGATTCCAGGTATAAAAGAGAGTGATGTTAATGAGGCCGAGATGAAGAAGCTAGAGGCAATCATCAATTCGATGACAAGGAAGGAGAGAACCAATCCGGATATCATTGACGGTTCTCGAAAGAGGAGAATCGCGGCAGGGAGTGGGACCACGGTGCGAGACGTAAATCAACTGTTGAAACAATTTTACTATGCACGTGATTTGTTGAAGAGGATGGGTAAAGGAACATTATCTGGGAAAATGCCGTTTAAGATATAAGTAACACATTTACGCAGAGCACATTCTGTTTCCGAGATTTTTAGAAAATCTTGATACGCGTTCTTAATTAACGTAAAAAATGAGGTATTGAACATAGAAAAGGGGGAACACTGTTCCCCCTTATTAGGACATTTTTCTTTCTTTGGACTACTCTACAATTTCTCCACTCGAATTGACATTTGATGCGTTCAGCTGCTACTGTCCAATATTATACGGAAACAACCAGCCGTTGAAGTCGTATTCTCCCTCTGAGGTAAACAGTGTCGAGTGCGACAGTAGATCAAAGATGGCAAAGCGTGGGACAGCTATGAGCTGAGCATTCCACGTTCCCTGATAGACACCAGTACCTTCGTTGGTAAACTTGAGACGTACATAGTAGGGCCAGGCGAAAATAAACGTATGGAGAAAGGCATCTCCATATATAACATTGGTATACAATGTTAAGGTTATTTGTTCACCCGGTTCAAAGGTCACGAGACTATCGATACGGTAGAATGTGTTGAGTGGGTCTGTTATAACAAGGTTAACATTCTGTGACGAATTGATACGGAGACTATCAATACGCACGGTGTTCACTGAATCCGACACACCATAGGCAAGTGAGATGGTATGGAGCTGCCAGCCCCGATTTTCATCGGAAGGACTTCCCGTTCTGAAGAATGTTGCGCGTAGCTGGGCTGTTTCTGATAGGAACTTTGTCCAGAGTACCCACGGTAGGGTATCCCATTGTGCGAGAGAGTAGAAGTAGCCATTATTACCTCTCTGCCATGACACCCAAGCCGAATCACCGACGACATCAATCTCAATGATTGGTTCACTGTGTGTCTGGGGTCCACGCCACCAGACGATCGATGTATCTCGGCCAATGAGGTACGCGCCAGATGTTGAATCTACCTCGGTATTGCTGTTAAACCAGACAGTATCTGACATGATCAGTGATTCGATCGCCTCTTCGTCACGCTCTATATCACTCTTACCACAATAGACAAACACCATTACCATTGCTAAGGTCCATACTCCAATGAACGCTTTTTTCATTATTACCTCCCTTAGAGACTTAAGTATATTATACAGCTTAATATGAAATTGTCAACCCTTTATTTCAGCCCTTGACAGTTTTCCATTTATCATTATAATGATGAGCAATGAAAAGAATGACTCGAAATGCTACGGGAAGGAGCAAAGGGATGATGCTGCTCTTTTTTGGGGACATTCCTTTGGGTCTTTCTGTTCACCTAGGGGTGAAGCCCATATGAGTATTTGACTATTTCGTGCAAGGCGCCGTGGGCTTCAACCCACGGCGTTTTTGTTTTAAAGAGAGATTACGGCGATGTTATTATTTGAGTAATTTTGAAAACATCATTGTCGTCAAATGCGCCTAAGGCGCGCAAAGGAGGTATATGGAACACGCAGTCAAATGTGTTGGTTTGAAAAAGACGTTTGCGAAGAGAAAAGAGGTGACTGCACTCGACCGGATAACATTCTCGATTGAGAAGCACGAAATCTTTGGCATTGTTGGACCGAATGGCTCAGGCAAGAGTACACTCATACGAATACTGTCTACACTGCTCATCCCCGATGAAGGTTCTGCATATATATTTGGATATGATGTCGTGCGCGACTATGCAAAGATCCGCCCGCTCATCAACCGGGTGAGTGTTGATGCTGCATTCTTTAAGGGGATCTCTGCATGGGAGAATCTGCGCTATGCAGCACGATTATATGGATTGGGCAGCAGCGAGGCAAAAGAGAGGGTGCTTGCGATCTTGCGTCGGCTTGGCTTCAGTGAGAAGCGATTCCACGAACCATTGGAAGATCTCTCGCGCGGCATGCAACAGAAGGTTGCGATTGCACGAGCATTTTTCACCTCTCCGATGCTGTTACTTCTCGACGAGCCGACGACCGGTTTAGATCCTCGTTCAAAGCTGGAAGTGCAGAAGTATATTCGCACATCTATGGCGCACAATGGCTTGACCATTCTGCTCACAACCCACGATATGCGCGAGGCTGAAATGCTCTGTGACCGCGTAGCAATAATCATCGATGGCAGATTTGCTGCGGCTGGAAGACCTCGAGAGCTCTTGCATCAGTATAATAAGTCCAATCTGGAAGATGTGTTTCTTGAGGTTACGGGGCAGGCATGGCTGGAGGTAGAAGATGAATCTTAAGGCACATGGTTACGGCTCGATTGCCTTTGTTGAGAGGAATTTTGCACTCATCAAACGCTACTTCGGATGGGAGCTTGTTTTCTTATCCTACAACATTGTCAATGCACTTGCAATTGGTCTCATTGGCGTGCACATGGGAAAGGAGATGGTATTATACCTTATCATCGGTGCATTGGTCTGGGGATTTCTCTCGATTCTCTTCCATGAAATTTCAGAATCCATAGCATGGGAGCGCTGGGAAGGAACCATCGAGTACACATTTATGGCACCGATTAGTCGTTTTGTCCATCTCATTGGCAACTGTCTTCATGCTGTGACCTATGGCGTGATACGAAGTACTTTGATTCTCGTGATCGTCGTTTTCTTCTTTAATATCTCGATCAAAGGTGCAAATCTGCTTGGACTTGTAATCATTCTTCTCGTATCAGGGTTGTCCTTTGTCGGGCTCGGGCTTGTGGCAGCAATTCTTCCACTCCTCTCTACCGAAAAGGGCGTCTATGCTACACATATATTTGAGGCGGTACTCTTATTGATCTCGGGTGTCTACTACGAAATCGATGTTCTCCCAACCTGGATAAGACCATTGAGTTATATTTCTCCTGCGACTTATACGCTCAGAGCAATGCGTGCGGCATTGCTTGAAGGAGCTGCGATGAAGCAGCTATTACCGACAATTCTCTTGCTTGTGGCTGTTGGAATTGTTTTGATCCCTCTCGGTATGCTCATCTTCAGAGAGGCAGAATTGTATGCTAAAAAAACTGGCAAATTAAAGCGATCAGGATAATGTAGTCGTTGACCGCGTCACGGATGTGACTACAAAGATGATATGTAATGACAGTAATTAATTCCCGAATGAGGTAGTATGGGACCGTTTCATACACCGTGGTTAACCTTCTTCGCGTGGGTCGTGGCGCTTGTCTGTATCATCTGAGCGCTATGGCTATTACACCCAAAAGAGGACGTTGATGAACGAGGCTGTCATGTATGCTTTCATTATTACTGCCTACCTTGCGCTACTCCTCTTGATTGGATTCATTACTGGTCGCCGAACAAAAAGTGTAGAGGACTTCTACATCGGTGGTGGGCGTATTAGTCTTGGGTCACTGCACTATCTTTTGGTGCAGCCTACTTTAGCTCGGTTGGATTTTGGATGGGGTCAGGCCTCATACTGTAATGTGAGGCCTGACCCCACTAGCCTTGACTTCTCAACGATGCTTGTTATTATTATCACATGAGCCACAAGGCAAGGATTGAGATTGCACAGAGACTGAAGAAGAAGATTCTCCGGAGATACAAAAACCACGTTCTGGGAATAGCCATTTATGGTTCAGTGGCAAAGGATGAAGACCGCAGATATTCGGATTTGGAGATGTACGTCGTTACGAGGCGAAAGCTGGGGGTACGTGAGCAGCGGTACGTGTATAGAGGTATGCCGGTTGAGATTTCTTATATCCCAGAAAAGGAGATGCTGCAGAGGGCACGTCGGATCACTCTAGATTGGTCTCTGGCGACGGACTTCTACCGCAGTTATCTTATTCTCTATGAAAGAGACGCTTGGTTCACGAAATTACAGAGAGCTGTTCTGTCACAGAACCCAGAGGATTTTAAGGCGTCCATTAAAGAATCGCTCGTATGGCTCAATGAATTGATGGGTAAGATTAAGAACGCATATTTTCATAATGATCACCTTCTATTTTTGTGGCTGACGTCATTTTTGGGATGGGAATCAATCTTGTGCTTGGGCCTCATCAATCAGCGATACTATAAGAGTGAACGATATTTCTTTGAAACAGTCTTTACATTCCCTCTCTTGCCCAAAAATTATCGATGCCTTCTTGAGATTGTATTCCATATTTCTACAACAGAGAGAAAAGAGATTTATCGAGCCGCCCGGAGACTCTTTAATGAGATCCATAGACTCGCACGTCGGCAGGGCATTACGCCAGAGCAGAGTAGATTGAAGGTATAAGTTGTATCTTGACATCGACTTATTTTTCAATATACTTTAACTCTATGATGCCTTTTATTATTTTGGTATTGCTCACCCAGAGAGACATATTCTTGCTGCCCAATGATGCCGTTGAGGTGAAGATCTGGCGCCAAGAAGATGTGAGCGGTTGGTATTATGTCGATGCCGACACCAACCTCAATATTCCGCTCCTCGGTAAATTTCCCGTAAGCAATGTGGTGATTGATTCTCTCGATAGGTTGCTGATCAATAGATTTCGGAATTATTACGGTGATGTGCTCCTTAATGTGAACTTCTACTACCGAATCAATATATTTGGAGAAGTCAAGTCACCTGGTTTCTATTATGTGAGACGAGAAGACAATTTAGCCAATCTATTAGCTCAGGCTGGTGGACCTACTGAACGGGGCTCACTTGGAGGAATCCGTATCCTTAATTTAGGCATGGCCAGGACCGTAAATTTCGAGACAATCTTAAAGAGCGGAGACAATATCGATGATTTGAACTTACGCCCTGGTGATGTTGTGATTGTCCCGAGGCGATTCATCGCAGGGCTTCAAGAGTGGTCTGTAATCTTTACTCTGGGGACTCTTATCTTACAAATTTATTCAGTGGCCAAATGAAGTCAGAACCCACGCTACAAGATTATATCAGCGTCATAATGGAGCGCCGTCTGTTGGTAATCATTTGTGTCGTTGTCGCCACCCTCGGTGCTGCAATAACAAGTCTCAACCTCCCAAAGGTGTATGAGGCGAAGGTGCGATTTAAACTTGATCTTTCAGAATCAAAGCCTTTTTTCTTTTCGGAAATCTATACACCACAACGAATCGACCCCGTCGAGAGTCAGTTGGAGATTATAAAGAGTCGGACGCTTGCTCTATCTGTAGTAAGGGAATTAAATTTGAATTTTATGGTGAAGAACCATGAATTGTATTACTATCTTGATTCGGTATCAGTCTCAGAAGATTTTCCTCCAGGCAAGTATTATCTCAGATTCAAGGACAGTCAATACTCACTGGTGAATAAGCATGGTAAAGTGATCGGGACTGGTAATGTTGGTGAACCTTTTGACAATGGTTCATTACAATTTCTTGTTCAACAAAAACCATCCGAAGACATCGAGATTGTTATCAGGAACCTCGATGACAGTGCAGAGGATTTGCAGAAAAAGACGAGTGCCAGTCAGATAAAAAATACTGCACTCGTGTTGCTCAAGGCAAAGTCATATACGCCAGAATTGGCCGCAAGGATCGCGAATACCCTCGCTCATGAGTATATATATTACTCTATGGCAATAGTGAGAGAGGTGGCGAGGGGATCCAAAGAATTCATCGAGAGCCAGATAAAAATCTTTGGTGAAGAACTTAACGTCGTTGAAGAGAAACTTCGCCAATATAAAGAAAGGACAGGTATTTTCCTGCTCGATGAGTCGGCAAAGGAGACTATTTCATCACTGGCAGAATTTGAGGTAGCGAGAGAGCGGGCAATTGTCGAATTGCACGAAGTGCAGAGTTCGATTGAAAATCTCGAGACAGAACTCTCAAAGGATGAGGCAACCTATGGTGCATACAAAACGATGACGTCGTTTCCGACGATATCGAAGAGTCCGCTTATCATTTCTCTCAGAGAAAGACTAAAAGAGCTCGAGGTAGAGAGACAGGAGAAGCTCCTCAGCGGAGAAAAAACAAGTGAATTATCAGAAATAGAGGATAAGATAAAACGGACTGAAGACGAGCTGCAAAGGGCTACCGAGCAAATAGCTCTTGCTGGTCCGTCGGTGAATGACCCTATTTTTCAATCGATTATTTCGCAAATTATCAACGATGGGACACGGGCAATTGCACTTCAGAGTCGCGTCGATGCGCTGAATTTGATCATCGCGAAGCAAAACCGCAAGTTGAAACAACTGCCCGAAGCCGAGGTGAATCTTGCTCAGCTGGAACGTCAGAAAATGGCGAATGAAGAGATCTATACGATGCTGCTGGGTAAACTTGAAGAATCGAAGATAGCTGAGGCAATGCAGATTAGCGAGGCGCGCATTATTGACGTTGCGACAATACCGGATGACCCGGTCGAACCCAAGACAAGGCAGAACACGATACTGGGTTTTCTTTTGGGATTACTTATCGGTATCGGTGGCGCATTTCTCTTAGAATATCTTGATACCTCACTGAAGAGCTCCAAAGAGATAGAGGAACTGACAGGATTATCTGTGTTGGCGACAATACCCCTGATAAAGGATAGGGCGCGTCCTCAAATTCCAACAATTGAAAAGCCGCACTCCCAGATAGCTGAAGCGTATAGGATTTTAAGAACCAATGTTGCCTTTGCTGCAACCGCAAAGCCGATTAAGTCGCTGCTCATCACCTCTACATTACCACAGGAGGGTAAGACAACAACCTGCATCAATCTTGGTATTACATTAGCACAACAGGGTCACAAGATTATTATCCTGGACTGTGATTTTAGAAGGCCGATGCTGCACCGTTACTTCTCAAAATATGTGAGGGATAATAAACATGGTCTCTCTGATGTATTGGTTGAGAGGTTGAGGTTAGAAGATGCAATAGTAAAAAGCACTACCGATAATCTCTATTTTGCCACGAGTGGCACTATTCCCTCCAATCCTGCGGAGCTGCTGGGTTCAAAAAAGATGAACAGCACCCTCGAGAAACTAAAGGAGAAATTTGAATATGTGATAATAGATGCACCACCTGCATTAGGTGTGGCAGATGCGAGAGTATTGGGTCAGATTTGTGATGGAATAATCATTGTCGTGATGGCGAGGAAGACAGGTCGTGATGCAGTAGTTGAGGTGAAAGATGAATTAGAACGTAGTGGAGAGAAGATAATAGGGTTTGTTTTGAATGGTGTCGACTTCACACGCCATTACTATCGCCACCGTTACCACTACTATTATTATCCCTCAAAGTAGTTGAGGGAGTGTTTTTGATCAATTGCAACGCTTAAAGACGAGTACAGTAATAATTCAATGAGGAAATCACGAAGACGTTTGTCAAGAAGAAGTCGCTGGATAATCTTTCTCGTGATCATCGCACTGCCGTTTTTCTATATGAGCAGGAGAGTGTTCATCTTGGTTAAATCAATACACGAGGAAAGCATGTTAAAAAAGCACATTTTGATTTTGGAGGCCGAGAATGAAATGTTAAAAAATCGAATAAACGAATACAAAAGGGGCATGCTCTTGGAAGTTAAGGCACGCGATGATTTAGGTATGATTAGAAGGGGCGAAAAGGTATATTTGATTCCCAAAAAATGATCTACCACATTCAGATAACGCCATTTCGTACCGAACCGTGTAGGAGCGAAGGCGATTATAACTATAGACAAGGTGAATTGGTCGTCATTCGCAGTAAAGAGGGCATTGACTATGGAAAGATAATTCACATACGAGAGCATGAGGATGTTGCTATTTATGGTAATATTGTGCGGAGACTGACAGCCGATGATATGGAAGGGTGTAAAGAGCTCAGGGAATATGAAGAATTTTGTTTGATTGAATTTAAACGTGCCGTTGAGGAATTTAAGTTTGCAATGAAGCCTGTCTGTGCTCACTGTCAATTTGATGGAGAGAGAATAATATTCTATTTTACGGCACAGAAGAGATTGGAGTTCCGGAAATTGCATCGTTACATCTCGCAGAAGTTGAACAAGAGGGTCGTGATCAAACAGATAGGGAGCCGCGATTATTCCAAGCTCTTTGGCGGCATTGGCCCTTGTGGGAGGGATCTCTGCTGCAGGACGTTTCTGAGTGAGTTAAAGTCCATTTCATTGCGCATGGCTCGCGATCAGAAACTCTATGTATCACCGAGTAAAATATCAGGACTCTGTGGACGACTGTTGTGTTGCCTGAATTTTGAAGAAGATCTCTATTCTGATTTTTCTGAACAAGGCGAACCCTTGCACATCGAGGAAGAGAAGAACCCCGATTGACCCTGCCGAAATATTCACATGGAATAATGAAGGTTCGTGAATTCATTCAATTAGTTGAAACCCTACGTAAGAGCTGTCCTTGGGATAAGAGGCAGACGCTTAGTTCTCTCAAGGATAAGATCATCGAGGAATCGTATGAGCTTGTGGAGGCAATCGAGAAAAACGACACTGCAGCAGTAAGAGAAGAGATCGGCGATATTCTCTTTCTTGGATTTTTCTTAGCAAAGATTTTTGAAGAGGAACATAATATCCGTCTTGAAGAACTCGTAGCCTCGGCGGTTAAGAAATACAGAGACAAACACCCGCATGTATTTAGAGGAAAAACCTTCACTGATCCGGATGCAGTAGTGAAATTCTGGCACAAGAGTAAAGGCGATATTTTTGGTGGAATTCCCAAGGCGCTGCCAGCACTCTTGGCGACGAAGATTATTCAAGAACGTGCGAGTAAGGTTGGATTTGATTGGGATTCGCATAAAGGTCCACTTGAAAAGCTATACGAAGAGGTCAAAGAGATTGAAAAGAGCAGCGATGCGGAAAATATTTTTGAAGAGTATGGTGATTTTCTCTTTGCCTGTGTTAATCTTGCCCGCCATCTTTCTATCAATCCTGAAGACGCATTACACCATGCTAACCGAAAATTTATAGAGCGATTCAGAAGAGTTGTGGAAGAATTAAAAAAGCAGCGCAAGGATTTGGATGATGTGACACTCGAGGAGATGGATGCGATATGGGATGAAATCAAAAAGAAAGGTAACCGGACATCAACCGAGTGACGTCGACAGAGAGCTCAGCGATTTAAAACGCGGATTAGCACTCGCTGGAATCGTATATAACAGACAAATCATTGAAAAATTCAGAATATATATAGAGGTGCTGCACGATTACAAAGGCAGGCTTCATCTCTTATCGCATCAAGATTACTACCACATAGCAACGAGGCATTTTTTGACTTCACTCATGGCAATTCCTTACCTTGAAGATTGCCACGCCATCTGTGATGTTGGTGCAGGTGCTGGTTTCCCCTCACTACCTCTTAAGATCGTGAGGCCGGACATTGAGTATACCCTTTTTGAATCTCAGAAAAAGAAGGCGTGCTTTTTGAAACATTTAATTGAGGAGTTAGAACTTTCGCATGTGAACATCATCGATGAGCGAGCAGAATGTTTCGTGGGGGAGAAATTTGACCTCATTCTTTTAAAGGCAGTAGGTAAGATAAAGGAGTTACTCAAGACAATCGATAACCTGATTGCACCCAGAGGGCGCGCCATTTTCTATAAGTCTCATCGGATCGAAGGTGAGATACGCGCTGCAGAAAAAGAGTTAAGAAAAAAGGGATATCAGATACAGATAGACAGACTCTACACTCCTATTGAAAATAAACCTCTGGCACTTGTTATTTTAAAAAATAGGAAAGAGAGAGGGCTTTTTACTTGACATTGCTCACAATTTCAATATAATAGCTCAATCAATTAAGGAGGCAAAATATGGCATACAAGATTACCGATGAATGTACTGCATGCGGGCTTTGTGAACCTGAGTGTCCGGTTCAGGCAATTAGTGAGGGTGATCCTATTTACATGATCGATTTTAACAAATGCGTTGAGTGTGAAGGGCATTTTGATGAACCTCAGTGTGCCGCAGTCTGTCCAGTGGATGCATGTGTCCCTGATCCTGATCACCCAAAGAAATAAATAGAATTATCTTTGTGTTTTGAAAAAATGGTGGTTGGATTTATCCAGCCGCCATTTAGTTTTATATACATTGACCCGCTGATCGAAAGTTGACATTTCATGCACGGCATGAAATGTCAACTTTATTTTGTTTTGAGAATTTTGTATACAGCCTGGCGTGTGAAGCCAAGCTTCTTTGCAATATCTGGGGCTCTATAACCCTTAGCCATTAGTTGTTCAATGACGTATTTCCTTGCAGCAATTGTTTCAGGACTTCGATGGTATTTTTTCTGTGCAACACTTTCGATTTGTGAATCAATCAGTAAAGCAGATTTAAACCGATTCTTGAAAGTTAGAATTTCTTTTAGCGATGTCACCAATGTATTTCTCAATAGCTCTATCACCCTTGGATTGTCCCAAAAGTTTTTTACTTTGGCTTCTATCGACCTTTTCATTAATTGTCTATACATACCTCTAGCTGCTTTAGTATCCTTACTCAACATCTCAAGAATGAACCTGTAGTCAACAAAGGTCATTTTGTCAAATCTCCTAATAAATGGTAGCACCGATGACCAGCGATAATCTGAAATGTTCGTGGTTAAGCCAGCAACAATTGGATTAATGTGTATGTATACCGAGGATGACAAGAGGTAAGATTCATCGAAACAAAGTGCCTGCCGAAAACGACCACAAAAGACATGCCCCTTTCTCTCGTATTTTCTATTGAAATAAAATGCGTACTTATTGAATACATACTGCAGAGCGGAAGATAAATTATCCTTTCGGAGTTGGAATAGAAAATGGGTATGGTTGGGCATGAGGACAAATGAAAAGAATCTGAGATTGAATTTCTTAGCTGCAGTTTTTATGAGGTGAAGCATAAATAGATAATCGCTGTCTTCGGCAAAAAGTATTTCTTTTCCTGGAGCATGTTGAGTTATGTGATTGATAGCACCGGGGTAAGACAGTTTGTTGCGTGACCGAAAATATCGTTTCACCTTACCCTGTCGTATCAGAACAATAACATCCATAATGAAAACTATGATAACACAAAATGGAGGGCTGTCAACAGTTTACATTTCATGCCGTGCATGAAATGTAAACTAATTAATTAGGGAAGATAAGTAAGGCGGCGTTACGGAGTGGTTATGGTGAATTGCGCATCTAGGTAAGCGCCGTCACT
>Ga0209427_10000863_pt1 | contig 33587 bp, 35 predicted proteins | sample DeeMarSWOR136_30_FD_187465 | JGI IMG/M metagenome (GOLD analysis project Ga0209427, IMG submission 187465) | Marine sediment microbial communities from White Oak River estuary, North Carolina - WOR-1-36_30 (SPAdes) (version 2) | ecosystem: Environmental > Aquatic > Marine > Intertidal zone >...
ATCGCACCGCAGTACAACGCACCGTCGTAAGGGTTTTCGCATAGCTGAACCATTCCGCCTTCTGCGCCCGAACGCAATTCGCCCGTTACGCCACACGCCGTTTCAGAATCCCATGCGCCATTTTTCTTGTATATATCCCCATCGTAACTTAAGGAAGCACCGCAAGCACCACAGGCAAACATTTTGCCGTAGAAGTGGTAGAAATCTCTAATGGTGTTGTTTGCGCCAAGGGTGTATTCGGTTACATATGTGCCATCGCCAACAGCACTATAAATGTGCCCTATTTGTCCAAGCCCAAAGAACGGGGCAGTTCCAAAGTACATCTTTGAACTATCTTGTCCAGCACCGCCACTCATTTCTTCAAGCCACTTCAAGTCTTCAACCGTTGCAGGGTCGCCATCTATGCCCCATACGCCAGTTAATGACCTTCCAATAAGGTCACAAGCGTAATCCCACGAAGGCGGCGTGTCGGCACCAGCATCGGCTTGGAATTCCATAAGTGCATACAACCAGTAACCATAGGGGTGTACGGCTATCCCACGACAGCGATAGGAGTGACATTTAACTTCGCCCCAATTAGCTATTTGCCATGCTTCCCAATCGTCGTCGTCCCATTCCAGCGTCCAGTCGTTACCGTTGGTAGATGAATATAGTTCAATGCCACCGCCAGTTTCCAGTGCGGCAACAAGAACCCCGTCACCAGATGTTTTACCAAAGGCTCTGATATGACCGCTACCAAAATCTTCTGTTTCTTCAAAGTCGTAAAAAGGGGCACTTCCCAAGATGTACCTATAAATCTTAGAATCTATTTCCACATAAAGATCGTCTCTAAAAACTATCATGTCGCCAGAATCGCTTTGGCCTGCCCAAGTCTTGGCTACGAGGGGGAAGTCGCCCCAATCGTAATGCCACACGTATGCGTTACCGCCAGCACTTCTATGTGTAACAAACCACAACTGCTTGTCTAAGTCGCCACCGTAAGCCGCTATTCCAGTCATATTGGTCTGTCCAGCATCAATGGTCGCAACAAGGTTCCAGCCCATTAGTTCGTTCTCCTAAGCTGCAATACATACCATGATGCACCGCTTGTAGTCGTTTTGTAAAGCCAAGAACGCGCGGTTCCGCTTGCTTTTGTCGCCAGAACATAGATAGTACCACTGTTGAACCTGTCAAACCCTATATCTACCCAATCCAAGTCAGCCGCTTCTGGTGCGGGTGAATCACCAGCCAAGTTCGTTGGGTCATCCATCGTGACTTCAGACCATACGCTACCAGAAGTTTCAAAAACGCCACCCCTAGTAGCAATCCAGACGTTGCTAGTGTCAAAGGGGTTTAAGGCAACGGCGTTTATATCTAGTTCTGTTCCTGCTAAGTTGTAACTGAAATCGTCCCAAGAGATATGGTCAATCGTTCTCCATATCCCCAAGCCACCGTCAGAAGTTGGGTGATTCAATCCGCAATAGATTGGCGATTTTGCTTCCCACAATCCCCAAAAGCCAGGGCACCTTTCGTTCAAGAAGTGCGTTACTGTATATCCGTCTTGGCTAAAGTTGGATTCAAGACCTGTCACCAAGCCAGAAATAGTGCCCACATAGTCATCTGCTACCGATAGCGTATCAAGAAGTGCAGTAACCCTTTCGCCACCCTCCATTGTAATTTCCTTGGTGTCCAATGGAGTGTTGAAATAAGTCGCCATGTCATCTGCAACGTCCTGTGCGTCGGCCTGTGTCGGGATATAGGGGCTTGCCAGAACTGCTGTTCTGGTTTCCGTGCCCAATTCGGCTATCGTTTCTTCATGGATACCAACCACATTGTTATAGCCAAAGACGACGACCTTGTTTCTCAACCACGAATCATCTTCTAAATCAGCAACGGTTGTGTAATTGGTGATTGCTGTGGGCACACCCGCTGTCAGGAAGTCGCCTACGTGAACGGTTCCGTCTGCATCGGCGTATATTTGCCAACCGACAACAGAACACAACTTCTTAACGATGTCCATTGGCGATTCGCACATGAATTCAATGCCACTGGGTACAATCTTCGTCGTTGTGGCAACCGAATGGCTGGCGATTCCCACCCTGTCCAAGAAAAACTCAATCCAATATGTGAGCGTTTCGCCATTGGCTACAATAGCTTCGTCAACAAACTGATATTCAACCAAGCGTTTCAGTTCGTCCAAACACTGAACTTCATATCGTGCGGGAACCCGTTCCCGAATTACGTCTGTTGCATAGCCTGTAAACCGCTTAGTACCCATCTCTGTAATGACCACGGTGGCTCCAGGGTTACAATCAGGGGCATTTTCGGGGTCTAAGCCTATGGTGGCGCTACCTACGGGACGACAAATAAAGTGGTCTCTTTCGATGGAGACCACGTAGCTTGAAAAATCTGCCCCCCCGATGGTAACAGAACAATCCAGAACCCTTGTGGTCATAATTATTTGCTCAACGTCAACCCTAGCTTATAGGTTGGGTTGTCGCCACCAGTGCCAAAGTTGTGATTGCAGGAATAGACAAACCAGTTTTCATTGATGCCTGTCCACGTTTCCGTAACGGTAACGGTTTGCCTTACGTGGACAGAAGCATCACCTTCGGCTTCACAGTCTATCATTTCTGTTAGCTTGTTCCACGCCGTTAGGTTGAACGAAGCTGCGCCATCAGCCATCGTTTGTGAATCTATTAGGGGCGATGCGATTACCGCTGTTTTGTAATATCCCGCAGGGACATAAGACGATGCTGCCGATGCCGTTGCTTGTATGTCGTCCTTGCCAAAAACGACTACCTTGTTTCTCAAATCCGCATCGCTTTTACGATAGCTTATCAGGGTCAGGTTTCCGCCCACGCCTGAATTGAACGTCTTTGACGGTGCCCCACTGGGCACGGGTTTAATGTCCTGAAACCACACCTTCCCACTTGTATCTGCGTAACAGTGCCATTGTAGAATGTTGCATATCTGTTCTATCGCACCGTAAACGGTTTCCAAGCTGAATTCTGGTTCCAAAAACGTATAACCAGAAGCATCTGAACCATAGTTCGTCAACCCACATTCTGCTAAAAGCGCCTGCACAAGTGCTTCTGCGCTGATGTTAGTTGCCGAATAAGCGGGTACGTCTGCGGTTGCTGGAACTAATAAGTGTTCAGAGGCCCTTTTCAGTATATCTCTTCCCATTACCGTCACAAGTCCAGGCGGGTTATTTTTCTCGATGGAATCTATCTTGCCCGTGAATACTAGGGATGTGCTACCTGAATAACCCAAGGTGATTGAAACGTCACCGTTCACATCACAAGCTGGTAGGGTTCTCATCTGTAGTTCAAACCGTGTTGATGCTTGATTGAACCCTTCGTTTACGGTAGCTTGTGTTAAATCCGTAACGGCATTTCCGCCGAGCGTTATTGAATACGACAGAACCCTTGTCGTCATGCTTGCATTAGTTCCATAGTGAACTTGTAAACGGGATAAGCATAGTTGCAAGCTATTCTCTTTTGGGGCGAATAAGACCTTATTTGCACGTTGCCTTGATTACCGTCATCGTTGGTGGTAAGATTGACCGCACTTGAAGCTGCGGCCATCGCAACAAGCGCATCATGTACGCCGTTGTCTAAAATCCAGCCGCTTATCGTTCTCCGATAGGACGGTGTGCCACCGTAGTGCAGTATTGTACTTGTGGCCCCGATGGGCAGTATTTCACCATAAGAAGCTTCCACTTGCCAGTCTGAATCCTCGCTTATAATGATTGTTTGTCCGCCTATTGTTGATGCCATTACATCATCACCGTGGGTGCGTTACCACCTGCCCTTGCGCCATAGGCTCTACTTTCTTGGGATAGGTCTGTACCCAAGACTTGCTGTACCGTTCTGGCTAATAGCTGTGCGTCCATGTAGAGATTAGATGTTAATGTGATATTGGCCTTGACGGGAGTAGCTTGGATGGACTGAAGTGCCTGCTGTAAGTTCCAAGGCTGTGCGAATGCCCGTTCGGTTTCTGTTCTCATGGTTTCTGTCATGGGTGTATAGGGCGTTGTCATCTGTGTCCATGTTTCAGACCAGGGCGTTGACATAATGCGTTCCATCTCGGCTGCACGGGCGGGTGTTAGGAGTGACACTTGCAATTCTTGTTCTATAGCCATCAATAATCTGCTGGTCACGCTGGATACGGTAGTTGCCAATTCGTTCAGTCGGCTTCCAAGAGTGGTTGTCGCCAACCCCGTCGAATCCATGTCCGTTTCTAAATCAATAACCGCCCTATTAACAGGCCCAGTGTCTATGCCTACTGGTGGCCCAGCCATCGCCCCCGCTCCAGGTGGCCCCCCGCCAGCTTCTCTCTGGTAGAACAGACTCGTAATAGGCACATAAGCCGTAACGCCTGCTGGAATATTCCACATTCCTTCTAGCTGGCGCTTTTCGACTTCTGTAAGGTCTTCAATCGCATATCTCAAAGCGGTTGACGTGGTAACAATCGGCCTTGCCACGTTATCAGCCAACACTACAAAGAACTGTCTAGCCTCTTCATCATAGCCTGGTAATGTCTGCAAGTAAGATTGCCACTGCCATGCCAACTGCTGTAATTGACCAAACTGTTCTGGCTGAACCCTACCCAAACGCTGAATGTTGAAGCGTTCACGTTCAACATCTGTTGCCCTGCTTAGTTCTTGTAGATAAGCACTTTCCAAACCTATTGCAGTAACCAATTCGCCGTTTGCGGCACGAATAAGTACAAGTTCTTGAAGGCGACTATCTACGATAGCTTCCCTGATGGCACGTTCTTGTTGCCAAGTTAATTCAGCACCTTGTAGAGCTTCTAAGGCGGCAATAGTGGCTTCATATTCTTCCCAGACAAGTGCTATGGATTCCAGCTTCATCTGGTTGATTTGTGCAACCGTAAATTCTGTCATGTCAAGGATACCACTTGCTTGGCCGAGACCAGCTACCCAAGCGTCAACATCAACGATGTATTCACCACGCCTTAATTCCGCTAATCTTTGCAAGTGGGCTTCTTCTTCACTGAATAATTCACGTTGCGTTTGGGCAGTTTCTTGAAGCGCAGCTTTGTATTCACCCATGAGGTCTCTAGGAACGCCCCTAGGAAGGACTTCAGCCAACTGTCGTTGGATGGAATCAATGACATCCTGCATATACTGTTCGGGTTGCGTTGCGCTGATAATACCTTCAAATCCGCGAATTCGCCGTGTAACCATCGGCAGGACGCCACGTTCACCCCTAACTTCTGCCAAGGCTTCTTGCGCTAATTCAAGTCGTCGCCGTAGCTGTTCTTCGAAAGTTAGCGGTTCTTCTGGTTCTCCTCTAGCGACACGGGCACGGCGGGCTAGCACATCCAATATGGTGGAAATGACCATTAGGTTTTCTGAAACGTTGAGAATTTCCTGTGCAGTCAGGATGATTTCTTCACGGAATAGTGCCCAACTAGCCCTAGCGATTTCTGTACGCCCCTCTATGGTGTTGAAGTGTTCTCCCAACAGTCTGTTTGATTCACCCAGATTGTCGTTGTATTCATCCACATAGTCAGGAATGTGCCGCCACGCTTCCATGAAGGCAAGGAATTCAGCCGCATAACGCTGCCCCGCCATGATTTCAGCTATTGACTGCCGCTGTGTCGCTGAAAGCTCGTCCCAATGCTGTGCTATGTCGTTGATTATGTCAACTATCTCTCGCCTTTGAGTTTGCGCTGTTCCAGGCTCGTACAGTGGGATATTAAGGAAGCCAAACTCTCGCTGGAATCTAGGGCCTATTTCGCTTCTGAATGGCCTAGCGGCCAGAGATTCCATCAGGGTTGTAACTTGTGCTGCGCTTAGGTTGGCGTACTCCCCCATAGAAGCAATCATGGCGGTGTATTCTTCCAAATCCATGCCAACGCTTTCGGCAATACGCCCACCCTTTTCCAGCGTTGACATCATCTCGTCCATCGGCACCATAGCCACACGATAGGAAGTTGCTACTGCATCAAGGATGCGCTGGCCTTCGGAGAATTCTAGGTTCCAGACCCTTTCAATAGCTACAAGCTGGTCTAGCCCATCGGCGTATTCTTGTCCAGACATAAATGCCCACCTAGCGGCATCACGGCTCAGGGCTAGTTGTTCATTGTAATCTTTGGTGGCCTGTGTTATGGCAACAAGTCCAGGTAGAACATCAGTGGGTAATTGTCCAAATGCAGCACTCACATCTTGTACTTGCCCCGCTAGGCTTGCAAGTTCTGCCGTACTTTCGCCCGTGATAAACCGCATCCTAGCTAGTGCTACGTCGTAGGCAACCAATGAATCAATAGCGCCACCAACATTATCTGTTACGGTCTGGATAGCAGCGGAAATTGCATAATAGATGACCGTTCCCTGAGCGAACCATACAACGTGGCGACGAAAACTTCCCGAAAAGCGAGTGGTAGTTCTATCCGCCCTATCTGTGGCCTTACTGTAGTCATCTGTGGCTCTTGTTACTTGTTCGATGTCACGGGCTGCGGTGGGGGCTACTACTGGTGCTGCTAATCGTTGCTGTGCCGCTGTCGCCACCGCCGTCCATTCGGGTTGATAGGGTGGCATCATACCATATGCCTGATAGCCCCTAGCGGTTGCGGCAGACCAAGGCCCGCCTGTTTGCATCGCCCCTAGTTGTTGCCAAGAATAGCGTGCGGATATTCCTATCTGGCGGACAGATTGTGCTGCTGCTTGTGGCGCAGCGGCAACCGTGCCAATGCCAGCTAACGCTTGGCGAAGGGCTGTAAGTTCAGTGACCGTCGTTCTAGTGTTTCTGGCAATCTCTTGCAAGGGCGTAACCAGCCGCCCCATAGCCGCATCTACGCTTGCGCCAGTTTCGGCAGCTTGTGTTTGGACAGCCAGAAACAATTCACGCAACTCACGAAGCGTGGTCTTAGCAGCCTCTCCTCTGACCTCTATTCGAATTAAATCAGTGAATTCCTGTGCCATAGCTTTGCTTTAATGCTTCTGTTCTATCGTCGTACCAGCGTTTAAGTTCTTCGTGGTCAAACCAAATTTCTTTTGGCGCAACAAGGTTGTCTGCGTCATAGGCTGAATTGGCAATTATCGTTTCAACCTGTTTGGCAATCTGCAACGCCACATTCCAGTGCCAAGGCAACGTTCTTGCATCATAGCCACTCGCTAATTCGACGGCACCGCTTAGAGCGGCTCTATAAGTGTTAATCAAGATGCCGTCGAGGAAAAAGTTTGGAGTTGAAAGATGTCTACTTCGTTTATTTTCCTTAGTTCAGCCAGTAATGGGTCTTTTATTCTTGGGTCAAGTTCTTTCAAGTCTGAATTGCCGAAATACTGCTTCTTGCGCTTTTCGTCCTTAAAAGACCCTAAAAGGATTAGCTGGTTGAAGAATTCTTCCATATAGGCTTGAACGGCGTGGTTAGCTACCGTCAATTCTTGACACTTTGCTATCCGCTGTTCACGAGTCCAGTTCTGCACTTTTTCCCTATACGCTTCTGTTCTTTTAGAAACGTATTCTGCCCTTTGTTCGATGACCTCACGCCAATGTTCATCCCGTTTATCATCCACGTCGTGCTGTTCTTCTAAATCAGCATCATCGGGATAGGGAATGTGCCTACGGGGGAACTGGATAGCTGCATCTTGTTGGAATTCCTGTTGGGACAAAACGACGATGGTTTCTGTTAAGTCTTCGTCTTCTGCCCATTCAACAGGTTCCACAAAATCAGCAAAGGCAGCAGTTGAATGGTCTCTCAGTTCCTTCCGTCTGTTCCGAGAGGCCACAACCGCCGCCTTTCGCCTTATGCTCTGCTCATCGTCTGAAAGACTTCGCAGATATATTTTCTTGCCGCTTGGCAGGTCAAATTCTGCCTGTACACGGAAAAAGTCGTCTAGCGAGTACAAAGTGTACCCATTTTGATCCTTCATCTTTAAGCCTCCTTAATCTTTATGAGATATTCAGTTGTGTGTACGGCCTATTGACTATCATGGTATATCTATCCCGCAGTAGACGATCAGACCACCACTATCAGCGGTGTCTTCACGAGAAACGGAAAGCGTATATCTCGTAGTTGCAAGCCCCCGAACTTGGGCGCGAATTGGCGTTCCAGAACCAGGGCGCAGATTTTCAAACTTCCATGCCTTCAGCACGTTATCAGTTTCTTGTGCCAAGTCAGGGTCATAGAGGCGAATTGCCCCATCGACTTCGTTTGGCTCGGCAAAGTCATAATACCCGCTTGTCAAATCAAACAGAATATCCGCAGGCTGCTGGTCGGCACTAAGCAGTTCGAAGTCCACCGTTACGTCTGATGGCCCAATCAACTGTCCCACAAGGGTTCTAGTGCCCAATTCTTGAACGGATTCAACGGGGAACGTGCATCTGACGTTGAAGGACTGCAAACGCCATGTCCTATTGGTGTCAACATCAGTACCACCCAAGGTGATTCTTGCGTCTCTTCCCTTGATGATTCCTGGGCTTGTCGTGTCGAAAGCACCCCAAGAATCATGCACTAGGCTTCCAGAAGTGAATAGCTTGCCCTGCTTTGCATTGATGGTGAAAGTCGTAGTGCAAGCCGCACCGACTTGGAATCGCCATGCGATTTCAGCAGTTACCCCACCACTGTATTCCAGTTCGTTTTGAATCGTGTCGTCATTATCCCTAATCAAAAGGTAAACATAGATGTCATCGTTGGTGACGAAATCAACGACATTGAAACTGGAACCAGATGTGGGGTCGTAACCCGCAAGAACCAAATCCACTTCCGAATTGTGCAGGTTTTCTTCAATCACTACCGTAAATTCAGGCGGGTCGGTTGCCGTCCCTACCGCAGAAGGGTTGCCCAATTCATACGCCTTTTCGAGATTAGACGTATATCGTGGGTCAATGGACTGTACCCTATCTGCAACAACAACTTCTGCGGTTTCGTTATTCAGGATAAGTACCTGATAGCGATGACCGAATCTCGCTATATCTGATGGCTCTGCCACGTCATACCTCCTTTTGGATACTTTGCCTATAACACAAAAAGGGCACATAGTGCCCTTCTTACGTCAGACTAGGCTGTGTTATGTCAACTATTGATTATAGCACGAAAACTTATTTTGTCAACCTAATTATGGCCGAGCATCTTCAATATGATAATAAACCCATTGGCTAGCAGCGTAATTGCACCCACTAACCCCCCGATAATTGTCAAGAACCTAGAATTGTCCTTTATGACTTCCACCGTGCTGTTCTTTGTTGGGTTTGTTTTCGTTGCTGGACAAGATGCGCTATGTAGTGCGATGGCCTTTTCCAAGTCAGCAACCGAAACCGAATGTGTGCTGTTGTTAAGTAATTTGTCCAGCTTTGTACTTATTGTAGTAAACTGGTTATCGGTGCTTTTGACTATTGCCGTTCTTGCTTTTTCGGCTTCTTTGAACCTATATTCTACATAACGTCGCCAGTCTGTTTGTTTGTAGTTGAATTCTTCATTGTTATTGTTTTCGCCATTCACGTTTTCCCCCTACGTTGCCCGTGTTACGTCGTAGTTAAGTGTCATAGTAGAATTCTTTACCGTATAGGTCTTGCCGCCCGATAGTTTCACCTGCAAGTCGTAGATGTATTCTTCATCTGCATCCATGCTGGCTGTATCAGACGGAACTATGTGGATTTCGCCCTCACCGTTTGTGGGGTCGGTAAGCGCAATCTGGCTGTCGCCACCGCCAGCAGCGGTGTTTTTCTTGGTTATTTTGGCTACACTGTCTGCGTCTTCATACAACGCCTTGACAGTAAACCAAACGGAAGAACCAGTTATGTCAACTACTGCGTCATTTGCGTCATATACAGTAAAGGGAATGGTTCTGTTGTCGCCCCTTGTGAGTTCTTCGTTCCATTCGTCAGGCATTTCAACCCCACTTTACATAATATTATTATACACCTATTCATAGAATAATGCAAGTAATTTATCGGGGTCTTCGTAGAGTATTGCGGTAGGGTTATCTTCGTACAACTTGGCCTTGAATTCTATGGTTTCTTCTTCGTAGAGAGTTGCGCTAGGGTTGTCGTTGTACAGTATTGCACTTAGCTGTGCTGTGTCTTCATACAATACTGCGTATATGGGCGGTTCAAACGAAGGGCTTGGACTGGGGCTTTCGCTTGGACTTACCGATGGGCTAGGACTTGGGCTGGCTGAAGCAGAAGGGCTAATGCTCGGCGAAACGCTAGGTGATACGGACGGCGAAACCGAAGGTGAAACCGATGGACTAGCGCTAGGCGAAGCCGAAGGACTGGCTGATGGCGATGCGGAAGGCGATGGACTAGGGCTAACGCTAGGGCTAATGCTGGGGCTTACCGACGGACTAGGCGATGGGCTAATCGAAGGTGAAACTGACGGTGAAGGAGACGCCGATGGTGATAGGCTCGGTGAAGCACTTGGTGATACGCTTGGCGAAAGGCTAGGACTGACACTCGGCGAAGCTGAAGCGCTGGGACTGAGCGATGGGCTTGCCGATGGGCTAACGCTAGGACTTGGACTGGCTGATGGTGAAATACTAGGCGAAATGCTTGGCGAAACCGAAGGCGACAGGGACGGAGAAACTGAAGGACTAACACTAGGACTAATACTAGGCGAGATGGACGGGCTAGCCGATGGCGAAACCGATGGTGACAGACTTGGTGAAACACTAGGGCTGGCACTCGGTGACGCTGAAGCACTAGGACTGATACTAGGGCTAACCGATGGCGAGACGCTAGGACTAACGGAAGGGCTAATACTGGGCGACGGTGAAGCACTAGGGCTGAGACTAGGACTAGCAGACGGCGAAACAGACGGCGATGGAACTACGAAGAGGACAGCAGTATAATCAACGCAGAGACTTTCTTCTGCACCAGAAGGGCTAACAGAAGGCGATATTGATGGGCTGATACTAGGCGAAACGGATGGACTAACCGACGGTGATGCGGAAGGCGAGACAGATGGCGAAGCGCTGGAGCTTGCACTAGGGCTTACCGATGGGCTAGCTGATGGGCTTACCGAAGGCGACGCTGATGGGCTAGCCGATGCAGATGGGCTAATACTGGGCGAAATGCTGGGGCTTATACTAGGAGATATTGACGGACTGATGGATGGTGAGATGCTGGGGCTGGCACTTGGACTCTCCGACGGAGAAGCACTGGCTGAAGGCGATAACGACGGCGATTCAGAAGGGGAAGCACTAGGTGATGCGCTAGGTGAAGCCGATGGACTTTCACTTGGGCTTTCAGAGGCACTGGGGCTTAGGCTAGGGCTTTCAGATGGTGATTCGGATGGTGAAATGCTAGGTGATATAGAAGGGCTTACGCTAGGCGATATGCTAGGCGAAGCACTAGGCGATTCCGATGGTGATTCAGAAGCAGAGGGGCTTATGGAAGGACTTTCTGAAGGACTCGCTGATGGAGATTCGCTAGGTGATTCACTGGGTGATTCACTAGGGCTTTCCGATGCACTTGGTGATATAGAAGGACTTTCACTAGGGCTTTCGGAAGGACTAGCACTAGGCGATTCGCTTGGGCTTTCGCTGGCTGACGGCGATAAGGATGGCGACGCAGACGGTGATTCGCTGGGCGATTCACTAGGCGATTTTGATGGTGACTCAGAAGCAGATGGGCTTACCGATGGGCTTTCAGAAGGGCTTTCGCTTGGCGAAGCGGAAGGCGATTCCGACGGCGATTCACTAGGCGATTCACTAGGCGATGCGGATGGACTTTCGCTGGGGCTTACGCTAGGCGATGGAACTGCCGCATCAGGAACTTCAAATTCTATCCAAGAAACATGGACGTAGTTATTGGCAACACCCCTTGCAGATATGCGTATAGAAAGGTTACTATAATCGGTAATAGTTCCAGCTTCTTCTTCGGTTAAACTTAATTCATAGCCCTCCCAGCTAGATGTGATGAAAATATCTATTCGCTGTGCTCGTAAGGTTGCACCTTCATAGATGAATATGTCCAAATCACCAGTATTTTGGTCATCCCTAGCACGGATTCGTACAGTGTGTCCCGTATGGTCTCCTGGGTCGGTAACGGCACTTAGCGTTACTTCGAATATATCAGAAACAGGGTTCTTGCCAGATGTAATATAATCAAGGTCGCTTGGTATCTCTTCATCTATCTTTTCCCATAGGGGTGTGACCGTCCAAGCACCTGTTGATATATCTGGGCTTATTGGCCTTGTATATTGAGCCATTATACTGCCTGCTGGTAAACCCGATAGGATATCACGTTGGTCGCATCTTTATAGTTGGTCAAATCTGGAATGACGGCGGTTAGCATAAAATCTTCGTCAGGGTTTGAAGTATTATCGCTGTCTATCGTTTCCCAAGTAGTTGTGTTCTGGTTATAAATCTGCAAGTAGACGGTTGAAGTCGCAGGGTCTAAACTTGTCTGCAATTCGCATTCAATTGTGCAAGCGGTTTCTGCACCAACAAAAACCTTGTACTGATGAATCATGTATTCGCCTGTGGCGGTCTGGCAAACCCTAACGTCGTTCTTGGTATCAACGTCAAGTATTTCTTGCGGTGTGTAAATCGTTTCAAGGTCGTCATCGTTCCCTGGCAGAACTACATAATCGCCCCTAGTGTAGTCTTTATAGGTGGGACTAGGGCTGGGCGAAACAGATGGGCTTACGCTTGGCGATGCACTAGGCGAAATACTGGGGCTTGCCGAAGGACTAATGCTAGGTGATGCTGATGCTGACGGGCTTACACTAGGCGAAGCTGATGGACTAACGCTAGGCGATGCGGAAGGACTCGCACTTGGGCTTGCGGATGCGCTGGGTGAAATACTCGGTGATGCACTAGGGCTTACCGAAGGTGAAACGGATGCGCTAGGGCTAACAGACGGACTAACGCTCGGCGATACACTAGGTGAAGCCGATGGGCTTTCTGACGGGGATGCGCTAGCCGATGGACTGATGGACGGCGAAACAGAAGGACTAATACTAGGACTTGCACTAGGGCTAACGCTTGGTGAAATGGATGGTGACACGGAAGGTGAAGCTGACGGGCTTGCGCTAGGACTAACCGATGGACTAATTGATGCAGAAGGGCTGATGCTTGGGCTAACGCTTGGTGATATTGAAGGGCTGGCACTGGGCGAAACACTCGGCGAAGCGCTTGCGCTGGGACTGATAGAAGGGCTAATACTCGGACTAACCGAAGGTGAAGCAGATGGGCTGATGCTGGGGCTGGCCGATGCCGATGGTGATATTGATGGGCTGACGGAAGGCGAAATAGACGGCGAAATAGACGGTGAAATGCTAGGGCTTTCGCTAGCTGATGGTGAAACGCTTGGGCTTACGCTAGGACTTACACTTGGCGAAGCAGAGGGACTGATACTGGGGCTAGCACTTGCACTAGGCGACACGGACGGCGATACACTAGGGCTAACTGATGGGCTGGCCGAAGGCGAAGCAGAAGGCGATGCTGACGCCGAAGGCGAAATGCTTGGCGATACACTAGGTGAAACACTAGGCGAAATTGACGGAGATGCAGACGGTGAAGCGCTTGCGCTAGGACTTATGGAAGGACTTACGCTTGGGCTGACACTAGGCGATATGGACGGGCTGGCGCTAGGTGATGCTGACGCAGATGGCGAAACACTAGGTGAAACCGAAGGACTAATGCTAGGACTTATGGATGGCGAAACACTAGGCGATGCGCTGGCGGATGGGCTAAGACTAGGACTTGCCGAAGGGCTAGCACTTGGACTAGCAGACGGGCTAGCCGATGCCGAAGGACTAATACTAGGGCTTACACTTGGGCTTACGCTTGGTGAAACACTAGGTGATGCTGATGGACTGGCACTTGCAGATGGCGACAGGGACGGTGAAGCCGACGGGCTGACTGATGGACTGACACTTGGGCTAGCGGACGGGCTAATACTTGGGCTTGCACTAGGTGAAATACTTGGCGAAGCACTCGCACTTGGACTTATGGACGGGCTAACCGACGGTGATGCGCTAGGGCTGGCCGACGGTGATGCAGAAGCCGAAGGACTCAACGACGGACTCGCTGAAGGGCTTGCACTTGGGCTTATGGAAGGCGAAATGGAAGGACTAGCTGAAGCGGAAGGCGACAAACTGGGCGAAGCACTAGGCGAAATTGACGGCGATATTGAAGGGCTAGCTGATGGGGAAACGCTAGCTGATTCAGGCACAGAAGGCGATATACTGGGTGATTCCGACGGGCTTGCTGAAGGAGAGGCAGATGGTGAAGCACTTGCCGATGGTGATAATGAGGGCGAAGCACTAGGGCTTACGCTGGGTGAAGCAGACGGCGATGCCGAAGCACTCGGAGAAAGCGATGGACTAGCGCTAGGCGATGCCGATGCTGACGGGCTAAGGCTTGGGCTTTCTGAAGGGCTTACCGAAGGCGAGACCGACGGTGAAGCACTAGGGCTTGCAGAAGCGGAAGGCGATAAGGACGGACTCGCACTTGGCGATACTGACGGGGAAATGCTTGGGCTTGCCGAAGGCGATGCCGAAGCACTAGGGCTTACACTTGGCGAAACGCTAGGCGAAGCGCTTGGCGAAATACTGGGGCTTGCTGATGGTGAAGCTGATGCACTGGGACTTACGCTAGGACTAGCGGATGGGGAAACGGAAGGACTGATACTAGGACTAATGGAAGGGCTAGCTGATGCGCTTGGTGAGATAGAAGGGCTAATACTGGGCGACACGCTAGGGCTAACACTAGGACTCGCACTTGGTGATGCGGAAGCCGAAGGTGAAACGCTGGGACTAACTGACGGAGAGACAGATGGTGAAACCGAAGGACTTGCACTTGGACTAGCACTAGCCGAAGGCGAGACACTTGGGCTAGCCGACGGTGATGCCGATGGCGATTCAGAAGGAGAAACCGAAGGTGATGCACTCGCAGATGGCGATAGGCTAGGACTCGCCGAAGGGGAAACAGAAGGGCTTATACTGGGTGATGCTGACGGTGAAGCACTAGCGGAAGGCGATATAGATGGCGATACACTGGGAGAGACAGATGGACTCGCACTAGGGCTTGCAGACGGGCTAGCAGACGCAGATGGTGAAATAGAAGGGCTTACCGATGGCGAAACAGAAGGCGACACCGATGGGCTTGCCGAGGGGGATTCGGAAGCGCTTGGACTAAGAGACGGGCTTGCTGAAGGCGACTCAGACGGCGAGGCACTTGGGCTTGCCGACGGCGATTCCGATGGAGAGGCGCTAGGACTCTCCGAAGGTGATTCAGAAGGCGATGGCGAAAGGCTAGGTGATTCACTAGGGGAAGCACTTGGCGATTCGCTGGGTGAAGCCGAAGGGGATTCGCTAGGACTTTCTGATGGGGATTCACTAGCACTAGGGCTAACGGACGGTGACTCAGATGGCGACTCCGAAGGCGATTCAGACGGACTGGCAGAGGGACTTTCCGATGGTGACTCAGAGGGCGATTCAGAGGCAGATGGGCTTACAGACGGACTCGCCGAGGGGCTTTCCGAAGGAGATGCGCTAGGGCTTACTGATGCGCTTTCTGCAATGAGACTGAAAACATCAAAGAATACGCAGGTGCCGTCGTCAAAGATGTAGTTTATTTCACCGCTTTGATTCTCATTGTTGTAAGCCCATTCGCAAACCACATAGTAATATGTCCCTGCTTGTTCTGCGCCTTTGTCATTCCAGCCCGCACCAGAGTTGCTGATGACATGGACATCATCATTAGTATCAATATAGAAGACATAACGATCTGAATCATCAACGAGTGCTGCCGATACCCTTTCATAGCCAGCATCGGCATTGTATGCGGTATCAACATTGTTTTCTTCAATATCATCATCATCATCTACGTGGTAGCGGTAAACCGTATCACCAGTGGTTATCGTGACCGCGCCGAGAACTGCCGAGGTTTCGTTATAAACGCTTTCGCCACCCCATACCCCATCCCTGCGGTTGTATGCGGGGTCGCCAGCGGCGCTGAAGTAGTAGAAGGCTTCCACGTCATCGGCAGGACATACCGTAATCCTTGGACTGTTGTAGGCATCTGTCTTGACCGCCCTAGCCCCCACTTGCTCCGCTGCTATAAAGCCTGCGCCGACATCGTGGGTGTAATAGATATTGTCCTGCGTGGAGCCACCAACCCTGACAGCATCAACATAAAGAATGCGGGGATCGTCATTGCTATCAATGGTGATTTCGCAACCTGGGTTGCCGGGTGCTTGCTGGGTATAATCCGCCGCTTCGCTCCAAGCTCCTATCGTGTCTGTGCCGGAGTCAAATACCGCATAGGCTATATCACGTGGAGTAACACTGCCTTCAGCGATAGCTGCCGATACGATATGAATATCGTCAGTGGAATCTATAGCAGCATGAATCCACGCTGAGGAAACCGTTGTAGGATGCATACTTGAACCTGCCAAAGCGCAGACTAGAGTTGGGGCTGTGCCAATAGATTTGTAGATATTAAGACCATGACGAGAATTGAAATAATCAGTCATCCAGACTATTGCATATTTAGTGCCTCCTGATGTTTCAACAACCGCACCACCCTTAGATAAATCCGCCTTTACCCCACAGAAGCGTTTTTCTGTCGAATCGTAGGCTACTATGTCATATATACGTGTATCATCTGTATGAACACCAAATGAGTCAGCAAAACCATTGGCATAAGTATCAGCGTTTCTGGCTGAAGTGCCGCCCGACGCAGTATAAAGAATCTTAGTGCCTGTATCTGTTATTACTGCCAGCCAGTAATAAGAACCGTTACTGATTGAAACGGATGATTCAAGTGCTGCGTGATACCAGCCATTCATCGTAGCAGCAACGCCAGTTATTTCCGATGTGCTGCCAAGAAGTGCGTCTGGTTCACCCGCGTCATCAGAATATATCGCAAGTTTGAAGTGCTCGTCAGTATCTACGCCCCACATCCCCGCTGTCATGCGAGTAGCTGTGAATGAACTAGATGCCTGGAATCTAGTCGCATATTTATTGTCAGCACTTATATCTATGGAGCTAGTCTGCGACCAATCACCTATATAAGCCATTTCACCTCAATCTGTGCGGTGGGTATACCACCACAGTTTTTTCTCATAAAGCTATTCATACCAGAATCCGCAGTTTGGATGGTTCGTGAACCACTCGTCTATGCTTTTCTGATCCCATTCAAGCGGCAAAGTGCGGCAACCCAGCTTCGTCGGTATCTCCTCGAAGGGCGTACCCATCGCACCGCAAGGATAAGTTCCGTCGGGTTGCCGTGCTCCCAACAATGGACACATCTCATAATATGTACTCGCATTGCCATAGGGCGCAGCGTCGGCGCAAAGACCGTGCCCAGGAATCCATATCCAGCGGTAAGTCTTATTGCCCAGCCGTACCGCTCCTGCATTAGCCCCACCCAGCGTCGGATGTCCCGTGGTTTTGAAAATGGGATAGACGTTGGCTAGATATTCTATCTGCCACGTCCGTACCGCTTCGGGCCAATTGTCGGGCCAAGGGCTGTCTCTGTTGGGGGCATCGGGTGAACCGCAGCACATTCCGCAGTTTGTGCACTCTCCATATCTTGTCGGCATTTCTAGTCTCCTTTCATTTGACCAACTTTATTACGTCGCTAATCTTCCCCCATCCATCTAGCTCATCGTCGGCTTCCTTCTCCTGCCAGCCTTTGGTGAACCGCTTATTCCTGAACTGCTCAGGCTTCCACTTCGTCCGTGTCACGTTTCCTGCATGGCGGATATCAATAATGGGGCATTCTGATTCCCACCGTTCGGATTTAAGATTGGCAAATTCCTTTATGCGCCCGTGGGTTCCAGGTTCAAATCCTAGTGTCCTAATAAAGCGGTTGAACTCCTTGCCTTCACCCAATTCTTCCAACTTTCGTTCTACCATTTCAACCCGTTTCCTGTAATGGTCTAACAACAGTTCCCGATAGGCGCACAAGCCTGAAGTCTGTCTGCAATCATCGGTTCTTACAGTAAAGCCATCGGTCAGCCTCAAACGCCAAACGTTAGTGTTGTAATAGAACGTGTCTTTCTTTGGTGGAACAAAGTCAAAGTGCGAACGGTGATACAACACGTCGTGTTCCGCAAAAAACACAATCTGTGCATCAGATTCTTCAAGTGCAGCCAATATCTGTTTGAACATCGTCAATGGACTTGGCTTCTCTTTCAAACGCACGTTCTTTACACCGAATTTCATAGGCTTCAAGGATGCACTTACGATAGGCAAGTGCGAATCCGCTATGTATTCACGGCAAACACGAGCTAGTTTCATGTTTATCTTGTGGCTTGTGTAGTAAATGATTCCCTTGTTCGTTTCTTCTTCCCACCCCGGTGGGTTGAATTTCTTTATCAACCAACTCAACGGATACTTGGCTTTCGGCCAGCTATCTGTTAAGAATAGTCCTTTTGAATACCTTCTAGCTTTAGCTACCTCGGAACCACGTATCTTGTAGGGGAAACTGAAATCGCCCCCTTGAGTCCTGAACATATGGGCAAACCATGTTTTCTTAGTGCAAATCAATCTGCCACCAGAAAGCCATGTCTTTGCGCTGATTTCTGTCCCTTGCTGGCCCCAGCCACCATGACCTTCATCGCAGATTTCCAATTCCCAGTATTTGTCCCTAGTCAACATCCAGCAAGCGCCCAATATAGACATCGTTTCCACTAAGTCGCCTTTTTGGTGCTTCTTGTACCCCCCCCAATATTGGAAGCGTAGGTTTTCGTCAAAGCGCATGGAAGTCGTGCAGGGATTCGGTTTGGCGTTCCAGACGATTTCCCGTTCCATTTCACCCTTGCATTCAACACCGTCATCATCTTTAGCATCGCAGGGCTTCGTTGGCCCCTGGTAACGCCTATGACCACATTCTTTGCACACCCAATCAAAGGCGTGCAAATTGTACATTTTAGGCACCATCGTCCAGTCATCCTGCATGTCTTCCATCATTATCACGTCGAAGCCTTCACCAACAGAACAATGAGCGTCCAGCTTCATCACATATTTTGCCCTGCTGATTTTAGCTAGTTTGTTGGTGATTCCCCTTTGGCCGATTGATTCTGGATAATAAACCAGCGTCACTTTAGGATGGTCAGGGATGGGTTCAACAGGCCACTGTCCATCTAAGCCGACAAGGATTTCCGTGTCGCCACGCATGTTTTTCAGAAGGTCATCAACCGTTTGTTTGAGAAACATTTCATTCCTAGCGGGGATGAGAACACTCAAATCCATGATTTCACCTCTGGATAATGTACTCTTGGGCCTTCTTTGTTGGGCTGGATGAAAGCAATAAGCCTTTCTTTCGTTTCTCTATCCACTTCTAATCCAGTAACGTCTAATAGTTCTTGCACAAAACCATCGGGGTCAATGATTGCTTTAAGATATGAGAATAGATATATGGGTTGTTTAGTGTTACACATACCCGTTAGCGATTGGCTATATTGATTAACGGTGTTTAAGACTAGCCTGATGGAATTGCCCTTGCGCCTTCTAGCCCTTCTCAGGCTTACGGAAACTGGGTCTTTGTAAATCGCCAAGAAGATGGGATTGCGTAGATATTTCACCAACAAATCCATTTGATGCCATGCACCTGGAGACTTAAAGCCCCATACATCATGCTCTTGATTTCGCTTGTTGACTACCTTGGCAAATTCCTCTTCGCTAGAACGCATCGCCCTTATCACTTCTTGGTCTTCCCACTTCATTTCTTTGTAATTGTCGCCAACCATAGGTGCGCCAGCAATTTCCAGCATACCCGCTAACATTGTCGTGCCACAATGGGCGTGTTCGATGATGACGATTGTTTTTACGTCCATTTGCTCACATCAAAGAAGTTGCTAACGATTAACGTGTGTGGTGAACCAGCGTAGCCCCATTTATAGCGGAACAGAGGCTTGATTTCTGAATAACGGTAATGTCGGTCTGAACGCCCTTGGCTATCGTGCAACAGGATACACTTGGCATACCACGCTAACCGTTTTGCATCTTCCTTTCGTCGGATAGCAGGAGAGTGGTCTAAGAGAACCACACCCCAAGGTCTTTCAATGTCAGCGTCATCCCAGTTGCTAACAAAGTACACATGGTGAAAGTTGGATTCGCAATAAGAAATCAGATTGTACATCTTTTCGTTGTTTTCGTAAGTGTGCAGTTGCCGACCCCCATCTTTACACATCCAATGTAAGAGAAAGGTACTGTGAATTCCAGCCCCCATTTCAAGCACGTCTCCCGATAAGTGCTTCATAGCTTTGAGCAAGGGTGGAATATACGAACAGAACTTTGGGCTAAAGTTCAGGGCTTTTGGTAGTTTTCTAATCCCTTTCCCCATTCTATCCCTTCATTAACTACAAGGACTTGGTTCTTGTCGTTTTCGTCCCTGATTTTCTTTCCACGAATACACATTTCCTTCTTTGTCATGTTCCCACGATAGTTGGCTACCTGCTGTTCTCTTGGCGTCCTGATAGTGCCCACCATCCCATCGGGTACAAGACAAGGCTTGCCAACCCTTCTGGTCAATCTGCTTTCAAGTTCCCTGTCATCACCACCATAAAATTCGAATCTCTCATCATATCCGCCAGCATCCACGAATTCCTTCTTCTGGCAACAGATTATGCCCTTTTTGTAACGGCTTCTCATCCACACACAACCTTCGGCAATCAGTTCTCGCAGGGTATTGATGTATCCGTATCTAAACACGCCATCCGTCTGCGCTATGACGAAGTACTCACCAGCCGAAAGCATTACAGTAAGATTGTAAGCATGGGCCAGATGATAGTATTCTCTATCTGTGTAGCGGTAATAGCTTATCGTATTCCCCTTAGCCAGTTCTGCTACCTTGATTTCCGCTATGAATTCTGCCAAATCATCCTGCGAATTGTAATCCAGCACACAAATTTCAACGGGGGGGCTGGAATTGGCTTCTATCAGCGTATAGGGCATCGTTTTCTTCAAGGCATAGGCCCTATTCATACATGGAATACATAGGCTGATTAGCGTTTTATCCAAAACCAACTTGACCTCTTATCGCCCCTTAGTACAAACCAAGGTTTAATCCCATGCGAATAAGTCCACGAATTGACTACATCTTTGACGTGGCAGACTGGATTGCGCTTGTAGCGTACATAATCGTGGCCCGATATCGCCCCACCAGGCCGAACTTTCTTGCTCCATTCAGCTATGTCATTAGTGACGTATTCAAAGGCATGGTTGCCATCAATGTGGACAAAATCTATACTGTTATCATTAAACCACTTAACCGCATCCATACTGGTCATTCGTTTCAGTATCAGGTTCGGCCAAGGGTCGAGAACGGTTCTGGCATCTTCATAAAGGGCATCCATTTGTTCTTGCGTATACCCTTCTTGGTAGCCTTCATAGGCTTCGTAAGGGTCAATGCAGTATATCTTTGCCCCAGGAATGCACTTGCGAAGGCACATCGTATAGATACCCTTGTATACGCCGATTTCTACCCCTGTCCGATAGCCTAGCTTGCGGAATAATCTTGACATCTTCTTGCGGTTCATGTGCGGCAAGATAATTGGTGGTTTCTGGTTCAGGTCAACCTTTTCCAGTATGCCCAGGTAGTCGTTGTTTTCACGGGTTGCTATGAATTCATGGACTTGTTGGGCGTTCATATTTCTCTCACAATCACGCTCTTATAGCCTAGTTCTTCAAGGATTATCAGTCTATGACCGCCATCAGACAAAAGCAGGGTGTCCTTTTGTACCAAGATAGGGTCTTTGGGCCAATCTTCAATAAAGCCCCTTACCAGGTCTAACTTACCGTTGCAAAAGAACCTAAGTGTCTTATCAGACCAGCCAGGTTTCCGTTCTTCCCAATCTCTATAAAGGTCGGTTTCACGGATATTGATTTTGTCGCCGTTCAACACTTGTTGCACTAATGTCCTAACGGACGCTTCGGCAAATGGGTTTCTTTCTCTCCTTCTGGCTATTGCGTCTAACGGCACTCTCCTGATATCAGGGTTTCTATACAGGACAGAGAATAATTCTCTTGGCTTAGGGTCTCCTTCTTGCGAGACATTGGCTATTATTCCAGTTTCTATCCAGTCCTTGAAATACTTTTTCACGTATCCAAAGTGACCGTTTACCCTGAAATGGAAGCGGGGCTTAACTGGGCCTGACACAACTAGAACGTAGCATGTCTTTCCCCTTAGCCTATCCAGATATTTGTACCAAGAATTGATGTCTATGTGGTAATGAAAGGTTGCCATGACCGTGACATCGGCCATAGGAAGTTCATCTATGTCGAAGTTGCCTGATTCGCCAAACTGACCGCCCAGCTTCCGCTTCAGCACCTTGTAGTCATACCCCAACGTGTCTCGATAGCGCAGAGCCGCACCGTAGGGCGTCTTGTTCTTTTCCACACCCAGCACATAGGGATAGCCGTAGTCTTTCGCCATCTTTAAGAATAGGCCAGCGTCGCAACCCATTTCTATGAAGACTTGGTCGGTAACGTCTTCTGGCAGAAGTGGCCTGATAAAATTATTGAACTTACCCTCACCCCAAAAGCGTGAACCCGTTCTATCTGATGGCGTTCTGGTGAACGGCTTGCCGTTAATCTCAAGGTGCTGATAGGTTAGTGGTAATCTCTTTTTCACTCTTTCTCCTTCCTTTACCCACTTGTGGTCTTCCCATCCTGGCATATCACCGAAATGCTGGACAAGCCATTTGAACGGTTTGGTTTGCTTGGGTGAATCCCACGCTTCATCGGTGAGCCACTTCTTGACGTATAAATCGCCTTTTCTAACATCGGGTTTGCTTAAAGAATAGCCACGCCCATACTGTCGTCCCTTGTGCAAGTGTGCATACCAAGCCTTCTTGCTCCTGACCACTCTGCCACCCGACAGCCAGCACTTAAACGATACTTCCTGTGGGTCTTTGCGGAATGTTCCATAGTTTTCTTCGTCAAGCAGTTCAAGGTAATACCACAGGTCACGGGGCATCATATAGCACGAACCCTGCATGATGATGCAATCATCTAAGAGTACTTTCCGTAGGCTTTTGTCCTTGTTCTTCTGTCGCCATTCCTTCCCGTTTAGTTGATAGTTGTCGCCATGAGGTCTTTCGCAGTAGAGATAATTGATGTCTTCCCTGTGATTTCTGATAGCCCACTTTTCGGGGTCTAATCTCTTTCTCGTGGGAACCATAACCCAATCGTCTTGGCAATCTTCTGTAAGGGCCACATCAAAGCCCTGACTAAACATACAGTGGGCATCCAGCTTCATCACGAATTCGCCGTTAGCGATGCCTACACCAGCATTCAGTCCTGCTCTCATGCCCCTTGGCTTGCCAAAATGGATATAGCGTACCCTTTTGTCGTCTGGTGGCATGGGATTGGGCCACCAGCCATCTAAGATGGCTATGACTTCTATTTCGCCTTCCGCTTTAGCCAAAAGGTCTGCAACAGTCTTGTCCAAAAACTTCTCGTTCCTTGATGGCAGTACGATTGAAAGCACCGTTTTCCCTTTCTATAATGAAAATCCCCGCCCAATGCCCTTTGAGCACCAAGCGGGGAACTTCGTCTAGCCTGAAGATACCTTAATGGTGGCGCTGAACACGATTTCAGGGCATACCTTCATCCTATGACGACATTCTTTATGTGCCCATCAGCATCTATGTCGCTACCGTTACCAATAACAGGGTCATATCCTTCGGGAACCTCAAAAGCAAGGCAGTAGGTTCCAGCCGACACATCATAAAAACCGTAATTGCCCTGGCTGTCGGATAGCATGGTCTGCGATACTGCGCCTGAACAGTCCGCCGAAGCGTGAAGCTCTACCAAAATTCCCGTTAAACCCCCACCGTCAACATCATAGACGTTTCCACCGATGCTGTAAGTAGGCAGTGGCGTAGGCGTAGGCGTATTCGTCGGGGTAGCAGTCGGCGTGGGCGTCGCTTTCTTCTTGAAGGCGGCATTGAACTCGTAATCGTACTGCGATACGGGCGTGCTGGTTGGTATAATCGGCGTGTTCGTTGGCGTGTATGTCGGCACGGGCTGACCGCTTTGAAATTCATAAGCCCCAATGTCATAGCCAGCACCTTGAGGACGGGGGCTACCGTCATGGTCATTGTCTGGAGCATCTAAGGATGAACCAGCGTCAATGGCTGGTGAGCCTTCCTGAAGATGAAAGTCTGCCCCACTAGGGTTGACAAACAGCGGGTCTCCGATTACAGCATTGTCTCCCCCGCTATTGCCATCATAGAATAGGTTGTGGTCAACGGTAGTTTCTGCCTGTGCTCCTGACGCAATGGTTATGTTGGTTCCGTTGCTGACAAGAATGTTGTTTCTGACAACGACGTTCTCGTTGTTCAACGCATTGACTCGGAACCCATAGCCGTTGTTATACGAAGTGTTGTTGATGAAATATACATCGCGTTTGGGGCCATCAGGCTCCCCTCCCCACTGCACGACGGTGAGACCATTGAAGCGGTTATTGTAGGCGATGTTATTGTAGACCCAGATATTCTCGGCCAAGCCCGTCCTTTCAGATGAGACTATGAACCCGTGATAGCAATCATGGGCTACGTTCTGGTAATATGAGATGTTGAAGGTATGGTTCTGCCAAGCATCCAAACCAAAACAGAGTTTGTCTAGGTGATGCGCTAGGTTGTGGTGAACCTTGACGTTTGAAGCCCCGTCCTTAACATTTATCCCCTCTCCACCATTGGGGCAATTAAAGCCATGATGGACGATGTTGTTCATCACTTCCACCTGGTCACTACGGCTAATTGACAGGTTCTCGTTATAGCCACCGTTATTCGCAAACTCAATCTCGTTACCGTCAACGATTATATTGTCACTATACCAGATACCGATACCAGACGATTCGGTGCCATAGGTGTAGTTCCCCTTAATAATGACGTGGCTGGCATACTCAGCCCTGATCCCCGTGGTGGAACCGCCACCATAGGCATTGATGACCCTCAGCCCCACAACTTTGATGTAGCTCTGGCGATAGATCTGGAACAATCCATCGCGGCTGCCAAGAGTCAGACCAGCACCATCAATAGTTGCTGTCTCGCCGGGATAGGCGCTGTAAGTGATCCAAGCAGATGAAGTGCCGGAATGTTGCGGGACAACCTGCTCGTTATACGTTCCTGCCCTAATATAGACGGTATCACCAGCGACTAGAGTATTGGCGGCTTTCTGGATAGTTCTCCAAGGTTGAGATTCTGTTCCTAGGTTGGAGTCATCGCCAGTGGTGGCTACATAGTATGTACTTCCATTCTGCAACAGCCGTGCGGGCAAACCTTGTGCTATGGCAACACCCGTGCCTATTGCAAGGATGGAAATAACAAGCAGTAGTCGTAAGCCGTACTTTCTAAGCATCTTTTTCATTTTTGCTCCTTTTGCTATAGCAAGACCCTGAATTCAAAATTGACAATTTGCCAGTTATGTAAAGTTCCTTCTTTTATCAGTTCTTCTGCTAATGGCCCTGGGCTTTGCATCGCTGGCTCCCTTTCTATTTCGGCATAGGCCATCACCTCATTGGGCCTAAACCCATCAAAGGCTATGGCGTTGTAGTTCCTTATGGGGAATCTTGATTTTATTTCATCAAGTAGAACCGAAACCAAATCCAGCACTTCGCCTTCTGTCCTACCCAAAACATTGAGGTTGACTGTTACCCTGCGCCCCTTACGGTTGCCCAGTTCTAAGCCCGTCTTTCTTATAGGATAGGTATCAACTGCTATGAAGGGCAGTTCTGTTTCTGCGGGTTCCAGCTTTGACGAAACTATAAACGCATACGGCTTCGTTGGCGTAAAGTTGCCTTCTCTATACTGTCTTAGTTCGTCTTCGCCATAAACGTTATAACGTTTCAAATCACCCCTTTCAGATTCCAGAACCCGCTTGACTTCTTCGTACATGGCCCTTTTGATGAGTCTATCTACCAGCATGGATGTGCCTTCTAAGAATGTCTGGAACCATAGCTACAAGCCTCATAAATGCATTCTGCAAAAAATGCTGACCCCTTATTCTTACCCGTTCGTCTCCGAATTCTTGAACCCACAAGTACGGTGCCATTTCAGGCGTACCGCCATACTTGCCTTCTTTTCGTGCCCGTGCCAACGCTTCCTTTTGCCCACGATTCAGATACCACCAAGCCCAAGGGAAATCCTTTCCCTTCGGTTCTTTGCCAAGAAACTCACTTATGGTTCCCCTTGGGGCCTTCGTTCCCCTTGGCACCGTTCTAGTTGCATCACCAATCCCTATGGCCCAACCCTCAACTGTCTTGTAAGGCCCCTTTACTTTAGTGACGATTTCTTTCAGCGTCCCACCGTCAAATTCACCAACAGGCGCAGTAGCTTCAAGTTCTTCAACCACAACTTCCGCACATTCGTACAAGAAAGGTGCTGGATTCGCTATTCGGTCTTCTAAAGCGTCTAATCTAAATTGCGATTTTGTGAAGTCTGCAAAGATCGGCATTCGTCCACTATCCTGTGGTAGAATTCTTCGTAAACTGGATTTTCGTCACCCATTAGTTCTTTTGCGGTATGGAAGAAGATTTGTAGTTCCACCATGACGGCTTCCCTTAAAACGGGGTCTAGGGGGCGTCCAAGGCGACTTTCAGCAGCGTCTAAGATTCTCTTAACACATAGTTTGTACCCTAATGCGAGACGCCCAACCCTACTGTTTCTTGAATCTTCCATATTAGACCTTTCATCGTGATTTATATGTCGAACATTCGACACGCAGTTCGTGATATCCCGCAACGCCAATGGGCGTCATTGATGTTGGCCTGTATTTTATGCCGTCAATGTCAAAGTAGGCCCTTTCTTCTTGGCGGATGCGTTCAATCGTTTCCTGTTCGTTCTTGTCTACGAATATCACCAAATCAGCCGTTTCAGCGATGGCGAATTCGTTTCTGAAATCAAATGTCAATGGGTCAGGCTGAATCACCCGCCCTACTAAATGCCTGATTGTCCATGTAGTGATGTAGCCCCTAGCGTCGCATGTTGTGCAGTCAATGCGCTTCTTGGAATTCGTGAAGGAATCGTGGCCACACCCACTGGCCGTGCATTCGCTTTCCGAAGGGATGTAAACAACTATTCTGTGTCGCTGTTGCAACTGCCGCATAGCGACTAGGGCTTCATTCACAAACGGGGAAGAATTGAAGTTGAACATTAGCTAGTCCTATCACTTTGGTCTCTGGCTTCGTCCTGCCACTGCATCACGTCCAAGTATTCTGAGCTTGCAACTGGCGCAACATATCCACCCCAAGGTTCCGTGCCAGTGTAATGCTGTGCTTCGGCAAGTTCTTGAATCTTATTGACCCTATCGTTAAGCCGCTCTAAGGCCGCTTCCATGTTAATCGGCATACGTGATTGGTCAACGCTTGGCCCTCTAGCTTCTGAGAAGCGGAATGCTGTACCAGCCAACACATCTGCCCTAGTAGCCATGTATCTGTATTCGCAACACATCATGTAAAAGGCTACTTGCACACGGACAGTTGAAAACGCCAAACCCCCACACAGGGGGTCTGAAACGGCACTTCCACTTTTAGTGACGATGTAAATGTGCGATTCTGCACCTGTTGCCTGCGTAAAGGTTGAACTATCGCTAGATAGGTAAAAGGCACGGTCAGACCACCTTGATTGCATCTCGTCAAACCCCGCCATCAAGATGTCTACCACTTCATCGTCAGTCAACTGACTGTATGTGTATGATGCATAAGGTTGATAAGCAGGCGCAGATGCAAAGACGACCGTGCCCGTATCGTAATCTATCGAATCGGCACTCAACCCTAAAGCACTTCCACTGGAAACAAAGAATGATACGCTTCCAGAAGACTGTATAGGATAGTATGTAGTGCGGAATGTGCGGTTTGCACCGTCCATCACTCCGCCCATTGGGTCACGGTTTATCGTCCTGCGGGTAAATAAGGTGCTCCTGCCGAAGTCCCTTACGCCGTCAACCCGCAAGTCGTACATTTAGAACATTTCTACCTGTTCTATCCGCTCGTGGAGTGCAGTTCTGTACTCAGCGCTTAACCGCGGCATCTTTTCATCAAGCCAAGCCGCTGCCCTGTAAATGGGCAAAAGCCTTTCTCGAAGGATAAGCCTGTCGCTTCTCGGCAAGTCTTTGGGTTCCACATCTGTACCCCACTGGATAAATGCCCAGCCAACGTCGTTACAAGCTAAGATATTCTTTACCGCTTCCTTAGCTTTCGAATCTCCCAATTCAAGATGCGAAGGTAAATTGGGCATAATCACCGCTGGCGTTGGTTCATCGACTTGGTAGGGTTCCGAAATTATCTTTTCTTGCACCGCCTTTCTGATATCTTTCGTGGCCCTCATTTCGTCTGGAATTATTGCTGTCCCACGAGGTTCCAATTCGATATCATTTTCAGCGTCTTCGTGGAAGAAAAACGTGTAATCCACCAAGCTCTTGATTTCCCACAGGGGGGCCTTTTCAGAACCCCCCTGTTCCAACATAGCTTCAATTAGCTCCTTCTTCGACATCTTTTGAAGGGCTGACTTGCTCAACCTCATTTATAAACCTCCTTGAAACTTATTATGTAACGGTCAGACGATATAGCGGATAGCTATTTGCGACGTACCAAGCGTGTTTTTCACGAAGGGTGTGAATGTCAACGCCTTCAATGATGTCCACGTCTGAATGGGCCTCCGTCCCACCTATCAGCATATGATAGCCGATTTGTTCAGGTGGGCCACTGAAGTACACTTGGTTGGTAGGTACGCTGTGATGTGCATACCACAAAGCACCGCCGTATTCCCCGATGTATCCCGTGTAGAGCAAAGCTCTCACTTCGTCATCGGGTAGCGTCTGCATCCCAAAGCTGTTGCCAGTCCAAGCCCTCATCCCCAAAGCTGTGCCAGCATTGATAGCTACCTGAGTGATAGGAAACCCAATGGTGGCCGCAGCCTTGAATATGGAATCAACTGTGGTCTTGCTAATGTTTGTGGCAACGCCGTAGGTGTGGCCCGAAATCGCACAAATAGCAACGTCCAGAACTTGCTGGGCAATTGCATCCTTTAGTCGGGCCAGTTCTTCAGCCGCTTCGGTCAGCTTACGCCGCATGACACCCCAATTGGCAGCATTCATCACGTCCCAAGGGAGTTCAACGCCAGTATCAATCTGCTTGTATCCAGGTCGTGCCCACTTGAGGCGGGGCCGCACGAAGGCAATTGCGCCTTCTGGATGGCTTTCCCAACCAACCGCAATCGGGTCGTCTAGTGGAACACGGGGGTCATCCTTCAGAGACAGGGGAACAGGGATGAAGAACATATCCGTCCATGACTTGTAGGGTGCCATTTGACGAATCGGTTCCACGATGCCCTGCCCGATGATCTGGCTACGCAGCTTGTCGTCTGGATAGCGCTCCTGCGCTTCCCTCATCAACTTGTGGACTTTTGGAAGGTTGTCATCAGCAACATACAAGTTGCCAGCTTTAACTTCGACCAAATCTGCAAGTCGTATAGTCATTTATTCACCTCCTACGCCGCTAGGCTCATGTAGCATAGTGCAACGGATTGCGAACCCGCAGCAAGCTGCACAGACTTGGAGCGAATGAACCGACCAACCTTTGTGGTTCCGCTGGTTGCCAGCAACCCACCAGCAGCCGCATAAAGTGGCGTGTTCACAGTGCTTGGAATAGAACCAGTGCTGAAGTATTCGGACGAAATCATAATGTAGAAATCGCCTGTCACGACAGCAGCGGTCTCGCCCGTCGCATAGTCCGTGCTAGTAGGCGTGTAAACGAAACGACTGCCCACAAGCATTCCGAAGGGACAACCTGATGCACCGCACTGAGCGATAACCGAACCGCCAGTGCTCAATGCCATTAGATGGCCTGGGCTGGCGGAGCCACTGGTAACTAGCTTCTTACCGTAGTATTCCCCGCCTTGTGTGACTTCGAAGTATTTAGTCATTCTAATACCTCCTTACCAGGCTAATTCTTCTTCTGACTCTTCTGGCGGGGTTTCCCCCAACAGGACAGGGCCAGGTTTGGGCTGCCTCTTGCTGGCTGATTCAAGCGCAGCCACCACAATGTTGAAAGCACCATCGGTCATGTTGGCGATTTCGTCCTTCCGTTCCTCAAGCTCTTCGGCAACCATGAACGGCTGCACCTTTTCAAGCCGAGCGTTTAGCTTCACTTCATCCAACTGTCCCTGAAGTTCGTCACGCTGCTTTTCAAGGTCGTCACGCTCTTCCTTAACGGAATCACGTTCCTCTTCAGCGGCTTGGAGTGCGGATTCGGCCTGTTCCAGTTCCTCAATACGAGTACGGCTGGCTTCAAGCTCTTCTGTCAACGCCACAACCTGTGCTTTCACATCCGCGAGTTCTTGCTTCAACTCGTCTTCCATAGTCATACCTCCTTTAAGTTCGGCCTGACATTCTTTACTGTTGATTTTTGCATCCGCCTTTCGTATGACTGTTGCCTTTTCCTCTGGAGATAAGCCCTTTGCCATTTCGACACGGGCCTTGGCATTACGAGCATGGGCGCAGTCATGGATTGGAAAGCGGCGGACTTTCTTCCCATCCTTTTTCTGGATGAGAGCGAATGCGCTGTCGGGCAATTCCTGCCTTCGTTGATAGGTCAACTGTTTGCCTTCAAAGAACATGCCCTCATCAAATTCGCACATAAGGTCAACATCTTCTTCCATATCGTCCTCCGCACTACCTTGGATTTCTATATGTGCTATCATGCGAAGGCTTTGTGGGGGGATGCCCGTATCGCTACCAGCAGGATTGGGAACGATTGACCCACCATCCGCTATCAAGCCTTCCAACTTTCTTATCGCTTGCCCCCCCACGTTGCGATTGATGTGGGCGCAATATTCCTTTTCGCTGACGTATGATTGTCCACATTCTCGACAAACCGCACGTTCTGCCCTAGCATCAATGGATAAATTGCCTTTTCCTGCAACCAAATCAAAGGCAACTTCGGGGTAGCGCCCAGCCCATATCAACCCCTTTGTTGGAACAGCGCCATCCTTAGCCTCCGCATCTATGAAGATTCCCACGATTTTCTGTCTGTCGTGTCGATGGTCAATTGGCTTTAATGGTAGAGACGCTGCTATTTCTTGAACACCCTGTTCGTCTATTTCATCCTTGTTCTTGTTGACTTCCGCCCTGACCAATACTGCGTCGGAGAACTTGATGATGCTTCCAGGTGTTAGTGCGCCCATGTACTTGTTGGCCGCTTCGACCATTACACCAACTTCTTCTTCGGTTGGCTCTTCAATGTTTATGGCTGCTTTGAACCACTGTATTTCGTCTTCGGAATAGTAGGTTTCGCCTTCGATGTTTACCCACGTAATGTCTTCGCCTAACAATCCTTTCTTGTGCCGACTGTTGCACAAAGCCCACGCAAAGGATTCCCTGTCGCCTTCGTACTTTTCAGGGGCTTGAAAGTCTTCGTTGTCCAATAGTTCCTGAACGCATTTTTCAACGGCTTCTGGCATAGCACTACCTCACAAGTTTGGCTACGCAGACGATTAGCAATACCCAAACGGCTGCAAAGACAACCGAAATGAGCATAGTCACTTCGCCTGCCAAGTATGCTAAGACTTCTGGATTAGAAAGCAGTTCTTCCATAACAGAAAAGGGCGCACGAAGCGCCCTTCTTACATCAGACTAGGCTGTTTGTTACTTATGTAAAGCTATTCAATCTGTATTTTACCACATATTTCAGAATAAGTCAAGGATAAGAAAACTTGACAAAACGAGACCTTCATCGTAGTATTGTATGGAAGGATTAGGCATATGAAAGTACATTATAAAGATGCAAAGCCGATTAGACCATGCCAATGTACTGCTTGGCTAGTAAGGCTCCCTAACGGCCAACAACGAATAATGCTTTGGCACAAGGATGCCACCATCGAAGAAGTCCATGATTACTGCCAGACACGACATAAGGAATTCAAGCTGACTTGCATTGACGTTGGGGAATTTATTGTTGGTAAGTTTTTGGACTACTATTTGCCAGACGCTAGAATGGTAGACCAAGACTGGAAGGTTCAAATATTATAATGTCAGGCAAGGGCTGGAATAACTTACTAGAAGCAGATAGGCAAATCAGAAGGTTGTCTCCCAACCAAGATATGACGAATGGGACAGAGCCGCAAATCCGCATTACTCTCATAAGGGGCTTTGAACTTTTCAACACTAGACCTTACCACAACTATGAAACGTGGTCAGATGGCTATAAGGCCGAAGCCTTTTGGGAAGGATATATCGTAGCTATAGCCGAAGCCGAAGATTTGGATGATTGTCTCAAGAAGCTAGAAGTAGCTATCGGTTTCTGGAAAGAAGCTGGTGGTGGGGTATCTAGCAAGGTCTATAAGTGGTATGCTAATCTGAAGGGCGAACCATTCGCTTTCATTAGGCCCAAAGAAGGCTATTATGCCCAAGATTGGAAAAGTAAGAAGTGATGCCATTCATCAAACCGATGCAACTTGATTTCAAGCTGGCTTTCCTACAAGGTTGGTATCCTGTACCCAATTGGCCTAACGTATCAGGCTTGATGTTCTGTGGGAGTGGAAATCTTAAAGTGGCTATAAGGATTTGGCATAACTAGATTATGTCAAGTGCAGGACTGTACAATGGCTAAAAAGCTATACTGCAAAACCTGCAAACAAGAAACAGAACACATCGAAGTCACTAAGGGAAAGATGATGTGTACTAGATGTAGGGCGGTTAGGTGACATCTGACCAAAATGCCCTAATAGCCTATCAGCGTGACGGTGGCTGGTGCCAATGGTGTTTACACAAACTGAACACATTTAGCGTAGGGGCAAAGCCACACCACATCTTCGGGCATAAATGGGATGAACCAGAATATCAGATAACGCTGTGCATGATAAGACAAGATGGCACGATGGGGTGTCATCAAAGAATCCATTCTAAAGGGGATATAACAAGGCAGGACATTGTGAGGTTGGCTGTTGGAACTATTTGGAATGGCGAAGATAAAACGCCGAAGGATTGGTAGATGAAGGTAAAAATTGAATGGGAAGACGGTAAAATATTACAGTTTGTAGTACGTGGTCTTTATACTAACGCTGAAGACGGAATTAAAATCGGAAACTTGTTTTATGGCACTGAAGGCTGGATGCATCTCGATATAAGTAGTTTTAGCACTTATTTAGGCCGAAAAAATGAGCCCGGCCCCGGCATGAAAGCAGTGATCATATCCAGCGACCGCGCTGTTGGCGGACCCAGAGGCTTTGATGAAACCAGCGCTCATACATCCAGCAGGATCATGCACAGGGAGAATTTTATAAAAGCGGTGCGATCAAGGAAGGTCTCGGATCTTACGGCTGATATTCTGGAAGGCCATCTATCGTCGTCCCTGTGTCATTTAGCGAATATTTCTTATCGTCTTGACCGACAGCTCTGTTTTGATGCTCACAGTGAACGATTTGAAGGAGATGATCTGGCAAACAGCTATTTGACAAGAAAATACCGCCATCCGTACGTTGTACCTGATAATGTTTAAGGGCCTTTACTTTGAAAAAATCAATGTCGTTTTTCAGCTTGCTCTGATTTAGGAAAGGTTTGGCTCAGACTTTGAATACAACATAGATTTATCGGGCGAAATTTCATAAAATGCCGTTTTCTCCCAAACAGGAAGACGTGAGAAACTCTTTCAGACCCGGGGGGAGTTCCAAATCCAT